>JABLTO010249132.1_pt1 | contig 19389 bp, 18 predicted proteins | sample 7160091 | NCBI WGS metagenome assembly JABLTO01 (sample SAMN14651225, study PRJNA627086) | human gut metagenome | isolation source: feces | host: Homo sapiens
TAAAATCCTCCCAAAATCTAATAGTTTATATTATACCAAAAAGACCCTAGAGGGTAGACTTTTTTTATCTGTCTACTCTCTAGGGTACATTTTAGTCATCCTCCAATGACCTTTTTTAATTAATCATGGAGTATGACCTCATTTTGATTATTCAAAAATTTCGATTCCTGTTACTTCATCTAAAGATGGACGCTCGATTCGCTCTTCTGAAATAATTTCATACATATAAGCCGCATCTTGTTTTTTCGTTGAATCTTTAATATCTGTGATACGGACTTTTAAAATTTTATTTCCATAGTATAAAGTCAGCTCATCACCAACTTTAACCGTTGAGCTTGATTTTGCGACTTTCCCATTAATCTCAATACGTCCTTTATCAGCCACTTCTTTGGCTAACGTACGACGTTTCACTAAACGAGACACTTTTAAATATTTATCTAAACGCATATAAATCTCCTTTCAAACGTTGAATGCAGTTATCCACAATTTAATTTTCACGCTACAACTCTAGTAAAAAAACGATAACCCCATTATTTAATACCTATTTTAACTCAAACCTTTTATAGCCCGACTAGTTTAGGAAATGCACAAGTTTTTATCATTTAATTTAAATTAAAGTTCAAACTTTGTACTGCCCCATCAGTTGTAGATACCTTCATTTTGTAAAGGATGGGGGTCCAACCCTATTTCATAGGTGGCACATAAATAGTTGTTAAATTATCTAATTTGAAGTTATGGTCTAATTCGTAAAGTTTAACCCATTTTAATTCGGCGATGTTACTTCCCGCTGCTTTAACGATACAAACCTCATACTCATCATCATAAACTTCCATTAAGTCTAACTTTAAATTTGATGCTGTTAATTGGTCAAATACTTGAGGAACAATTAAATGTTGTTTAGGAGCAATCGCTTCATAATCAAAGTCTAATGCATCCATCACTTGTAGCCCTTCAATTGGATCAATGGCAAGTGCAGCAAACATCGGATCTAAGAAACTTTGTCCTCCAATAATTACTGCCTCTGTTTCAGCCACTAAACGTTTCACTGCATATTCAGCCACACAAGGATGACCTGGTGTCGCATAAATTAAATCTCCTTTTTTGGCTTCTTCTTTAATGGTTTCAATAATTTCTTCATAAACAGCCTCAAATGTTTCATGCTTCATATAAACATCGTCAAAGGCACGATACTCAATTTCATTTTCCTCTAAGAAATTAATCATTGGATGTTCTGCTGTTCTTAAAAATAATGGTAAGCCAGATTTTAATTTAGCTACCACGCCTAACGTTAACTGAGACTCATCCCCAGCTCCAAGTCCTACAATGTAAATCATCTCATGATGCCCCTTCCTATCTTCAATCTTATTACTTATCTTGGTCAGAAATTGACCCTTTATTCAATTACAATTCTGCTGGCTTTCTTTTGGTAGCTGTTTGCTTCTTAGCAGGTTTCTTTCGACGTTTGGCCCCTTTAGAAGCGACCTGTGAGGTCATTAAGAAAATTCCCATAATCAGACTATAGACTAACACACCAGCTCCAACTTGAATTGCCAATGAAATAACATTATATACACGTACATCATCTAATCCAGATAAAATATTCGGAATCTGTGGTTCTAAATATGCTAATACTAGCCAAAGCCCAGCTGTTGAAAAGCTTACTTTTAATAAATTAAAGAATGACTTCTTATACATCATCTTTCTAAACTGGCATAAATTTATCAGTGCCATCATTGCCAGTGAAGCAACTGATGCAATAGCTGTTCCACAAATACCTAAACTTTGAGTTAATGGTCCTGTCAATACGACTTTAACTAGTACACCTCCCAAAACAGCTGCTAATAATTTCGAATATTGTTCTTCCTGCTGCATAATGGCTGTGCATAAGAAAATAAATGGATAAAATAAAACCTGTAATGTTAATAACTTCAATGCTCCAATCCCATTTGAATCTTTAAATAACGCAATATTTAGCTCATCTACGACACTAAACAACCCCACGCAAGCTGGGATTGATAATGCAATGACCATAAATAATGAAGCATTAAACACCTTTTTACGTTCCTTCGAATCTCTTACTCCTGCCATTTGTGGAACAGTTGATGAGACAATCGCACTCGTAAAGACAGTCGCTGTCTGAATAATTGGTAATCCTCGATCAAAACTCCCTTTAAGTGACATGGCTTCTAATGCAGGCACCCCACTATTAACAAGTGAATTAAACACAAAGAAACTATCGATTAATTGGAAAATAATTAAGATTCCTGCACTTAAGAATAAATAAACACTTTTCTTAAAGAAATGCGGGCGATGGGTCATCTTTAAATAAATCCTTGGACTATCGTCCAACTTTTTAATCATTAAATAAGCAATTGCAAGTAATGGACCAAAGAGCCCACCTAAATACGCAAAATAAGCTAACTTATAAACATTTTGTCCTTGAACCATCACTAAAGCAACAATAATCGCCATCACTCGGATCAGCTGCTCAATGGTTGAAGAATAGCCCACAACATGAATCGTTTCTGCCCTCGTTTGAGCAACTCCTCGCCAATAAGAAATAGTAGGAATTAGTAAGAACGCTAAACCAACCATCCGAATCGGCCAACTCAATTGCATATCGCCCATCGTATAAGCAATCAAATGGCTACCTAGAAATAATCCTATAAATGACACAAGACCAAAAATCCATAATGAATTTTTAATATACCGCTTAATATCCTCACTATATTGATACGTTAATAATAATTCCGCAATAATCGTTGGTAATACCACTCCATTTAATGTCGTATAAATCCCGATTAAAGGATAAACTTGTTGAAAAACGTATAATCCTTCATCACCTGAAATATTTTGATACGGCACTTTATACAGCAAACTTAATAGCTTAACAAAAAAAGCCGTGATTGTTAAAATCATCGTCCCTTTCATCCAACCCGATTTCATAACATCTAAGCCTCCCTAGCTTTCACTCTATTCAAATTAATATTATATCATCAAAACAGGCAACAATAAAAAAAAGGTCAAATCATTTCATAAAAAAATCAAATTTTTTTATATAAAAGAAATAAATCCGTCCATTTTTCCTTTTGATAAAAAAGATTAAAAAAGTTATAATAAAAAGGTTATACAAAAACATTTAACACAAACTATGTTTAGCTTTTTTATAGAGGTGATATCACATGAGAATGACAGGAGACAGTCCATTATGGACTAAAAACATCGAAGAAGGAACAACGTATCCTCCTCTATCACAAGACATTAAAACTGACATTGTTATCGTCGGTGGTGGAACAACAGGAGCGCTAACAGCTCATTATTTTATGAAACAAGGCCTAAACTGTGTCTTAGTTGAAAAAAATCAAATTGCACACCAATCAACTGCAGCTTCAACTGCCATTTTACAATATGAAATCGATTTAGGGTTAAATCGATTAATGTCGATGGTTGGTGAACAGAATGCACAACATGCGTTTCTATTTGGTTATCAAGCAGTCATGGAAATGAGCCAAATCGTCAAAGAAATCAACAGTAACTGTGACTTTACCTTCAAACCATGCTTCCTTTATACACAAGATCCTCGTAAAGTAGACTATATGGCGGATGAATGTAAATCACGTCAGGCGATCGGAATTCATTGCGAACTGTTTACATCAGAAACACACCAAAATGAATTTAGCTTCAACTTCGAAGTAGGTGTCTATTCACATTACGGAGCAGCCATCATTAACCCTGTTCAATTTACACGTGATTTAATTGATTACAATGTAAAAAAAGGACTGCAAGTGTTTGAAAATACAAATATCGTTGACTATAACTTATCCTCACGTCAAAGTGTCTTAATAACAGAGCAGGAATTCACCATTACAGCTGATAAAGTGATTATCTGTACAGGATATGATGCATTAGAATGGTTCAAACATGAAAAGCCATTCTATACACTTAGCCGCAGTTTTGCTGTTTTAACGAAACCTGTGGAAAACTTCCACGGATGGAAAGAAGCGTGTATCATTCGTGATGATCAAGACCCATACACTTATATTCGTCCAACCTTAAGTAACTCGATTATTATCGGTGGAGAAGATTTAGAAATAGATGACTTAGATGGTGAAGTAGCAAACATGGGAGATCGCCACCCATTAGCCTTACAACAATATCATCAATTACTACGTCGCGTGCGCCGTATGTTCCCGCAAATCGAAAATATTAAAACAGATTGCTGGTTCCACGGATTATTCGTAGATACAAAAGATGGACTTCCATTCATCGGGAAACACCCAGATTATCCAGGCGCTTACTTCAACCTTGGATACGGATCAAATGGGATGCTTTACTCTTTAATCGGAGCTAAATTAATTTCTCAAGACGTAGCTGGGAAAAATCCAAAAGAACTAGAAATCTTCAAATTCAATCGTTACTAAAAAAGAGCGGACCATTCGGCTCTTTTTTTCATACTCCTAACTTTCCCATCATAAACTTTCAAGACTAGAGCTTTATGAGAAGGGAGGAAGTCATCTTGGCGTGTCCAAACTATCATCATAATCAAAGCGATTCTAATCCAAACTGTCCACAATCAGCGCCTAAACAAAAGGACGATGCTACCTCTAAAAAAAGCATCGCCTATAAAAGATTCTTTCGAAGTTTTTCTTTCATCACGATAGGGATTGTTCTTCTATGTATTATCTACATCTTTATTTATTTTGTCTTCTCTTCACCAGAAATTACTTTCATTAAAAATCAAGTCATTGAATCTTATGAAGAACAAAGCATCGGAGAAGCCCTGGATGAGTTTTTCTATCATCCAACTTGGGAGCTAATTGAAGAAAATACAGTCAAATTTAACGGTGAAGCGTATTTTGGAGAGGATGAAGCACTGTTTACGATTCAATTTAAAGTTAATTTAGAAACTGAACAATTTGATATTACTTCCTACTCTATCAATGGTGAATCCCAAACATTTGATCAATTCATTCGATTATTAGATACTATTTATGAAAGATAGACATTCAACAAAAGAACTTCTATTCCTTTGAACCTCTGAAAAGAAAAACAAAAGAATCGATTAATCCGATTGTGACGAAACTAATCCACTTTCTAACTCTAGAAACAATATCTTATCCCCAAAAGAGCATAATGATGCAGTGAAAAAAAGAAACCTCAATCAAACCCCAATATTTATCACTAGGTTTACTTATTGAATCCATCATTATTCCAAAAATAGCAAAAAGCACAATTGGTAGTCATAACAGAAACAACTATCTTTTCATCACTAAAAAGAAAACTAAATCTAATAGAAAAAGGGACGAGGTCCCTTTTTTCATGTTATCATAACATTAACTCAACGACGAAGGAGACATAGCCCTGATGAAACTAGAAACCGAAAACTTAATTCTTTATCCCCTGACTAAATCACTCATTCAACAAATTTTAAATGATGAAGTGACGGACTACTCAACAAAAGAATGGCTAACAGAAGATAACCGTACACTTTTAACGTGGATGTACGAAGAACTTTACGCCTTCATCCCACCAAAAATCGGCTTCACTTCATGGATTTTCATTGAAAAATTAACTAACCAAGTCATTGGTGATGGTGGATATAAAGGAAATCCTGATACACGTGGTCAAATTGAAATTGGATATGAAATCATCGAATCTAAACGTCAAAAAGGCTACGCGACAGAGGCCATCGAAGCGCTTCTAGAGTGGACTCTGACTCAAGATGAAGTCAAATCAATTATTGCTAAATGCCACTACAAAAACATCCCTTCCCAAAGCTTACTTGATAAACTTGGTTTCAAATTAATTGGTGAAGAGGATGAAATGGACCTTTATCAAATTAAATTAGAAGACAATTCATTTTTAAGTATTAGTAAATACGTTATGACAGGAATAATTACTGCATGTCTAATTATTCCAATCGCTAAAGTAGTCAAACATATCAAAAAATCGAAATAATCAACTGTATTAAAAAACCACTCGACGATTAACGTACGAGTGGTTTTATTTTTAATCTTTTAAAATATGATTAATGACACGCTTGGCATTTACATGGGTAATCCCATCAATATCCATACTACTATATCCTCGATTAACGAGTTCATCAATCACATTATTTGCTGAGGATGCACTTTGACAATCGATTAAGTTCGATTCTAAATGACCATCTCCTAAGTAATTCATAAAATCAAATCCAAGTGCAATATGTCGTGTACCAACTAACTCTCGCAGATAATCAATATGATCAACAAGGGATTCCACATCCGGCTTTAATTGATTCGTAAAATGCGGTACTGCCGTCACGCCAATAACACCATCTACCAAAGCAATTTCTTTAATTTGCTCATCCGTTAAATTTCTTGGATGAGGAGTAATTGAGTAACAATTCGAATGAGAGGCAATGACAGGTTCTTTTGTTACCGATAAAATATCCTCAAACGTTTGAATACTAGCATGAGAAACATCAATCACCATTCCAAGCTCATTCATCTTTTGAATTAACTCACATCCTAATAGTGATAAACCTGTCCCATCCTTACAACCAATCCCAGTTGCAAATTGATTCTTTTCATTCCAAGTTAACATCGCATGTCTAAATCCTTTTTCATAAATTTCAACTAAATGATCGATATCTCGAAGCGATGCCAAACTTTCAAGTCCTAAAATCACATTGACTTTATGATCAGCCCAATCCCCTTTGGCGGTTACCACTTGAACATCGGGTGACTCTTCTAGTTCCTCTATAATATAATGAATTGCTTGATCAAAATTATTATGTAATAGCTGATTAACATCAGTATAGTACGTCCAAATTCCCCCAGTCACATTCCCTTCTAATAATTCAGGAATATGATATGACTCAACAATACCACGTTGTCCTCTTAAACGCTTCTCAACAATATTATATAAAATATCCGTGTGCGTATCGAAAATCAAAGGTTTCCCCTCCTTATAAACACAATCAGATTTGCATCTAATTACTACCTATTATAGCTTATCTCGATTCAAAAAAGAGCAAATATTTTTCCCTTTTTTCCGACAAAAGAAGTGTAAAAATATTAAAAAAGCCTACGAAATTTAATTCATAGGCTTCTCTTTCTTTAAGCTTCTTCTTCTTGATTAAATTGGCTATTATATAAATCAGCATAGAATCCATTTTGAGCCATTAATGTCTCATGATTTCCTGTTTCAATAACATCTCCATCTTTCATTACTAAGATAACATCAGCTTCACGAATCGTTGATAAACGGTGAGCAATAACGAAGCTTGTACGACCTTTCATTAAGGTCTTCATCGCATTTTGAATTTGTAACTCTGTACGTGTATCAACACTACTTGTTGCCTCATCTAAAATCATAATTTCAGGATCAGCTAGTAGTGCACGAGCAATCGTTAATAACTGTTTTTGACCTTGAGAAATATTTGAGACTTCTTCATTTAAAATCGTATCATATCCTTCTGGTAAAACACGAATAAAGTGATCAGCATGAGCTGCTTTAGCTGCCGCAATAATTTCTTCTTCTGTCGCATTCTTTTTACCATAAGCAATATTATCGCGAATTGTTCCATTAAATAACCATGTATCTTGTAAAACCATACCGAATTTTTTACGTAAATCAGCACGATTCATCTCTGTAATATCAACATCATCCACTAAGATACGTCCACCATTCAATTCATAGAAACGAAGTAATAAATTAACTAATGTCGTCTTACCTGCACCAGTTGGCCCAACAATAGCGACCATTTGTCCTGGTTCAGCTTTAATATTCATATCATTAATTAAAATACGATCTTCGCGATAACCAAACTTAACATGTTCAAACTCAACAGCTCCACAATCAGCTTTTGCTTTAACCGGATTTACTGGTTCTGGAATCACTTCTTCTTCATCTAATAATTCAAATACACGCTCTGCTGATGCAACTGTTGACTGAATAATATTTGAAATTTGAGCTACCTGTGCAATGGGTTGAGTAAATTGACGGTTATATTGAATAAACGCTTGAATATCTCCGACAGTAATACGTCCTTTCGTTACTAAAACCCCACCTACAACAGCAACAAGAACATAGCCTAAATTTCCAATAAAATTAATAATTGGCATTACTAATCCAGATAAAAACTGAGCTCGCCACCCTACATCATAAAGCCCTTCATTAACTTCATCAAATTCATTAATCGCTTTTTTCTCATGACCAAATGCTTTAACCACATTATGTCCCGTATACATTTCTTCAATATGACCGTTTAATTCACCTAATTTCTTTTGTTGACCAATGAAATATTTTTGTGAACGTTTAACGACCATCATCATTAAAATCCCAGATAACGGAATGACGATGATTGAAATTAATGTTAAAATCGGGCTAATCGTTAACATCATAATTAAAACCCCAACCACCGTAGTGACTGATGTAATAACTTGAGTAATCGACTGTTGCAAAGTTGCACTAATATTATCAACATCATTTGTAAATCGGCTTAATAATTCTCCATGTGTATGTGAATCGAAAAATTTTAATGGTAATCTTGCCAATTTTTCATCAATATCACGACGTAAATCATAGACAACCTTCTGAGAAACTCCTGCCATAATAAATTGTTGTAAATAACTAAAAGCTGCACTTAAAACATATAAAGCAATTAAAATTACAACAATATTCCAAATATATGAAAAATCAATTGGCGATGGAGTTGGATTTCCTCCTACAAGCTCTAAAATTGGACGTATTAACTCATCTGTAATCTTAGCCATAATTTTTGGAGAAATAATTGAGAAAATAACACTCGTAATAGCTGCAATAGCAACTACTACTAAACCAACACGATATGGTTTTAAATATTTACTTAAGCGAACTAACGTCCCTTTAAAATCTTTTGCTTTTTGATTACCCGCATGTGGGCCATGTCCCATAGGTCCAGCCATAATTATTCCTCCTCTCCTTTTTTAAGTTGAGATTCGACGATTTGTTGATAAATCTCATTTGTTTGTAATAACTCCTCATGTGTTCCCATACCAACTACATGTCCTTCATCCATTACTAAAATACGTGTTGCGTCCATAACTGTACTTACACGCTGAGCCACAATAATAACCGTTGAATCCTTTGTTTCCTTCTTTAACGCTGCACGTAATTGAGCGTCAGTTTTAAAATCTAAAGCTGAAAAACTATCATCGAATAAATAAATTTCCGGCTTACGAACAATCGCACGAGCAATTGATAAACGCTGTTTTTGTCCACCTGATACATTTGTTCCTCCTTGTGAAATTGGTGACTCAATTCCCTCTTTCATTTTAGAAACAAAATCTGTTGCCTGTGCAATATCTAAAGCATGACGAACTTCTTCGTCCGTCGCATCTTCTTTACCATATAAGATATTATCTCGAATAGTTCCTGTAAATAACACAGCTTTTTGAGGAACATACCCAATTTTTGAACGCAACTCTTGTTGATTTATGTGACGAACATTAACACCATCAACTAATACTTCACCTTTAGCCGCATCATAAAAGCGTGGAATCATATTTAAAATTGACGATTTACCTGATCCAGTTCCACCAATAATCGCTGTCACTTCACCCGGCTTAGCAACAAACGAAATATTTGAAATTGCATATTCTTCTGCACCCTCATAACCAAATGAGACATTTTTAAATTCAACATAACCTTTTAACTGAGGTTGAATAGCTTCTTTAGGCTCTTGAATCGGAGATTTCATCTCTAAAACTTCATTAATACGAACAGCCGATGCTTGAGCACGTGGAATTAAAACGAACATCATCGTTAACATTAATAATGAGAACATCACTTGCGTTAAATATTGAATAAAGGCCATTAAATCCCCAACCATTAAGTCTCCATCATTAATTCGAATTCCACCAAACCAGATAACAGCAATAATTGATAAATTTAAAATTAACATCATTAATGGCATTAAAGCTCCCATTAAACGGTTAGCCATTGTAGCAATTCGAGATACTTCTAAACTAGCCTGATTGAAACGTTCCTGTTCTGCCTCTACCTTATTAAACACACGAATTACACGGATTCCTGTTAAATTTTCACGGACAACTAAATTTAATTTATCAATTTTATTTTGCATCTTTTGGAACATTGGTAGGGTAAACTTGGCGATAATAGCAATTGTTACGATGATAATTGGAATCACCACTAAAATAACTTTTGATAATTCCACGTCTTTACCAAGTGCCATAATCAATGCACCAACAATCATTAATGGTGCACTTAACATCATACGCATCATCATAATAACAACCATTTGAACTTGGTTAATATCATTTGTTGTACGCGTAATTAAAGACGCTGTACCCACCTCATTAATTTCAGTTAATGAAAATGATTCAACTTTTTCAAAAACTTTCTTTCTTAAATCACGACTAAATCCCATCCCGATTTTTGATGAAAGATAACTCGTTAAAATGGTACACACTGTCCCTAATAAAGCCACTAATAACATGACACCACCGCGTCCAAGAATATAGGAAACATCTCCTTGAACAATTCCAGTATCAACAATATCTGACATTAAATCTGGTAACTCTAGGTCCGTCATAGTCGAAATAAACACTAGGACTAAAACACCGATGACTAACGTCCAATAAGGTTTTAATCCTTTAAATAACTTTAACATGTCTATCTATTCCTCCCTTAATCACTAAAATTCGCTATTAATTTACTGAAAATAGCTCTTGTCTGCTCTAATTCTTCTTTTGAAAAATTTCCGAAAGATCTAAGATTTAGTTCTTTAAAAATTTGATTCACAATTTTAGCCTGACTTTTACCCTTTTCAGTTAAATAAACATGCGTCACTCGTTGATCAGCTTCACTACGTCGACGTTCAATCACTTCATCACGCTCCATACGTTTTAACATAGCACTAATTGTCGCTGCTGTCACACCTAGTTTTTGAGCTAGTTCAACTTGTGTTGATCCTTCACATTGAGATAAAGCATGAACAATCCCAGGTTGTGCTCGGCACAATCCCTCTTCCTCTAATCTTCGTTGAGCGATTGACATTTGACTTCTTATCAAATGACCAAACATAATAGCTACCTCATTGATTTCTTGACTATTCAACACAACTCACCTCACATTAAACTAAAACTATCTTACGACACTCATAATAATTAGTCAACTAACTATTAGTTAACTAATTATTTTATACAATTCTTCCACAAAAGATAGCAATTTCAATTTATAAAACTTAAACAGCGACACCCTTTAACCAAATACGGATCATACATGTTATAGTACCTACTCCTTCTTATATAGTTAGTGTGAAACAGAAATAAAAAATTAAGCATTAAAAAATAAAAAAGCAGAAAATCGTTTTGATTTTCTGCCTAACTTAATTAAAAAATTAAATGTGCAATTAAAGCAATCACTGGTAATGTGATTAATGTACGTTGAATAAAAATAATAAATAACTCTTTTAAATTAACAGGAATCTTTGAAGCTAATAATAAAGCTCCAACCTCAGATAAATAAATTAACTGAGAAACAGATACGGCTGCAATGACAAAGCGAGTCATCTCACTCTCAATTCCAGATGCTAAAACAGATGGCAATAGCATATCAGCAAATCCCGCTACTAAAGTTTGAGAAGCTGCCATAGCCTCAGGAATTTGTAATAACATTAAAACCGGTAAGAATGGTAACCCTAAAATTTTGAAAATTGGCGTATACTCAGCAATCACTAAAGCAATCGTTCCAACTGTCATAACAATTGGAATAACTGCTAGCCACATATCTAACACATTTTTAAACCCATCAATAAAAATAACTTGAATTAAATCCTGTGATTTCGCCTTTTCAATTGCCTGAGCAAATCCATGAGAAAAATTATTTAATCCAGCTAATGCTTTCTCATTCTCAACCTTTAGCGTGCCATCAAAGAATCGATCCTCTTTTTTAGATAATGGCGGTAGCTTCGGTAACATAATAGCAGCTACTAAACTCGCAATCGTCACTGTTACATAAAATGGAACAAACATATTTCCAAGATTAACCGTATTAATCACAACTAAACTAAACGTAATCGATACTAATGAGAACGTCGTTCCAATGACAGCTGCTTCACGCTTCGTATAGAATCCATCTTCATACTGCTTACTTGTTAATAAAACTCCGATTGTCCCATCACCTAACCATGACGCAATACAATCAATCGCCGAACGACCAGGTAAATTAAAGACTGGACGCATCACTTTTGATAATAATGTCCCAACAAACTCTAATAATCCAAAGTTTAATAATAAAGGTAAGAATAACCCTGCAAATAAAAATACGGAGAAAAGAATTGGGAGCAAATCATATAAAACTAATCCACCCGTGTTTAACGAGAAAATGGCCTCGAATCCTATTTCATAAACAGCCATAACAATAAAAATTGCTGCTAAAATACGAATCACAAACCAAACCGGTGTCACATTAAATAAATTATTTAAAAATTCATTTTTAAGAATGAATTTTGGTGTAAATAACTTCGTTACAATCGTTCCGATCACTGTAATCATCACTAAAAATAAAACTACTGTAGGTAAAACATCTGCAAAGTGTGCTTGAACCCAATTTGATAACATCGCAATCGGAATCGTAATCCCACCAGCCTGAGAAACAGGAAGCATAAATAACGTCACACCAATTAAAGAAGGAACTAAAAACTTTAATATTTCTGAAATCTTATATGAGCTACACGAGCCTTTAACTGGAGCTTGATTGTTTTTATTCATAATTATTACCATCCTTATAAAAAATTTTTTCTTTGATTTTATAAGTATACTTGGTAGGCCAAAACTTATCAACCATTTTAACGACAATAATCATCTTTTTACAACAAAAAAGAAGACCCTTTTTACTATTCAGTCTTCTTCCATGCCACAAGAACAATCTCTTCGTGAAACGTATTAAAAAACTCTTGTTCCATCATTTGTAATGCTGCAATTTCTTCATCTGTTAACGATGCAATCTCATAATCTTTCAATCCGATCACCTCATCCCTATTATAACCACTATTACCTTCATCATACAAAAAAGAGACCGAATCCGGTCCCTATATTCTAAACTCTGCATCTACACCATATACTCTTTGATTTAAAATACGACGATATGCCTTTTGTTCTTCTTCCTCTAATGCTTTAAAAGAGGACATAATTTTTAATTCAACCATATCTGTTGTTAGATTTAATGGCGGTTGATAATGTGGATAAAGATTTAAAACGAACCCTAAACGTTCATAAAATCCAACTCGTCGTTTCGTCACTTTATCCACAGGGGGTTCCACTTCTAAAATAACGGGATGATTACCCGCTTCTGATAAAATATCTTGAACTAACTTTGTCCCAATTCCAAGACCTCTGGATAATGGTGTACAAGCTAAATGTTCAATATATAAAAACTCATCAAACACGTAATATGCACAAAAGCCTAATAATTTCCCTTCCTGCTCATACGTCTTCAAATGATAGTCCGAACGTTCTAGCAATGCTTTTTGACCTTCATAACTTCTAAATTCATCCCTTGGAAATGATTCTTTCATAATCTCATAAACTGCATCAAACAATTGATCCAAATTATCACCTTCTGTATAAAACTTAGTCATATTGCACATAATAACATTAATTATTCACATTTACAAGAAAGTTAATATATGGAGGCCAAACAATGAAAATAAATCCTGATTTGTATCATGGCCACGATCAATATACTAATTTTTTTGAGGGTTGGTATTTTAAAATCGTAGACGCCACTGCAACTTATGCCTTAGCGTTTATTCCTGGAATCTCTCGCAGTGAAGATACACGAGATCATCATAGCTTCATTCAAGTGATTAACTTAGTTAATCATTCCTATCACTATTACCGATATAGTATAGATGATTTTTACTCAAATAACCGTCATCTAAAAATAAATATCGGAATTAATGAATTTAGCTTTAATAAAATCTACGTCAATCTCGAACAAGTTCACGGCATCTTATACTTAGGATCACCTACGAAATGGCCAGATTCTAAACTTAATCCAGGGAGCATGGGGATTTACAATCACCTTCCCTTTATGGAATGTTACAGCCAAGTATGCGCAATCGACGGGGATATTGAAGAGGGTCATCTAAAAATTAACGGACAAGTGATTGATTTTAGTAACGGAAAATACTATATCGAAAAAAATTGGGGAAAAAGTTTTCCTACCTCATGGATTTGGGTTCAAAGTAATAACTTCGAGAATCACCGAGCAACTGTAACGTGCTCGCTCGGTATTGTTCCATTTCCACTCATTAAAGAATTCCGCGGGTTTCTGATTGGTGTTACTGTCGATCACAAATTCTATCCTTTTACAACGATGAACAACAGTAAACTTAACATTACCGTCTGCGATCGAGACATCATCCTGTGTGCAACGCATGATAATCTCCAACTCATTCTTAAAACAAAAAGTAAACCAGAAGACTTTGTTGAATGTTACGGACCTAAAAACGGAAAAATGTCACCAATACTTGAAGAAACACTTAAAGGTGAAGTCGAAATGACACTTATCAATACCAAAAAAAATCTACTAATCTATCATGGAATTGGAAAAGCGTGCGGCATTGAATATGGTGGCGACTTCTCCAAACTTCTTGATGACTAAAAAGGGGATATCTCAAAATGAGATATCCCCTTTTTATATCAATTAAACTTATCCACATACCACGAAATTGTCGACCTTAATGCATCTTCGAATGTATACAAAGGCTCCCATCCAAGTTCATATTTAATCTTACTTGAATCAATCGCATACCGTAAATCATGACCTGGACGATCCTTCACAAATTCAATCAACTCATATGGCTTACCCAGTTCATCCAAAATCAGCTTTACAATCGTTAAATTCGAATACTCATTATTTCCACCTACATTATAAACTTCTCCAATACGCCCTTTATGTAAAATAAAATCAATAGCCTGACAATGATCCCAAACATGTAACCAATCTCGAATATTCTGCCCCGTTCCATATACAGGTAACTTTTCATTTTTCATTGCCTTTAAAATCATCAATGGAATTAACTTCTCAGGAAACTGAAAAGGCCCATAATTATTTGAACAACGAGAAATCGTGATAGGTAATTTAAACGTTCTCCAATATGATAATGCCAATAAATCTGCACTAGCCTTCGAGGCAGAATACGGACTAGATGCCTTCAATGGGAACATCTCTGTAAATAAAGTATCATCCTCTAATAATAAATCTCCATACACCTCGTCGGTTGATACTTGATGGAATCTCTTCACCCCATAGCATCGACAAGCATCCATTAACACTTGAGTTCCTAATACATTCGTCGTCAAAAATGAACTCGGATCTTCAATTGAACGATCCACATGACTCTCAGCGGCAAAATTAACAACCCAATCAAATTGTTCCTTCTCAAACAATTCAAAAATAAACGCCCTATCTCGAATATCACCATGAATAAATCGATACTGTGGATAATCTTGTACAGCTCCGTTATTTTCTAAACAACCTGCGTACGTTAATAAATCTAAATTAATGACCTCATAATTGGGATACGTCTTCAACATATACTCAATAAAATTACAACCAATAAAACCTGATCCACCCGTTACTAACAACTTTGTCATAGCTATCCCCCGTAAAATTACATAAACTAAACTATATTATACTTATAATCAAATCTCAAAACAATAGACGGTATTTACTAGTATAAGGAAAGAACGGTATAATAAATAAAAATACTTTTTAAGGAGGATTCATCTCTATGACAAAACCTCGTGTACTCGTAGTCGATGATGAACGTGAAATTAGAGAAGCCATCCGTATTTATCTTCGCGGGGAAGATATTGAAACTATTATGGCTACTAACGGTCAAGAAGCTGTCGATTTAATGAAGCAACAAGACATTCATCTAATTCTAATGGACGTGATGATGCCAGGCATAGATGGAATAGTTGCCACAAGTCTCATCAGAGAATTCTCAAATGTTCCCATCATCATGCTCACTGCTAAGTCAGAAGACACTGATAAAATCATGGGACTTTCGCTTGGAGCAGATGACTATATTACCAAACCCTTTAATCCAATGGAATTAGTTGCACGTGTTAAAAGCCAACTTCGTCGCTATTTACAACTCGGTTCGCAAACTGTTACTTCAAGTACTAATCAAGATATCCTTGAAGTTAATGGCCTACGTATCAACACTGCAACAAAGCAAGTCTTTGTAGATGGAAAAGAAGTTCGTCTGACACCAACAGAATTCAAAATTCTTAGTCTTCTCATGCGTAATAAAGGCCGTGTTTTCTCTATCAGTGATATCTATGAAAATGTCTGGGATGAACCCGGATATAACGCAGAAAATACCGTTGCCGTTCATATCCGAAAAATTCGTGAAAAAATTGAAATTAACCCCCGTGATCCTAGATATCTTAAAGTTGTTTGGGGAATCGGCTATAAAATTGAAGCTTAGATTTACCCAATTATATAATATTCATACTAAGGGGATACTTATATTTAATTATTCCGAATTACATCAACTAAATCACCGTTATAATTTAAATCACCAATCTTCAAATGCTACGACATCCCACAACTAGCATTACTGATCGAATCAACAAATGACCGTGTCAAAACTGGAATGGTTAAGTTATTACAATCAATACAACATACAATTAGTTATAACCAACACCCAACTGAAGCAAAAAATGAACCACAATCTAATTGGACAACAAGGTATCGTGTTGACATCAACTTAGTACTATTAGTGCCGCCACAAACAAAAGAGTTTGAAAAAAATTATAAAGAGCAATATCATCAATTCAAAAAAGCAATCAAGGAATATGAAAAGTTACATAAAATTGATCGTAAAGAACCATTAATCTAATCTGATATAGACCATAGCAAATCGTGCTGTGGTTTTTTCTTAGTATTAAGAATTTCTTAAGAAATCAACTATGTAATTTTTAAGATATAGATGTTACTCTTACAATAGAATTAATAAAATAATGGAGTTGAACTTATGAAAAATAAAGAGGACATGAATCAATCTAGAGTCCCAGAACCTCTAAAAAAAAGCTGGATTAAATTCTTACTTTCTTGTTTTATCTTCTTACTATCCTTTAATTACATCACTGATCAACTAAGGTTTGGTCAAATATTCCCACTTAATTATTTTCAATCAGATCAATATGCTATACAAGTAGTACAATTTCTAGATTCGTTTTACATAACGCAAATCCAATTACAAAAACTTCAAATCCCATTAGAAGAGATTGAGGTGACTAAACAAGAGATTCTTGATGCAAAATTTGATAGCTATCAATATGAACAATACCTTTATGATGACAATACTGGCGAACACTATTCGATTAATACCTTAACTGATGAGCAAATCAGAGATATGATTCAATATGATAAATATCAACAATATCAATCTGAAGTCTCTCACTATAAAAATACATACTATGACCAACAAGATGCTTTTTATTATGATATAACTGATAGTAATGGAAATCATTATACTAATGTAGTCTTAGAAGAAAAAGATTATCTAAATATTATTGAAATTCCCTATAAAGGAAAAAATGTTTCGAATTTTAGTATTGTTAATAGTAGTGCTCGTGATAAAGGAATTAGCGGAACACTCTACCTCCCTAAATATCCAATGGGAGAATCAACAATCCAAGGTGCATTTATTCAAAATATAACAACTAAAGTTATTTGGATTGGAGCAATTCTTGCAGCGATTATCCTTGTCATTCCTATCTATCGTAATTTTAAAAAAATTAAAAATACACAACTTAATATTCCACCCCAATACAAGTGGATTGAAGATAAATACTTGGACTTACCTATTGAATTCAAAGGTCTAATCTTCCTAGTAACAGTGTACATATTACAAAATATGAACCTAACTACATACTATCGATACTATGGAAATCTTTTATCTTATGGATTCAAATTAATTCTACAAGTTATTATCCTATTATCTATTTTATACTTCTTCTTTTTACAACTTAAAGGAATTATCCATCGAATAAAAAATCCAGAGTTATTTAAGCAAGAATGGTATAAAGGATTTTACATGAGTAATATTGATGATTGGAGTAAACTACCTATTTATCGTAATACATTTATACGAATCACTGTATATTCATGTATTATTGGGATATGGGGAATAATCTGGGGATTTTGTTTCCATGACTATGGGGCATTCCTAGTTATTACGTTTATTAGTGTAATACTCGCACTCATTCTTTTATCTATCATTAAAAAACGCACTAAAGCAATTCAGGCAATTGCTGATACTTTATCTAAAATGGCAAATAACGAAATAACATCTGAAATCTATGTTAAAGGAAATGGTCTTATTGCTAATATTGCTAAAGATGTGAATGCCGTTCGTGAAGGATTTGCAATCTCAAATCAAAAACAATCAAATAGTGAAAGATTGAAAACAGAATTAATTACAAACGTTTCTCACGATCTTAGAACACCTCTAACTAGTGTTTTAAATTATGTCGACTTAGCTAAAAGAAGTGACATCACAGAAGAAGAACGACAAGAATACTTACAAATCATTGATAATAAATCGAAACGATTAAAAGTATTAATCGATGACTTATTTGAAGCTAGCAAAATGGCTAGTGGAGCTGTTGAATTAAATAAAGAACAAGTAGATTTAGTTGCCTTAATGTATCAAGCACTAGCAGAATATGAAGATCGATTTGAAGATCAAAAATTAATTGTTAGAACAAAAACTTCTAATCAACACATGTATGCCTATTGTGATGGAAGAAAAATGTACCGTGTATTTGAAAACCTATTTAGTAATGTAATCAAATACGCACAACCCGCAACACGAGTATACTTAGAAATGACTTATGAAGGTTCTGAAATTATCATAACATTAAAAAATATATCGAACTATGAATTAGGATTCGACGTATCTGAACTAGCTGAACGCTTCAAACGAGGAGATAGTTCTCGCCATACAGAAGGTTCAGGACTCGGACTATCCATTGTAAAATCAATTTTAGAATTACACGGAGCAGCATTTGAATTATCACAAGATGGTGATTTATTCAAAGTTATTATCAAAATAAATACACTGTAAAATAGAGAGTTTCTAACACCCTCAATACCTCTCCATCTATTAATTCAACTTATAAAAAAACTCCAATCAACTGATTGGAGTTTTATAATATACAAAAAGATAAGATATAAAATTAGTTTTGTAAAAATAGACTTATAAAGATAAAAAAAGCACTCAAAGAGTGCGACTATTCGAATTGGAGCGGGTGAAGAGAATCGAACTCTCACAGTCAGCTTGGAAGGCTGAAGTTCTACCATTAAACTACACCCGCA
>JABLTO010235536.1_pt1 | contig 19286 bp, 16 predicted proteins | sample 7160091 | NCBI WGS metagenome assembly JABLTO01 (sample SAMN14651225, study PRJNA627086) | human gut metagenome | isolation source: feces | host: Homo sapiens
AATTCGATCGGCCATTTTCGCAATTCCCCAGAATCTCATATATTGTTTTTTGCTTTGCTTGGATAAAATCAGGAAGATGATACTGAGCATAAATGTGGTAGCTGTTGCTGCCATCATGGAATAACCCGGCATGATATACATAAAACCCTCCTGTTCTTCTGTTTGAAATCACTATATGTTTATGATAAATTATAGATAGTAAATTGTAAATAGCTGCTTTAGGAGGAATATGATGAAGCGACGATTCAGCCATTATAGATGGGTTACACTGATTAGTTTTGCTGTGATGTATAATTTCGTATATCTGGGGCGGTTCAATGTTAATAACAATATGGAATGCTTTGTGGCAGATGTTGGTATGAAGGATGTGCAGGCTTATATTTTGTCAGTCAGTATATTTCTAAGCTACGCTGCAGGAAGTGTTTTTAACGGGTATCTGGCAGATCGAGTTGGTGCGAAACGAATTGTTATTTGTGGTGGCCTTGGAACAATTCTGATGAATGTGTTTATCTCAATGGAACATGTGTGGGGGCTTATTCTAGGAACATGGATCATTAATGGTTTCTTTCAGAGCATGATCTGGGTCGGCGGTATCAGCATGCTGTCTCACTGGTGGGAAGAAGGCTCGAAGGGACAGGGGATAGGTATTGCAAATTTCTTTTCAGGGATATCACATGTTACAGCATACCTCTTACCTATTATGCTCCTGTCGCTATGGCCACATATTAGCTGGCGTATCGCAATGGTTATTCCTATGGGGGCACTGCTGGTATTCGTGATATTGTTTGGGATTTTTGCGGTGGAGAAACCTGCAGATAAGAACCTGGACGAATATATTATAAAAAATCCCAGACACGAAAAACGAGAAGAAGCTTTGCGAAAACGTGCGAAAGAAGACAAAAAACCATGGTTATATTTTTTGAGACTTCGAAATTTCTGGTGCTGGTGTACCATTGCTTTGATTTCCAGTATCTGCCGGTACGGACTCCTCAACTGGATCCCGGTGTACTATAAGCAAGCCAATGATGAGGAAGTTCTCAGTGAGACATTCTCTAATTTGACACTTCCTATCGGTATGGCTTTTGGGACACTTGTAATTACCTGGGTAGCAGAAACTAAGCTTTTTTATAATAAGGGAATCGTTGTGACGGCAATGGCGGCGCTATGCGGAACACTGGTCGTTACTTTCCCGATGCTGGAGAATACCCAGTCGGTTCTGGTGGGGATATTTTTTATGGGATTCGCACTATATGGCATAAACGGGATCCTTTGGGTACACGCTATCGATCAGGGCTGCAGAGTGTTTGCAGGCAGCGTGGCAGGCATATTCAATGGATTTGCTTATTTCGGAGCATTTCTGGAAACCGTGTTGTTCCCGGCGGTGCTTAGACTGTTTGATGACAACTATCTGATGATCTTCGTCTGCATGGAGATCCTCTGTATTTTCATGGTAGTCTGCGGTATCGTGGTCAGCAAGAAGAATACCATCATATCGCCGGAAATCAAAGAGTAGAGACGGAGCTGCTTTTTTAAAGTTTCCTTAAAGAATCTCCGTGACATCTTGCAACAAATGACATAGAAGGCTTACGATGGTCCTAAAACAGGAGAAGGAGGCTTTCTATGTCTTTTATTTTAGGGATGGATACAGGTGGTACCTATACAGATGCAGTCATAATCGATGCAAAGGATCGCAAGGTATTATGCAAGGCAAAGGCGTTGACGACCAAAGACGATCTGACGACAGGGATCAAGAACTGTCTGGATCAGCTGGAATTTGACAGGCTGGAGGAAATCACACTGATTTCTCTTTCGACGACACTGGCCACCAATGCGATCGTAGAAGGAAGGGGCGGCAGAGTCGCACTGCTTTATATGGGAGCTGAGCTGGAAGAAAATATCCCGGCTGCAAAGAGCATACGTATCCGGGGAGCTTTCGATATTATGGGAAGGCAGAAGGAGGCTCTGGAGGAAGAGGAAATTAGACGTGTGCTGAAGTCTTTAAAGGGTAAAGTGGATGCCGTGGCGATCTCCGGCTATGCCAGTGTTCGCAATCCGAAGCACGAGCAGGAAGCTGCAAAGATCGCAGAAGATCTGCTGGGCATTCCTGTCATCTGTGCTCATCATCTCAGTACGGCACTGGGATTTTATCACAGAACGGTAACGGCTGTACTCAACGGACGACTGATTTCTATTATAGATGATCTGCTGGTTTCTACAAGAAAGGTGCTGAAAGAAAAAGGCATTTCAGGCTCCATCATGGTCGTAAAAGGTGATGGGACACTGATGACGGAAAAACTGGCAGGTCAAAGACCGGTGGAGACCATTCTCTCGGGACCTGCGGCCAGCGTGATCGGCGGTCTGGCTCTGACGGGACAGAAGGATGGGATCGTAGTCGATATGGGCGGAACGACCACGGACATCGCGGAAGTTTCAGGCGGATCGGTGAAGCTCCGCAGAGAGGGCGCCAACGTAGGCGGATGGCTTACCCGTGTACAGGCAGCGGAGATCTCAACCTTCGGCATCGGCGGTGACAGCCGCATATGTCTCGACCGCCACGGAGAGATCCAGATCGGACCGGAAAAAGTCATTCCACTCTGTGTGGCGGGCGCACAGTGGCCGGAACTGATCCATGAAGTGCGCAGCTTCCGGAGAACAGGTGATATCAAATCTTATTCCGCACAGGAAGCGGATTGTTATTTCTATCGGGGAGGCATGGCATCTCGTGATGTTACCGGAAAAGATGAAAAAATAATGGAAAAGCTTAGAGAACGGCCTCACAGCATGACGTATCTGGCTCGTATCCTCGGACAGGATCCGGAGACCGTCGATCTGACGCCTCTGGTGGAAGAAGGCATTTTGCTTCGGATCGGCGTCACACCTACAGATATCCTCCATGTGCAGGGCAGATATAACCGCTGGAACCGGGATCTGTCCAATGCCGGTGTGGAGATCCTGGCACGACGGCAGGAAATCAGCACGGCAAAATTCCTGGATAAGGTGGAGAGGATGATCAAAGTAAAACTGGCGTCGGCATGTGTACAGGCAGCAGCGAATTTTGATCTTGCAGAGGAAAATCGAGACGGTAGTTCCCTTCACCCGGATCAGGGCATAATCTCCATGTCGGAAAGTGAAGCGGCTATGTATCTTCTGGAAAGAGCCTTCGGCAGCAAACCATCCAGCGTCATCGATCCACAGATACATTTAAAAAAGAGGCTGGTTGCCATCGGGGCTCCGGCGGGAGTATGGCTGCGCGAGGCCGGGAAACTTCTGCATGAAGATGTACTGGTGCCGGAACACGCCGATGTTGCCAACGCGTTTGGGGCAGCCGTAGGACAGGTGACGGAAACTGTCGAGATTCTCATCAGCATGGACAAGGGCAGATATCTGCTCAATCTGCCATGGAGCCGGATGGAATGTGGATCAAAAGAAGAAGCGACTTTCTACGCGATCCACGAAGGACGTAAACATATCGAACATCTCCTTGCGGACGCAGGATGCAGAAACTGGAAGATCGAAGAAAAATTCTCAGACATCATGGTGGAGATCAGCGATGTAGAGGACATCCAGGATGTTCAGGAAAAAACCTGGATGGGACAGCGGGTGATCATTTCCGGAACAGGAAGCGGGATGATATAAGAATTATAGTTGAGAAGGAAGCAGGCTTTGTGTGAGATTGACCTGCTTTTTTTATGCAATCAGTATCTTTAACATATCTTTAGGCTTTCTTTATGGAATGTGAAGCAGGGCTTGAATATGCCTTTAGGCAGGGCTGTTATAGTAGAACCATCAAGAAAACCTGAGTGAATTATCCAGATCGAATCAAATAAATTGAAATTTCTGGAAGGATGAAAAGGAGGAATAAAAATGTATAACAGAACCTACACAGGAAAAATCAAGTTAGCGGTACTTGACACTGCAGGAACTTTCTGCGACGGCCCTGGAGATTTGAGAGCAAGATGGCCGAAAGATGACCTTAGAGGCTGTAAAGCTCCGGTAATTCCTTTCTACGAAGCTCTGCAGCAGTTCGGAATCGAATGTGACTGGGCTGAAATCAGAAAGCCAATGGGTAACTTCAAGCCGACTCACCTGAGAATGCTGCTGAGCCTGCCGGAAATTTCCGCACAGTGGGAAGAAAAGTATGGACGTCATTGGAACGAAGACGATTTTGATGCTGTACTGGCTGCTTTCCGTCCGCTGATGTCCAAGTACATCGTTGACGAAGACCTGGCAAGACCGGTAAAGGGCGCAGAAGAATGTATCAACAAGCTGAGAGAAGCCGGAATCCTGGTTGGATGCGACACTGGATACTATGAAGAAGATTCCATGGCACTGAACAAAGTTCTGGAAGATAAATTCGGAATGAAGTTTGATGTGGTGACCAATTCTGAAAAGGTTCCGGGCAGACCAACACCGTTCATGGTATATGACTGCATGCTGAGTGCTTACGAAATCACAAAAGAACCGATACCTTGTGAAGCAGTAGTTAAGATCGATGATACAGCTCCGGGTATGATTTGCGGAAACAATGCAGGTGCATGGACTATCGGTCTCTATGCTTCCGGTTCCAACAATTATGATCAGCTGGCAGCTTCCAAGCCTGACTTCTTAGTACCAGACGTATCTTATGTGCCGGAAATCATCTTCGGTCAGATCGAACCGAGACTTAGAAGAGGTGAAAAACCGGGACAGGGATTAATCGAAACGATTTAAGACCTCCTACGATAAAAAATCAGGCGATGCGTGATACTTATCTGGAACGAAAATGATATACACGATTTGATGGAAAGGGACATCCGTAGGCGAAAAATACAGGGTGTCTCTCATCCTATAAATACGATATATCGAAATAAGAGAGAAAAGGAGGGAGTTCTATGAATGATGACAATGGTCAAAAAAATGTAAAGATGCTGGGTTATACGCCGGAACAGTATAAGTTATTTACCAAGAATGCATGGATCGTGTTGCTGGCTTTCTCTGTGCTGTACTGTATGTTGTACTGTGGAAGACAGAACATCAATTATATTATGCCGGCCATGATGCAGGAGGAAGGCTGGACAGAACTGGATCTGGGTATTCTGGCATCAGTACTGTTCTGGACTTATGGGCTTGGACATTTATTTAATGGCAGACTAGGTGAAATTTTCGGTGTAAATAAGTTTATCGTAGCAGGAATGTTCCTGTCAGCGATCGCAAATTTGCTGATAGGTTTTCAGTCAAGCCTTGTTATCATAGCGATTCTCTGGGGGTTTAATGGCTATTTCCAGTCTATGCTCTGGTCGCCGGGAATGGCGCTACTGGCAAATTGGTGGCCGGGACACAGAAGAGGCTTTGCGACAGGTCTGGCAAACGGATTTTCAGGACTTGGTCAGGTATGTGCGGCCTTGGCGGTATCACTATCTATTATAATTCTGCCTGGCTTTGGATGGAAAGCGGGATTTATCATTCCGGCTGCTATCATGATCCTCACGGGAATCATTTACCTGTTCTTTATCAAAGACAGTCCGAAGAAGATTGGACTGAAAGACTATGTGGATCCGGATGCTGTGAAAATGGAAAAGGATGAGGAATTGCGAGAGCTGGTTTCTCAGAAGGGTAAGCTGTATCCGTACATACATTTGTTCAAACAGTGGAGATTTGACTGCTGGCTGTTGATTATTGCCAGCTCCAGTATTGCAAGATATGGGCTGCTCACATGGATCCCGACGTACTATGTACAGAACTTTGGCGTTGACATTAAAGAGGGAGCACTGGGGACGATTCTGTTACCTCTGGGGATGGCATTTGGAACATTTATCATTCCTACGATATCAGATAAATATTTCTCAGAAAACAGACTGCCGATGGTTATCATTTGTGCAGCGGCTGCGGGACTGACAGTATTTTTCTTCCGGGGAATCGATCCGGGGCCTATCGCTGGCATGCTATTGTTCAGTGCTGGATTCTTCATCTATGGAATCAACGGTATTGTTTGGGCGTATGCTATCGATGTTGGTGGCAGAGTATTCGCTGGAACGGCTGCGGGGATTCTGGACTGCTTTGCATACCTTGGAGCAGCAGTACAGGCGATCATTTTCGGAAGCGTATTGACAAGTACTGGAAACTGGACTTTAGTGTTCACCGCTATCGTAGGTGTTTGCGCTGGAATGATTCTGCTCTCCATTATTGCAGGATGGGGTCTGAATAAGAAGAAAGACATTGTATAGCCGATAAGAAGGGCGGCGTGAAATACGCCGCCTACAGGCATAAAAGTGTAATGTATATTTTAGTAGAAAAGGAGGAGCAAAATGGAATATCCTAAAGTAAAAAGAAACGTACTGTTAAACCCAGGTCCGGCTACAACAACTGATAGCGTTAAATACGCACAGGTGGTTCCTGATATCTGTCCGAGAGAAAAAGAATTCGGCGATATCATGAAGAAAATGGGAGAAGATCTGGTTAAGATCGTCCACGGTGATCTCAACAAGTACACTGCAGTACTGTTCACGGGATCTGGTACGATCAATATCGACGCTTGTGTAAACTCTCTGGTGCCGGAAGGAAAGAAGATCCTTGTTCTCAATAATGGAGCATATTCCGGAAGAGCTGCGGAAGTGGCGGAATATTATCATATGGATCATGTAAACCTGAAACTGCCGATCACAGAACCGATCGACGTTGATAAGGCAGAAGAAGCGATCAAAGCTGACCCGGACATCGCTGTGGTATACTGTTGCCACCACGAAACGGGTACTGGTATTCTGAACCCGATCAGAGAAATCGGTGCTGTAGCTCATAAATACGGCAAGGTCATGGTTGTAGATACCACTTCCACATACGCTATGATCCCGATCGATATGGATAAAGATAATCTGGATTTTATCATGGCATCCGCTCAGAAGGGTCTTATGTCCATGACAGGGCTGTCCTATGTGATCGGTAATACAGAAATGATCGAAGCTTCCAAGGATTATCCGACCAGATCATACTACACCAACCTGTTCATGCAGTATGACTTCATCAAGAACAAGGGTGAAATGCATTTCACACCTCCGGTACAGACTATTTATGCTACCAGACAGGCAATCAAGGAGTACTGGGAAGAAGGCGAAGAAGGCAAGTGGGCTAGGCATCAGTCCGTATGGGAAGCGTTGTATAAGGGTCTTGACAAATTGGGATTCAAGACTATCATCCCACGTGAATTCCAGTCGAAACTGGTGATCTCAGTTCTTTATCCGAATGATCCGAACTGGGATTTTACCAGAGTTCACGATTATCTATATGAAAGAGGATTCACGATTTATCCAGGAAAAGTTTCCGACTTGCCGACATTCCGTCTGTGTGCCTTGGGGATCATCGTACCTAAGGACATTGAAGACTTCTTCGAATGCTTGGAAACTGGCCTGAACGAGATGAACATCAAGGTTCAGTATTAAACTCCTTATCAGATAAAACAATGATATGCCAAGCAACATAAAACTCCTTTGAAGCAAAAGGCTGCCTGTACTCAGGCAGCCTTTTGCTAATGCGTTTATTCTTTTGGAACTACCAGCTTATAGCCAACGCCTCGCACCGTATAAATGTACTGTGGTGCGCCAGGGACTGTTTCCAGCTTTTTTCTCAGATTGCTGATATGCACCATGACAGTCCGGACATCCTCTTCAAGTCCGTATGTATTCCAGAGACTGTCGAAAATCTGGCGGCTGGTGAATACCCGGTTGGGATATTTACAAAAAAGCACCAGCATTTCGAATTCTTTAGCGGTCAAATGGATCGGAGTGCCGGAAACGACTGCGGTGTGCGCCGACAGATCGATCTGCAGATCACCGGCAGACAGCATGTTTCGTTCTTCCGTATATTCGTCACTTTGTGTACCGCCGGAAAGATTGCGGCGCCGCAGGTGTGCTTTGACGCGTGCTACCAGTTCAGCAGGGCTGAACGGTTTTGTGATATAGTCATCGCCCCCGATGGAAAGCCCCAGGACTTTGTCCATATCCTGATCACGGCAGCTGACAAAAAGGATCGGAACATCGCTTTGCTCCCGGATCCTGCCGCAGAGTTCGATCCCGGAAAGACCGGGCATGACCACATCTAAAAGGATGAGATCCGGTTTTTCCTTTTGAGCAAGCTCTGCTGCTTTGGTACTTTCGGTGGTCCATACCACCTCGTAGCCTTCCCTGGAAAGATAGAGCTTGATCAGCTGTATGATCTCCATTTCGTTATCGACGACCATGATTTTATCCTGAGCCATTTGTAAAGATCCTTTCTGCTGCAATATGCATTTGATCGTGATGGTCTGACTGCAGCTCAGACGGCTTTGCTTCTACATTATATTTTAATCGAAATTCTGCGGAAACACAAGGAATGAGGCTTGTTTTTCACGGTATTTTTGCAGCTGCAAAGCGGCATGCGCGCCGGAGGCTTTGCAGGAAGAAAAGGGGTATCACAAAGGGAAAGGACTGTTAAATTTCTGCTTAAATTTCAATAAAAAAGGCACTGAGTTGCGGATATTTTTCAGAATTCTTGTAAAATAGATGATGGAGGCAGATATGTACCGGAGAAAGAACAATGTTTTTGTAGATTTTTAAGATGGTTTGTGTTATAGTCTTAGACGTGAGAGACTGTTTTCCCCTTAGAAGACAGTCTCCTGCATAAAAATAGTTGTTTTATCAAAAACTCTGTGTACTATTGTTTAAAATACTCCTCGTGACGTTATAAATTTGTCGTCATTACGCTACTGATTTGCGGTGTGACCGGCGGAAACCCGGGCCCTCAGTGCTAAATTTTTAACGATCGCAGGAAGGAAAGGAAGGTTTTGAAAATGGGACAGCAAGGTAAGCACCTGAACAGCATTAAAGTAAGTCACGAAAAGCATACTGCTGGATGTGCCACTGAAATAATGGCTATACCTGAAACTGTCTGTATTTCTATGTCTCAGCATATCGGAGCACCATGCAAGCCTCTCGTAAAGAAGGGCGACCAGGTGAAAGTGGGACAGCTGATCGGAGATACAGATGCGTTTGTAAGTGCCCCGATCCATTCAAGTGTATCCGGTACGGTAAAGGAGATCTCCACGATCCGTTCGGTAACAGGAGGGGATGATCAGGTAGTTATCATTGAGACAGATGGCAATCAGGATGTCTATGAAGAGATCAAGCCACCTGTAATCAATGATATGAAAGATTTTATTGCAGCAGTAAGAGCCAGCGGTCTTGTTGGTCTGGGCGGAGCTTCGTTCCCGACTCACATCAAGCTGAATCCTAAGAATCTGGAGGAAGTGGACACGCTGATCGTCAACGCTGCAGAATGTGAGCCGTTTATTACATCGGACCACAGACTGATGCTGGAGAACACGGAATACATCATCAAAGGTGCCGTGGCTATCATGAAGCATCTCGGCCTGAAGAAAGGCCACATCGGCGTGGAGGAAAACAAGCCGGATGCTATCGAAAAGCTCAGAAAGGTAATTGCAGACATGGGTCACTCCGGGGATATCGAAGTGAACGTTCTCAGAGCAAGATACCCGCAGGGCGCAGAACGAGTTATGATCTATGAGATCACGGGCAAGACGCTGAGGGCAGGAATGCTCCCGGCAGATGTAGGCGTGATCCTTTCCAATGTTACGACCATCGCATTTATCGGTCAGTATCTGGAAACAGGAAGACCGCTCACAACGAAGAGAGTGACGGTAGACGGCAATGCCGTTGCAGAGCCGAAGAATATCATCGTTCCGATCGGTGCAAGGATCGCAGATGTTATCGCAGCATGTGGAGGATACAAGGCTGAGCCTAAGAAGATCCTCATGGGCGGACCTATGATGGGACGTGCTGTGTACTCGGATGCATTCCCGATCATCAAGAACAATAATGCCATCCTGGCCTTTGACGGACCGCAGGCACTGATCCCGGAAGAAACCGGCTGCATCAAGTGCGGAAGATGCCACGGAGCATGTCCGTTCAAGCTCCTGCCGGTATCCATCGCAGAAGCTTATGAAAACAAGGATGTAGAAAGACTGCAGGCGTTAGAGGTAATGCAGTGCATGGAATGCGGAAGCTGTTCCTATATCTGTCCTGCGAGAAGACCTCTGGCTTTCATCAATAAGATGTCAAAGGGATTTTTAAAGGAGGCGACAAGTAAATAATGGATAACAAGTATCATGAGAAACTGATCGTATCATCGTCTCCGCATATGGTGACAAAGACAGATACGAGCAAGATTATGGGAACAGTGCTTATCGCACTTCTGCCGGCATTTGCAGTCGGTATTTATCAGTTCGGATTCCGTGTAGTGACGCTGACGGCCGTGTTCGTAGCATCCTGCGTACTGTTCGAATATCTGTATAACAAAATCACGAAAAAACCGCAGACTGTCGGCGACCTCAGTGCAGTTCTTACCGGTGTGCTGCTGGCATTCAACTGCCCGTCCAGCCTGCCTTATGAAATTGCCATCGTAGGTTCTTTTGCAGCGATCGTTGTGATCAAGCAGCTCTTTGGCGGTATCGGTCAGAACCTGGTAAACCCTGCGGTAACTGCCAGAGTATTCATGTTCATCGCGTTCGCTACACCGATGACTTCCTGGCCGACTCCGAGAGGCGGACACGCGACAGGTGCTGTTGTGGATGCTACGACTTCCGCAACTCCGCTGGGCGTACTTTCTCACGGAAGCTTTGCAGACGTGTACAATGACGGATTCACCAAGATGGATCTTTTCCTCGGAAACGTAGGAGGATGTATCGGTGAAGTCAGCGCGCTGGCGATCCTCATCGGCGGTCTGTTCCTGATCTGGAAAAAAGTTATCTCCCCGATCATCCCTGTTACGTTTATCGCAACAGTATTCGTGCTGGGCTTGATCTGGGGCGGATTTGACGGCGCTCTGTTCCACATCCTGGCCGGCGGCCTGATGCTGGGCGCATTCTTCTGTGCTACAGACTATGTAACATCCCCGACACTGCCTCTGGGCAAGGTGATCTTCGGTATCGGATGTGGTCTGTTCACTATGCTCATTCGTATTTTCGCATCTTATCCGGAAGGTGTTTCATTCGCGATCCTGCTGATGAATATCCTGACTCCGTACATAGACAAGATCTGTGAAAAGAGAATGTACAAACTGCCGAAAAAAGCGAAGGAGGGAGAGAAATAAAATGAAAAACAATAATTTTAAAGAAAATTTCATCCCTGCTATCGTACTGGTCTGCATCTGTCTGGTAGTCAGCCTGGCACTTGCAGCAACATACAACGTAGCAAATCCGACCATCATCGCCAATCAGCAGAAATCCGCTGATGAAGCGAGAATGGAAGTTCTTCCGGACGGCGACAGCTTTACAGAATACGACGGCAAGCTGGTAAACGGCGTAGATGACTGCTACATCGCAGACAACAAGGCCGGCATGGCTGTGACTGCTGAATACAAGGGATTCGGCGGTGCTGTTAAAGTTATGATCGGTATCGACGCCAACGGCGAAATCACTGGTGTGAAGGTAACGGAACACTCCGAAACTCCGGGTCTTGGTACGAAAGCTGCAGATCCTGGATATCTGAAACAGTATCAGGGCGTTTCGGAAGCAACGGCTGGTCATATTAACGATGACCCGAACATTGACGCAGTAACAGGTGCGACAATCACATCCAACGCTGTATATGGCTCTGTTGTCGAAGCACTGGCGCAGTTTAAAGAATGCGGAGGTGTGAAATAATGAATAAATTAAGTATCTTAACGAAAGGTATTATTAAGGAAAACCCCGTACTGGTCCTGCTGCTGGGATGCTGTCCGACTCTGGCAACGACCACAGGAGCGATCAACGGACTGGGCATGGGCGTTTCCACGCTGGCGGTACTGGTGTGCTCCAATATCGTAATTTCCTTATTGAAGAATATTATTCCGGATAAAGTAAGAATCCCGTGCTACATCGTAGTAATCGCCGGATTCGTAACCATCGTTCAGCTCCTGCTGAAGGCTTATCTGCCTGCACTGGACGCTGCGCTTGGTCTCTTTATCCCGCTGATCGTAGTAAACTGTATCATCCTGGGAAGAGCGGAAATGTTCGCATCCAAGAACAGCGTTCTGGACTCCGCATTAGACGGACTGGGCATGGGTATCGGCTTTACGCTGGCTCTGGGCATCATGGGTCTCATCAGAGAATTCCTGGGCTCCGGTACTGCGTTTGACATTCCGATCTATGCCAACACAGGCGTGGAACCGGCTGGTATCTTCATGCTGGCTCCGGGCGGATTCTTCGTATTCGCTATCCTGATTGCTGCAATCAACTACTTCAGCAAGGGCAAGGCAATCAAGAAGAAGGAAATCGGTTGTGAAGGATGCGCGATGGCAGACTCCTGCGGTGGCGCATGTGATGGAAAGGAGGCTGACGCATAATGACAGCTATTTTATCAATTATGCTTGCGGTCATTCTGACCAACAACTATGTATTAGCTCAGTTCCTGGGTATCTGTCCGTTCCTGGGCGTATCCAAGAAGCTGGACTCCGCAGTAGGTATGGGTGTTGCGGTAACATTCGTAATGCTGCTGGCAACGGCTGTAACCTGGCCGATTCAGATGTACGTTCTCAACACGTTCAACATCGGCTATCTGCAGACGCTGGTATTCATTCTGGTTATCGCATCTCTGGTACAGCTGGTTGAGATGACGCTGAAGAAATACATGCCTCCGCTCTACAATTCGCTGGGCGTATTCCTGCCGCTGATCACGACAAACTGTGCAGTGCTGGGTGTTACGATCCAGAATATCACAGATGGATATAACTACGTGGAATCCCTGTTCTGTGCTATCGGCGCAGGCATCGGCTTCCTGCTGGCAATGGTACTGTTCGCAGGAATGAGAGAGAAGCTGGAAAACTGCAAAGGTATTCCGGAATGCTTCCAGGGAATTCCTATCACACTGATCTCTGCATCGATCCTGTCCATGGCATTCATGGCATTCTCCGGTGTAGTTGACGGAATATTTGGTTAGGAGGTAAGGATAAGATGGGAACAATAGTATTACCTGCTCTTATTGTAGCAGCAGTTGGTCTGATCGCCGGTATCATCCTGACCATCGCAGCAAAGCTGATGTTCGTTCCGGTGGACGAACGCGTTGCTGCTATTGAAGAAGTTCTTCCGGGCGCTAACTGCGGTGCCTGCGGATTCGCAGGATGTTCTGATTATGCCAAGGCTCTGGGAAATGATGCTGATGTCAGCACATCTCTCTGCCCGGTAGGCGGTGCAGCTGTAGCGTCTCAGATCGCTGAGATCATGGGCGTTGCAGGTGGAGATGTAGATCCGAAGATCGCCATGGTTATGTGTAAAGGTACGCTGGAGGCAACGAGACAGATCGAAGAGCTGGATCGTATCCACTCCTGCAAGTCTGCCAAGATGTTCTACGGCGGAAACTGGGCATGCCCTTATGGCTGTCTGGGAATGGGAGACTGCGCAGATGTCTGCCAGTTTGACGCGATCCGCATTGTTGACGGTGTTGCTCAGATCGACAGAGAAAAGTGTGTTGGCTGTGAAGCCTGCATGAAGGTCTGCCCGAACCACATCATCCAGATGGTGGGCAAGAAGAATCTGTTCGTTGTTGCATGTCAGTCCAAGGCAAAGGGTGCGCAGACGAGAAAGGCATGTACAGCTGGTTGTATCGGCTGCATGAAGTGTCAGAAGATCTGTAAGTTCGAAGCTGTTACAGTGGAAAACAACCTGGCAACGATCGACTACGACAAGTGTAAGAACTGCGGTATGTGCGCGAAGGAATGCCCGACTGGTGCGATCCTCAGCTTCCGCAAGAAAAAAGCCCCTGCCAAGAAGCCGGCTGCTCCTAAGGTAGAAGCTCCGGCTGCAGAAGGTCCTAAGGCTGATGCTCCGGCAGAAGAAACAAAGAACACAGAAGCATAAAAACTCATATATATTGAGCTGCGACCCCGGCGGAAATCCGCCGGGGTTTTTGTGATATGGCGGACCGGTCGGCGAATGTCTAATCCCGATTTCTGCTGCCGGCACGTTTTTATGGTTTTTTGATAGAATTCGCATAAGCTCCATAGTTCCGGCGGATCCAACATGACAAACATTTACATTTAAGTTTAATAATTCCACATAGAATCATCTAAAGGCAGGTTCCTTTGCCCAGTATTCCCAGAATCACCTCGAATTACACGGATCTGGAGAACCGAGCGTGACCGCTGGATCAAAACCAGTCCGGTTGAGTCTTTGCAATACATAAAATTATGGATTTATCACCAAAATCAAGCCGAAAAGCTAAATTCCAAAATATGTATGCTCGTACAGACGCAGTATTTAAATACAACATACAAATACGATCCTTAGAAGCAGCCTGCAAACGCGATCCGCAGAAGCAACTTTTCTATATCGCACGTGGCAGAATAAAAAACTCGATAATTTCACGCAAAATCTGTGGATCCCGTATATCCTCTTCAAATGTGCAGATGAGATTGCGCCACTGCCGCCAGCCGTTTTTGCGGTAATCCTCCATTCGAATCAACGCTTTTTTGTGGTAATCCTCATACGTGTCTATCAGTCCGAAATGTTCCCAGATTATAACACTGCCATCACGACAGTGAATCGTAAAATCCGCATAATAAAAATAGCCCTCCACTCGCCGGTCATAATCATAATCCAGTCCGTATTCCTCCAGCATATCGCCGATGCTCCGCTCGGATTTCGAGCGGACCACCTCGCCGCCGTTGGTCACATAGAGAAGATGTTCCGGGTGAGACGTATTTTTATCATAATCATGCGTAACCCGCTTCTTGTAAAAATACTGCCGTGGAAGCTGGCGGACCCTGAGAGGGATTCTTTGGAGGATCGCATCTAAACTGTAAGATTCGCATACGGACAGCGTTTTCTTGATCTGTGCAAGATTGTTCTGTATGATTTTTCGCTCTTCCATCAGATACCGCTTTCGTGCCAGCTTTCTCACCAGCTCCGGATTCCGGGTGATCCCGCGCCGTTTTGACTGTCCCCGCTGATAGTAATAAGTCCGATTTTTCATCTGCAAAGCTTCCAGCCGTCCCGGCGGCAACGATTTCAGCTCGCTTCGTATTTTTTGAAGTCGTTCGGCGTGCTCCCGTTCCGACTGTTGCAGCAAAGCCTTTAAATCTCTCATTTCATAACCTCCTGCCCTTGTTGCAAATACCATATACTGGGAAACGTTCCCTGTCAAGCCTATCTTATGCAAAATCATATTCTTGTCACCATAACTTCCACAAAATGACATATTATTTTAATGCTGGTTGTTATGGATTTATCACAAAAATCAAACTGAAAAGTCAAATTCCAAAATAGGGATCCGCAGAATGCCCCCGTAAATAGAACTAAAATGCGAAACATAAAAGACACTCAATTCAACTTGACTTATAAGGGGGAGGGCGTGTAGAATATAACTGTAATTTCAAAATAGGGGAATTTTATACTGAAGATGTTTTGGGGCATCGTTAGGACATGAGTAACCATGAAAAAGAATGAAGCTAACAATATACAATATTCCAGATCTGCTAAGATCATGAAACGCATCATATGGATGCTTTGCATCCTGCTGGTTTTAAGCGGCGCAGGACTGGCGATCGTTTCGGCTGCACCGCAGGATGACAGCCTTTCGCTGGAACTTTATAAAAACCATGCGAAGGACAATGAACCGTTCCAGGTCAGCAACATGGTGCCGGGAGACAAAGTGTCCCAGGATTTTACCGTACGGATCCATCATAAGGATCAGGTCACACTGTACTTTAAAGGTCTGATCACAAAGCAGAGTAAAGACCTGGGCGATGTCCTGCAGGTACGCGTTACGGATAAAAATTCCGGCAAGATCATCTGTCAGGGCACATTCAATACGATCAACAATAAAGAATACTCCCAGGAAATCGCCCAGTCAGGCAGCGGACAGACTGATGTGACATATCAGGTGGATGCATGGCTTGACACCAGTGTAGGAAATGCATATCAAAATGCATTTTTAGATGCAGATTTCCAGTGGTACGTCAAGGATGACGGCAATACAGAACCGACACAGCCATCGGATAATCCGACGACTCCGACCGATCCAACCAAACCGAGCCAGTCTGGTGGCGGCAGTGGATCAGGATCTCATGGCGGACTGACAGCCAGGACAGGAGATACAGCGCACATCGTTCTATGGTGCGTCTTTGCGATCTGCGCACTGGCTATCATCATCCTTCTCATCAAATCCCGCAGAGACAAGAAACTGGCAGGAGAAGATCTGGATGACTCTGATTCCGAAACACATAAGAAGCTCCGCAGAAGTATGTTCATCGCTGTTTTACTGGCACTGATGCTGGGCGTGACCACCTTTGCACTGATCACATCCATGGTAGAAGTAAAAGATAACCACTTTGACACTGGCATCGTGAAAATCAATCTCAACGACGGTAAACCGGTGATCAGCGAAGACGAATACCTCTTCGAACCGGGCATGCGCGTAGTGAAGGACTTCTTCATAGAAAATGAAGGATCCATCGACGCTTACTATAAGATTTATCTGGAAGATGTGAAGGGCGACCTGGCAGATGTGCTGCAGCTGACGATTCGCGAGAAAGGAACTGACAAAATCCTGTATCAGGGAACTGCAAAGGATCTGACCCGGGGTTCTGCCGCAGTAGACGAGGCTGTATTGTCGGCCGGGGAGCGCAAGGATCTGACTATCCGTTTCTACTTCCCGAAAGAGCGGGGAAACGAAGCGCAGGACAAGACCTTATCTTTCAAAATGGGAGCAACAGCTACCCAGGTACGGAATAATCCGGATCGCAGTTTTGAGTAACACATAAAGCATATCATTCAACGAAGGAGAACTCTTTTCAATGAAAAAAGCGAGGAATATTATCAGGAAAATCATCGTGTGGGCGATCGTCGTGTTCTCGCTGGGAATGATGGCATTTACCATTATTTCCGTCACGACATTTGACCGGGCAGACCGCAGCGTGTTCGGATACAGCGCATTCATCGTACTGTCCGATTCCATGAAAGCGACGGACTTTGATGCCGGAGATCTGGTCATCATTAAACAGACAGACCCGAGTACATTAAAGGAAGGCGACATCATCTCCTTCCAGTCCCCGGACGAAACCAATTACGGCGAGATCGTTACCCATAAGATCCGTGAACTGACGACTGATGAAGAAGGGCATCCGGGATTCATCACTTACGGAACGACGACCGATTCCAATGACCAGGGAATCGTAACCTATAATCTGGTGATCGGTAAATATCAGGGACATATTCCTAAAGTCGGGACATTCTTCAACTTCCTGAAGTCAGTTCCGGGATACTTCATCTGTATCTTCACTCCGTTCTTTATATTGATCCTTGTTCAGGCGCGCAACAGCATCAAACTGTTCCGCAAATACAAGAAGGAACAGATGGAAGAGATCCAGGCAGAGAAGAAATCACTGGAGGAAGAACGTGTCAAATCGCAGGCGATGATGGAACAGCTGATGCAGATGCAGCAGGCAATGGAGAAAAACGGCGGACAGCTCCCACCGGAATATCTAGCACAGATGCAGGCAGCTCAATCTGCAAAGCCTCCGGCTGATGTTCCGGATCATGCAAAGAGCCCTGCCGACGTTTCGAAAGCTGCGCCGCAGCCAGTGTCACATGAAGCAGCGTTGCCTCAGCAGCCGATACAGCCGCAGCATGCAGTAACTCAGCAGCATGCAGCACCGGAAAGACCGGAAAGACCGACACGACCGATACAGCCGCAGCAGGTTCGACCGGAAACTCCGGTGCAGTCGACACAGTATCGATCGCAACAGCTTGCACCGCAGAGATCAAAGCCGTCGCAGTCAGCACCGCAGCAGGCACGTCCGGCACAAAGACCGGTACAGCCGCAGCCACAGTCAAGCCCTGCACCTCGCGCTCATGACAGAGCAGGCTTTGATATTAGAACTATTGTTGGAGAAGCCAATGACTCCGAAGACAGACAGAAATAGAAACAGGCTTTAGGTATTATAAATCATATCATCATTTGCGAGAAAGGAAAAACTATGAACGAGAGCACGAAAACGAAAAAAGCACTCCGCGGCAGTCTCTTTGCATTATTCTTATGCATCATACTGCTGATCGGAACAACATTTGCCTGGTTCACGGACACTGCAAGCACAGGCGTGAACAAGATTCAGGCAGGAAATCTGAAGGTAGATATTGTAGATGCAACAAATACTGCAAAATCTCTTAAAGGAGATACGCTGAAGTTTACAGATGTAAATAATTCTACAGATATCCTTTGGGAACCGGGAGTAACCTTTAATACACCAGCATTTAAAATCAAGAACGCAGGTAATCTTGCCCTGAAATATAAGCTGACACTGAATGGAGTTACTGGTGACCAGGAATTGCTTGATGCAATTACGTTCTCGGTTGTTGATGAAAATGGAAAGGCAGTTAATCTTGATACCTTCGAAGGAAAACTCGCAAAAGAAGGAATGAGTGGTGCTCTCTACATTCAGGGACACATGGACGAAGCAGCTGGTAATGAGTGTCAGGGTAAATCTCTTGAAAGTTTGAGTCTGACAGTTGTTGCAACGCAGGATACAGTAGAAAACGACAGCTTTGGTCCGGATTACGACAAGAATGCAACCTATCCGGTAGCTTCCGCTTCCGAGCTGAAAACTGCACTTAACAATGGTGGCACGATTTCTGTAACGAAAGATATTAAAACAAACAACAGTGAAGATAGCGCTGTTGCTCGTATGGTCATCTCCAATCCGACTACACTGAACCTGGATAAGAAGATCATCAGCCCGGATAATATGGGGAACAACAGTAAAAATTTCGTAGCACTTTATGTAGAGGCAAATACGACGATCAACGCAACAAAAAATGGTGGTATTGATACTGGCAATAACGGTGGATATGGCATTAATGTTATGAATGGTGCAACATTGACGATAAACGGTGGATACTACTACGGTGGCGGTACTGCTGTTCAGGTGCAGGAGGGTACGCTAATTATTAATGATGGAACTTTTGCTTGCGAACCTTATGACAATCCGACATATGGGTACAATTTCCAGATAAATTGTATTGATAGCGCATATAAAAATGGTGCGGCAAAAGTTATCATTAAGGGTGGTACTTTCATCAACTTCGATCCGTCGAACAATACTGCAGAGGGTGCAGGTACGAACTTTGTAGCAGACGGCTACAAAGTAGTACCCGAAACTCATGGAACCGACACTTATTACAAAGTTGTAAAGAAATAATTAATTAAACGAACAACACACCTTTTAATTTTCATTTCTCCGCTCACCACCCGGCGTACCGCACTGCATGCAAAACTTTGCATCTGCTGCGA
>JABLTO010099964.1_pt1 | contig 19281 bp, 14 predicted proteins | sample 7160091 | NCBI WGS metagenome assembly JABLTO01 (sample SAMN14651225, study PRJNA627086) | human gut metagenome | isolation source: feces | host: Homo sapiens
ATTTTATAAATCAGCCGGTCTTTATCATTGATTCGGCGGCTCCAATAGCCAGTTAAATTGCCAACCAAAGGCTCTGGCTTCCCAATTCCGGTATTTCCATTTCTGCATATATCTTCTATAAGGGCATTGATTTTTTTGAGTGTTTTCCGGTCTTCGGTTTCCCAGTAAACATAATCTGCCCAGCCATTATCTGTAAATACTTTATTCATCAAGACCAACCTCTTTTAAATCATGAACAGACATATGCCCGGATTCTAACTGCGCCCTGGATTCCATTAACCAGTCATAATTCGCTTTATTTCCCATCACATGAAGATTTTCCAAAAGGTTGTTGTAGGATTCTTCGGACATCATTACGACGTTGCGGTTATTTTTTCTGGTAACGATCATGGTTTCGTAATCGTCAGTAACTTTGTCCATGCAGCTTTTCATATTCTCTCTTAAATTGGTGTAATTAACTGCTAACATACGATCACTCCTTTACGTACAGTATTCTGTACTTTTATTATATGGAGGATTTATGAGAAAGTCAACGGGATTTGAAAAAAATTTAAAGAGATTTGCAAGACATAAACCTTAATTTTCTGATTGACAAGACCATTTATCAAGTCGTATACTTAACCTACTTTCACCAAAGAAAAATCTCAATCTGGTCATTCGGTCAGGTAATTCCAATTTGTTATAAATATTTTTTTTAGGTATGAAGCGGGTTGTTGTGAAGTTGTATTTTCGTATACTAATACTTGAAATATAATGAATATATGTATATACTAATAGTAGTACAAAATGTTCATTTCTGTGTTACGCACATGACTTTACATGACCTTTTTCATACGCAGAAAGGAGTGTGCATGCGGGAAGAGAATGCTACATCAATTGAGTACTTTAAGGATCCACGGCGGATTGTTGATCTTTTGAATGGAATTGTCTTTCAGGGCAGACCGGTTATTACAACTGATAATTTGGTAGAGAAAAATCCGGTGATACATAATGTTTATAGGAAAAACAACAAAGTTGTCGCTATAGAAAATACGCCGGATTTATCTATTATGATGGCATGGAAGAACCTGAAATTTTTGTTTATGATTCAGATACAGACATTAGAGCATTTTGCAATGCCGGTCAGACTTTTGCATGAGAAAGGGACAGATTACTATAACCAGTGGAAGAAGCTGCAAAAAGAGCATAAGAACTGTGATGATTTAAAAGATGGTCCGGAGCGGCTTTCTGGAATGAAAAAGACAGATCGTTTTTATCCAGTGCTTCAAATTGTAATCTATTTTGGAAAAGAGCGCTGGCAGGCAGCCTTTCAAATGGACGATCTGACTAGGACAAGGGTTTTTCCGGAAGAACTGCGGAAATTATTTGCAGAGAAACCAATGCTGCTTTTTGAAGTGTATCATTTCCAAAATATCGAATGGTTCCAGACAGATTTGCGGCAGGTTTGTGGATTCTTGCAAAGAACGAATGATAAAACATCGTTACAGGAGTATGTGAAAGAAAATGAAGCTGTTTTCTCCAGACTAGAAGAAGACACGTTCGATTTACTTACCGTAATGTCTGGAATTAGGGCTATGAAACTTATAAAAAGAGATGTTGAAAACATGGAAGGTGGGTTTGATATGTGTAAGGCGTTTGATGATATGATGAGGGATAGTAAACGAGAAGGTAGACGCGAGGCAGAAGAACAGATGAGCAAATTAATTCAAAAATTAATTTCTGCTGGGCGTATTACTGATTTACAGCAGGCAAGTAATAATAAAAAGTATCGAAAAAAATTGATGGCAGAGTTGGGAATTGTGTGAAGATAAAGCTGGGTGGTGGCTTTGAGGGCTGCCACTCTATTTGTGTAAAGGTAAGTGGAAATCTGCTGCTTGTTAGAGGGGGATTTCGTTTGAATTGAGTTTGTTCAATTATGGGGGAATTGGGATGGGAAGGGCGATAATAGCTACAACAATAAGCAGCTCAGCCAATGTAAAACCTTTTTTGTTCTTTTTCGCTTTCTTAAACATTTTAAAGCCTCCTATTAATTATTTTTCATTTTTAAGATCTCGAAGCGTCTCGGGATTTCAGTTGTCGGGAACGGCGATTTTGATGATTCCTTTGTCACCGTCGAGCTGAAATTTTAAGTAGCCTCCTACAGAATCGATCAGGTCACGCATCTTAATGATTCCCTTATCGAATTCCCGGATCATGCGGTCCTCACAGGAATACTGAATCTTGATCAGTGTCTGCTCCTGCATGTCCCGGCAACGGATTCTGATGTAGCGTCCCCGTGGGGGTGTGGTCTCAATACAATTTGATTTCGCTGTATCAAGGGCCATGCTAACTATCTGACAAAGTCGATTACCTGATCGATTTTCCTTAAGCTCCTGAACCTCGGCAGATGTCCAGATATCGTCTGCTTCTGCTTCTGCTGTAAATCTGTTTAACACTTCATTCATCTCAGGATAAGATGTAAAAAAGCATTTGTTCTGTCTCTGATTCATTCCATCGATGGCATCTAACTTTTGCACTGCCACTATCCGTCCCGCTCCTTTCTCTTAGGATGTGTTTATTATATCAGCAATTTTCTAATTTGTATACATAATGTCGATTATAGCAACATTTTTGTCGAAATTGGCTTTCCTATGTCATTTTTGACACAATTTCTGTAGCTTTTGACATTTTATACCAGGAATGCCGCACCTCGTCTAGAGAAATATCTGCATTTGAATTGCTCCCGAAAAAAAGAGCATATGCCAAAATGATTTCTCACTTTAACACAGGCCCTTGATTTTTTCGTATTTATTTGTTCTCACAGCTTCTCAAACATATAATCATAATAAACTTCCCGTGCCGCCCGCTGGTATTTCCTGGAGATGGGGATCTCATGGGACTGGACTACAAACTTGCTGGCGTCCATTTTTTCTACAAAGTACAGGCTGATGATGTAACTCTGGTGACACCGGAAAAACAGTCTGCCAGGGAGCTGCTGTTCCAACTCGTCCAGCTTTGCGTAGCTCTCCATGCTTCCGCCGTCCTCCATGTGAAGGATCACCTTTCGGTTGGCACTTTCCATATAGAGAATGTTGCGGCAGTAAACACGGCGGTAGCTGCCGCCTGCTTCTTTCAGCATAAGGGAAGCCCTCCGCTCCATATTTGGCTTTTGCCAGAAAAAGGTGATGCAGTTATGAAGCTCACTTACATCAAATGGATACAGAAGATACCCAGTAGCAAACACAGAAAAGGCCTCCGCGTAATATCTCTGGGAATCTGTGATGAAACAGATCATCACTTTGCGGTTCCGGGCGCGGATGCCTGCTGCCAGCTTCAGACCATCCCCCTCATGACGGATGGTGGTGTTCAGAATCAGAATATCAAAAGAAGAAGCGTCTTCGTTTAGATTTTCCAGATAGTCATATTCATTTGTAAATTCACTCACCTGAATATCCAGATTCGCACCCATAAGGCCAGCGCGGATATATTCTCTGTGTTCCTTTGACTTTTCCACAATTGCTGCCCGCAGCATGATACGTTATCCCCCGTAATCCACAAAATTTATATCATCAATACCCAGCCGCTGCCCCCGCAGCCGCAGATGTATCCGCAGGAAGTCCACTGTCCGCTTTTCCGCCCTGCATAGTCTCATAAAAAGTAGCTGTAACGCCTACATTCACGCTTCCATTCTCCAGATTGTCATCCCCTGCCACGAACCGGAGATCACTTACGATGCATCTCCACTCTCCTGTGCAAAGACTATTCACCAGATCTGCTGCCTTATTATAATCGGAAGCTGAAAAAGTCAGGCTAAAGGACCGGCGGATCAGGTCTCCGTCCCTGGTTACATCGCTGAAACTGATATCGTATGTATTTGCATCCTGAAGAAGCTGGTTCAGCTCGTCCAGTTCTGCCTTGGAATTGTTGTAGCTTCCCATTTTTCCCAGGCTGCCTCCCTGCTCGATGGAATCCAGCTCGCTCTGCATTCTGGACAAAGAAGCCGCCTTAGTCTGAAGGAGCATCATCTCAGTGCTAAGCTCCTCCTGCTGGCTTTTCGCCTCATTGATAGCTGTCCGGATAGGCTGGTCTACCACCAGATAATAGCCCACTGCCAGAAGGATCAAGGTCAGCACCAGGAGCATAATTTTTTCTCTTACAGTAAAATCACGGCTCATTATTTTCATTACTGTGCCCCTCCTTCTGTACCATCCTCAAATCCATCATCGGCTGCGCCTGCGGCTGTACCTGCATCTGTATTTTCCGCCGCAGCGCCGGCTTCATTCATATCTGTACTTCCGTCCTGTTCCTGCACTGTCAGCGGATCCAGCAGATAAATCACGATCTGTCCCGTAACCTTATCCGCAGCTGCCTCCGCCTCCGTGTTTCCATCGGTAACTGCAGTCATCACATTACAATAATCCACGATCGGCTCCTGCTCCAGTTCCTGGACCAGGCTGTTAATATCGGAAAGGTTTTCTCCTGTCACCGGCAAAGACAGCTGATTTCCGCTTACACTCCAGCTGCTTACCATTACCTTCGGGAAAATAATATCCGTCATCAGCTTCAAAACCTCCGGACGGTTCAGAAAACTGAGCTCGTCCCCTGTCAGGCCCTGATATGTATAATGTGCATACGTCTCCTGCAGATCTCCAAAGCTGTCGATATATGCCGTGATATCATCTACCTGCTGCTGCATCTGGGAAACAGCGCTCTGGGCCTCGCTCATCTGCACCAGCCGGTCTGCAACTGCCACTTTTCCGATCACTCCGGCCACCATAACAATACCACCGATTGCCGGAACCGCAACCCAATAATGCTTTTTCTTCTGCCCTGCAAGTGCCAGGTTGATCTGCTTCTTCGGCGCCTTCGCAGTACGTCCAAGTGCTGTACCAGCTGCGAGCATCCAGAGAGACGGTGCCTCCGAAACGCGTCCTCCGCCCAGTCCGTCCATGAGCTCGCTGGCATCATGAATGGTCACGTCCAGATTCTCCTTCAGGCTCTCCCGCATACTCTCAATGGATGCACCGCCACCACAGATGTAAATATCCTCCAGGCGGCTGTCCGGATTACTGAACTGATAGAAATTCAGCGCTCTCATCAGCTCTACACTAATCTGTGAAAAAGCATCCTGGCAGATCTCGCTGTTCACACAGTCCTCGTGATTGGTCAAAAGCCAGGTGTGCGCCAGATGAATGTCAATATGCAGGCTGTCTGCAAGCAGCTCTTCCACCAGCTCCATGCCCCGCTCGATAATACGGGTAACCTGGTGCCGGTCTCCTTTGAAGATCAGAAGACGGCTGGAGGTGCTTCCCAGATCCAGGATTCCGTATTCTTTGTCTTTGTCAGATTCCTCCTTCAATTTATAATGAAGAAGGTTCTCACAGGCAGAAACCTCCGGTGCTGCAAAAGTAAGCTTCAGGCCAGCCTTCCTTGCCATAAGGCGAAGGTCATCTATGGCCTCAAGAGGGGCTGCCGCTGCAAGGAGCTCCATCTCGCCCCGCCTCTCTTCCGAATCCTCAGCCTTCTCATCCGGCTTTTCTTCGCCCTTTTTCTTCTTAGGCTGCTTTTTCGGCTTCTTCACCTTCGGTAACTCCTCCACGGAACCCCAGGAATAGTCGAACACATATTTTTTCAGTTCATCTGTAATATAATCACGAAATTCATAGGGAAGATTATAAACCAGCTGATCTGCCGTCATCTCCGGCATGGTCACATTTCGGAGAAAGCAGACTCCTGAAGACACCACAACAGCCGCTTCTTTGCAGCGGATCTTGTTTTCCTTCATGGTTTTGCGGATAAGTTCTCCTGTGGTCTCTACAGAAACGATCCTGCCTTCCTTCAAAAGGCCCTCCGGCATCTGCACAGAAACCGCCTTCTGAATGGTTTCTCCTTTCATGAGCACCAGTTTCAGCTGATCCTTACCTATATCAATTCCAAGACATGATTTTGCCATATTTTTCCTCTCTCTATGTCTCTATCTTGTTTCATTCTTTTTGGACAGGCAAAACTCCCACTGCGTTTTTCGTTTCCGCAAGCTTTCTGCCCTTGCATTTCCTAATTCACAGCAGTCCCATATACCAATTCACCAATCCATCCCCGTATAGCAGCATGGCATAAAAGGCCAGCGCAATGGCAGGTCCGAAGGGGATCTGAGGTCCGTTTCCCTCTTTTCCCCGCTTCTGTACCAGGCCTGTAATAAGACCAAGGATGCAGGAGAAAAACAGGGCAAACAGAGACGCTGCCACTCCCAGGTAAAGGCCCATTACCACGAAAAGCTTCAGGTCGCCGCCTCCCATGGACTCTTTTCCAAGGATTTTATCAAAAAGCAGGACCAGAGCAAGAAGAACGGCTCCGTAACCCACTCCCGAAAGCACATGATACAATACATCCATTCCACTCATTCCCACAAACGGGATTGCCGCGAACCAGGCGAGCACCGGGATCAGCACGCATCCATTGGGGATCTCGAAGATTTCCAGATCCACCAGGGAAAGACAGAACAGACAGCAGGCCAGCACCATATTGCGCACAAACTCCGGGGAAAGGTCGAACCGAAGAAGGGTAAGCACGCTTACCAGGGCAAAAAACAGCTCAGTGAGCATATATCTGGGGCTGATTTTTGTTTTACAATAACGGCATTTTCCGCCGAGGAAAATCCAGGAAAAAACCGGAATCAGATCCAGGAAGCCCAGCACATGGCCACAGCTTGTACAATGGCTTCTTCCTTTCACAAAAGATTCTCCGTGGGCGATCCTCCATGCTGCGCAGTTGAGAAAGGATCCCAGCACCGCACCAAAAACGCCTGCTAACACACAACAGTATATCATAAAAAAGGTATCTTCATATATAGACATTTTAATTTTTTACCTGTTTTCTACTTAATTTGCATAATTTTCTCAATCATTTCCTCTGTTACATAACGCTGTACATCTGGAACATGGCAATATATACCGCCAAAACAATATAACCGGCAACCACTGCCATGAAGATCAGCAGGGTCGGTTCCAGTTTTTTCAGAACATCCTGTACTGCCATGTCAAGTTCCGATTCATAATAACCGGAGACGGTATGTAAAGTGCCTTCCAGCTCACCGGTTTCCTCACCGACAGCGGTCATATCCACCAGAATATCCGGCAGGCAGTTTGCCTCGCGCATACACTCCCCGAGAGTGTGGCCCTCTTCCAGACGGGAAGTCATTTTTCCAACGCTCTGGCTGATGTAGTAATTGTTGATAACCCTTGCGGTGATGCTGACAGCTCTTGTAAGCTGCAGGCCAGCGCCGATCAGGGTAGTCAGGTTAGCCGCAAATTCACTTGCCGCGCTGAGAAGGGTTACATTTCCAAGCACTGGAAGCTTCAGCGCCAGCTTCGCCACGTTCATACGGCCTTTTTCTGTATTCGCATAGAGCTTAAAAAGGAGGACAATGGCGGCGATCACAACAATGATCAGCAAAATATATTTCTGGAAAAAATTGGATACCCAGATCAAAGACTGGGTGATCAGCGGCAGCTCCGCATCATAGGATGCGAAAATGTCCATAAAGGTCGGCACAACCTTTACCATAAGGACGATTACAACGCAGACTGCAAGGGCAAGGACGAACACCGGGTAGATCAGGGCGTTTCGCACCTTGGCGCGCATTTTTACCTGCTTGTCGTAATGCTGGTACATGGTCTCGAAGGCTCTGGCCAGGTTACCTGACTCCTCACCGGCACGGATGGTCTCAATAAAAACCGCCGGGAGAAGCTTGCCGCCGCGTTCCTGGAAGCTGGTTGCCACGCTTCGTCCTGCCTCTACGTCCTCCGCAACTTTTTTCAAAATGCCTTTCAGCTTTTTGTCTGTCATCTTATCGCCGATCAGCCGGACGGTACGGCCGATTGGGATACCGGACTGGAGGATAATGGAGAACTGGGCACACATCAGGGAAAAGGCTTTGGTGTTCAGACGGTTGCCGCCGATTTCCATATTCAGAAGCCCGGGCTTCTTCTCTTCCACTTCTGTAAGCTTCAGAACAATATCGCAGTCCTGTTTGATGCGGTCAACCGCGTCAAACTCGTTGAAGCCTTCTACCACGCCGGAGACTTTTACTCCGTCCTTGGAGATGGCGGTGTATTTGTAGGTTGCCAATTCTTGTCCACCTTTCCTGCGCAGATTATCTTTGTCTTACTGCGCTTATTCCAACTAATGTCGTTTCCGAATTGTTTTTGCAACAAATAATTTTCGAAAATCGGATACAACTCTATATTTTACAATTTATAGCCAATGCTCTGCAAAATACTTTATAAGCAAAACAACAATAGGTCTAATGGATCGCCCTTCTACTTGTTATTATCACATATTTACGCGTTTTTCTTCACATACGCCGGATCATGGCTATACTCCACAGCCACAGCCTTGTCCACCTGTCTGGACCTTACCAGGCTTACCAGTGACTGGTCCATGGTCTGTCCGCCGATGGCGGCGCTGGTGGCAATGGCGTTGGCAATCTGCGGGGTGTTACCGCCACGGATCATGTTTCGGATACCGTCGGTGACTACCATAACTTCACTTGCCAGTACACGGCCGCCCGTTTTTTTCTTCACAAGCTGCTGGGAAATAACTGCCATAAGGGTCATGGAAAGCTGCAGACGGATCTGGTTCTGCATGCCTTCCGGGAAAACCTGCACCATACGGTCAATGGCATCAGAGGCGCTTCCTGTGTGCAGGGTTCCGAATACCAGATGTCCGGTCTCAGCTGCGGTAATGGCGGTCTCAATGGTATCTTTGTCTCGCATCTCACCGATGAGGATTACGTCAGGGTCTTCTCGCAGGCTGGCACGAAGGCCTTCGGAAAAGCTTGCGGTGTCTTTGCCTACTTCACGCTGGTTGATGACGCACAAATCCGGGGTATAAACATACTCAATCGGGTCTTCCAGAGTTACAATATGGTTCTTTCTTGTGTGGTTGATCTCATCCAACATGGCTGCCAGAGTGGTAGATTTACCGGAACCGGTTTCTCCAGTTACCAGGACAATTCCTTTGTGAAGTTTGGTAAATTCCAGGGCTGACGGAGGCAGACCAAGGGAATCCAGTCTTGGGATGAATTCGCTGAGGAGACGGATGGCTGCGGATACTTTGCCCTGCTGTTTGAATACATGGCATCTGCAGCGGATTCCGTGGAGTTCACGGGAAAAATCAAGCTCTCCCGTGTATTCCAGCTTCTCGTACATGGCGTCTTTGGCAAGCTCCTGGCAAAGGGCTTCGCAGTCCTCTTCTGTCAGACGTTGGTCTGCCATGTTTTCCAGCTGTCCGTCCAGACGGTATTTTGGCGGCAGGCCGCATACCAGGTGGATATCGGAGGCGCCGTTTCGTTTGGCTTGTTCGGTTAAGTCTTCTATATTGTACATAGTTTTAGTCTCCTGACTTTTTTATTTTGTGTTAAAAGTCCGCCTAAAAGGGACGCATTTGGACAATGGGTATTACTCACTCGCCTACGCTAAGAACGCGCCTGAAATGGCTCGCTAGAGCAATACCCATTGCCCAAATGCTGTGTACTAGCTGAGAATCCAGCACACAAAACAGATTACTCTTCTGCAACCTTCATATCCCCAGTTTCGTAAATCACTCGCTGCACTTCTTCCGCAGTAGTAATTCCATTTTCCACCAGTTCAATGGCATTTTCGCGCAGGGTTCTGAAATCGCTTCTGTCGCTTGCCAGTTCTTCCTCAATGGCTGGGCGGCCGGCCTGCTGGGAAATCAACGGGCGGATTTCCGGGGTAATCTCCAGGATCTCGAATACACCGATTCGACCGCGGTAACCTGTGTTAAAGCAGTCAGCGCAGCCTTCGCCGCGATAGAAAATATGCTTATGTCCAGTGCTAAGACCAAGACGTCTTACTTCCTCGTCCGTTGCCTCATAGCTCTTTTTACATTTCGGGCAGATCCGGCGGACAAGCCGCTGGGAAATAACAGCGCGAAGGGCAGTGGCGATCAGATATGGCTCAACGCCGATATCCTCCAGACGCTCGATGGTTCCTACCGCATCATTGGTATGGATCGTGGAAAGCACAACGTGGCCTGTGATGGCGGCACGCATACTGATCTGGGCAGTTTCGCCGTCTCGGATCTCTCCTACGGCAATAATATCCGGGTCCTGACGCAGAATGGCACGAAGACCGTTGGCAAAATCCATTCCTGTTTTTTCATTGATCTGTACCTGGTTGACACCGTCAATATTGTACTCTACCGGATCCTCCAGGGTTACTACATTCACTTCCTCAGTATTCAGCTGGGAGATCATAGTGTTCATGGTGGAAGACTTACCACTTCCGGTAGGTCCGGCGATCAGGATAACACCACTGTTGCAGTGAATGGCACGCTGATATTTCTTCAGGTTGTCCCCGATCAGACCGATGGAATCCGGAGTCAGGTAGCCAGCCCTTTTGTCCAGAAGACGGGCAACGATTTTCTCACCGTATACGGTTGGAAGGGAGTTGACACGAAGGTCGTACTCTCGCTTTTTGTTCTTAACATTGAAACGTCCATCCTGTGGAATACGGCGCTCTGCAATGTTCATTCCACTCATGATCTTCAAACGGGAAATAACGGAGTTCTGCAGGTTCTTGGGAATTGTCAGGATCTTACGGAGCACACCGTCGATACGCATGCGCACCTGCAGCTCTTTTTCCTTGGGCTCAATATGAATATCGCTGGCACGCTCCAGAATGGCACGCTCGATAATGGAGTTTACCAGTCGGATGGTCGGCGCGTCGTTTATGTTGTCGTTAAGGATGTTTCCTGTAAACTGTGCCTCCTCCAGATTCTCATCTTCCGTTGGAGCTTCACGCTTCATGGCCTCAATGGCTCTTGCGGCACCCTCGTTTCCATAAAGTACCAGAATGGCATGCTCCACACCCTCTGCGGTGGCGATCATCGGCACAATTTTCTTACGGACCGCCTTCTTAACTTCCTCGATTGCATAGAAGTTCATGGGGTCGCTCATGGCAAGGTAAAGCTCGTCCTTCTCAATGCGCACCGGCACTACCTGGAACTGTTTCGCAATGTTTTTCGGAACAGTCTGTGCCATGGAAATAGGAATCGTAGTTTTCGAAAGATCTATGTATTCAATACCGAGCTGGAGACGAAGGGCCTCAATCAGCTCCGCCTCTGTGATGATTCCCGCAGAAATAAGGGCCGCACCAAGTCGTTCCTTAGTCTCCTTCTGTCTCTGCAGTCCCATGTCCAGTTCTTCCGGGGTAATGGTACCCGCCGCGATCAGCAGGTCTCCAAGACGTTTGTATGCCATTTGGGTGTCTCTCCTTTGTGTTTAGAATCGGTGTATGATAAATGATTAAAGTAGCATGAGTGTCAAAAGATGTTTTGGCACTGGTATCTTAAAATCTATATATGAAATTTAATAATTTTCTCTGTTATTCATTTATTTTCAACTTGTTTACCGGAATTACATTAAATGTGCTGGCAACAAGTTCATTTCCATTTTTATCGTTAATCTTAAGTGTTGCACTAAATGTATTCGCTGCTGTATTATAGGTCACATTCTGCACTTCCGCTTTCAGCTCGTAAGAGCTGTAGCTTGCAGACGAAACCAGCCGTTGGATTACAACCTGGTTTTCCCTGTCGGTAACTCTTATGGCAATTTCTCCGCCAGGAGCACCTGTAACTTCATTGTCATCACTGTCTATCATCAGAAAGCTGCTCAGGGTCTGACCGTAAACAGGGCTGAAATATGCTGTTAATTGTGATGCGCCATCTGCAGATATACCGGTTGTAGATATACTGGTAGTATATCGAAGTTCTGTCTCTATTGTATTTGTTAAGGTAGAGCAAAGCTGCTTCGCGTGGGAACGGCTTAACGTTTCGTTGTACATTCGCGTTGCAAAACCAATCCCCTGTGCCATTACCTGACTTGCAAGAAGCAGGATCACGGTAGCAGCCAGAAGTTCCCCCAGGGAAAAGCCCTGTTTATCGGACAGCTTACTACGTATTCTGTTTATCAATCGTCTTTTCGCTGTATGTTTCATTGCTTTTCTCCTGTGGAATGCCTGTCGTGCGGGAAGTTATTTTGCTTCGTAATATTTATAGTTATTCTGTGTGGTATGAAACTCAGTAGTAATCCTAATTGTGGCATCGGTACCGCTTTTCGTGCTGTCTGTAATTTCTACATTTTTATATGAAATATTTTCATTTTGTGTAGAAAAAGCTGTATCTGTATTATCTGCTTGTTTATTAACTCTGGCAGATGTAACCACAGCTCCAGCCAGCATCAAAACTGCCATTGAAAGAATAATCATTGTTACCAAAGTCTCTGCAATGGTTTCTCCTGCTGTATCACTGATTTTCTTTTGGAAAGGTTTTATTATTTTAATCTTTCTCATATGCCAGCCTCCGAAGTACGTTCCTGATCTCCGTAGATAAAATCACGAACATCCCAGGTATAAATATTTTGATCAATTGTAGTTGTTTTCCAACCATTATTCCATGAACCAGGAGTTGTAGTTTTTTCAGTTTTTTTCTTTCCAACCAATTTTACTACAATTTGACAATCATTAACTGTATCTCCAGTCTTCAATTTTATGACTATATCATTGCCGTCATTTCCTTTTTTTATAGTACACTTTGCAGTTACCGTATTAATATCAGCAGCATCGTCTGCTGGAACTGAAATTGTATAAGTTCTTTCCAATTCGTCACCTGCGGCTAAATTACGTTCTTCGTACGCCTCAACATAATCTTTCAAAAACTCTGCAAACTTGGATTTTGCAATTGTCTCATCCTTGCTCTCTGAGCTCCAGGTACTTGTGTCCTCTATTGTCTGTGTCCCACTAGTAACTATTGTCCTTTTATACACAACACAAGTATTCTGAATCGCATCTCTCAACATCTTCGCCGCACTTGAACAAGTCAGATAACTCTGCTCTGTTTTCCGGTCGGATTCTACGCTTTTTACTGCAGTCACGGAAGCACTTAGCATAACCGTACTCAATATGGATGCGATCAGAAAAAGCAACAGTCCAAAAAAGATGGAGGTGCCTTGTTTTGACCGTAGTTTTTTCTTTATTTTATTTCGAATCATCTCAAAGCACCTCCTTTCTTTTACATTTTATCCTTGCAGTATCCATGATCAGCTTTCCCAGCCACTGCTTTCATCTGCGAACTCTTCGGAGCTTTGATCTGGAATCATATCAACAGCATCATCACTCTGATTACCCCAATCACTTGCATCATCAGAAGTAAATCCGGGATCTTCCTGCGGCGTATCGGATGATATAATTTCCCCGGTACTGTCAGGCTGTTCCTGGACATCTGACTGATCAGTCTCAAAAGTAGTTCTCAAAATAAATGACGCGGAATAATTCTTTCCGTCTTTGCCTTCTGCACTGACACTGATTATATATTTTCCTGACCATGAGGCTGTTATTGTTACTGCATATCCACCAGCTTCCTTCGCCACGCTTATCTTTGGAAGGTAAGAAGACTCATCACTCTGAACTACGCTTCCATCCTCAGCATAAGTGTTCTGATTCTGATAAACTTCTACTGAAAAATCATTTTCATCGAGCACTTTTGCCAGACAATCTGATTTGTCTTCCAAATGGTAAACTGCTGTAGCACCACTTGTTCCTCTTCCACTAAGTATCAGGGTGTCCGCTTCTTTTGTCCAGCGGATTCCTGTATACTGCGTAGTATTTACATCTACCCAGGTAACTCCTGTATAATCAATTCCATTATAAGTGTAAGTTCCTGTAATGGTCAATGTCACATTTGAAACAGCATGACTTGTTACTTTAAATTTGCCGTTTGATACATTTGTCCAGGTTACATAACCGTCCAGACTGGACTCAATCGTCCATTTCATCTGAGATGCAAAATTGGGGGTTGACGCCTGGGTTGTGCCTACAAACGCTTCCATACCAGCTTCCTGGTCATTTTCCATATCTATATAAGTATCTGTATTCCAGGAACTGTCATCATCCACAGAAATATCACTGTCTCCCACTGAATTTTCCATTTCTTCTGAAGCGCCATCACTTTCCCAGCCATCTATGTTCACAGCCTGTACTTCATCAACAGAAGCTGTAGAAACACTGGATCTTAAAGCGGTAGGAACGGCATAAAGCGTTACATCTTTCGATTCCTCAACGCCTTGTTCTATTGTATCTCCATCTGTATACACACTAAGGTCTGCACTGACACTAAGATTGAAGGATGCACTGTATTCTTTTCCAGCCCCATCTTTCGCAGTTACTGTAATGATAGTCGCTCCGGTCTTTAAAGCCTTAACAGTTGCCACATAACATTTTGCATTGTTATCATAGACGATATCTGTAATTTCCGCAATACGATCATCACCTGTCAGCATTACAGTTCCTGGTTCTTCCTCTGTTTCTGAAGAGTCAATAGTCTGAACCTGCGTACTTCCACTGGAAAATCCATCGGAATCTTCACTTTCGCTATCATCAGTTCCAGCTGAAAATACAGCATTTCCACTATTGTCTGCCACAAATTCAGCCGTAGTGGTGTCTTTTTCTCCATTGCTGTAGGTAACAGTAAAATCACCATTGCTGAATTTTAACTCTGTTGAAAGAACTGGCTTAGGATCAATCAGGTTAAATGTCTTCACAGCAGAACCGGCATTTGCTCCATCCAACTGCATATCTTCAAAGATATCCATGGAGGCACGGCTTTCTTCCCAGTATATACCTTCCAGAGGCCATTCGCCATAGTGAACATTAATGGTGTTGCCCTGTTTCAGGATTGTAGGGAATGGGTAGTTCTCACCTTCCAGTTCCGGGTTATTTCCAGGGAAGGTATATTTGCCGTCCACTTCCTGGTCGTTTTCCCAGGTTGTAACTGTTGAAAAGGTTCTGTCATTTGTCAATTTCAGATTGACAGCTTCCTTAGGAATCTGCTCCAAAAGCTCTGTTAAAGTTTTTCCATCTATCCGTTCCTGTCCTGCAAGCTGTTTCCAACTAATTGCCTTTGCATTACTGTCAATGTTCGTCCAGTCACGTTTAGACAATACAGTTCCCCATTTATTCTTATATTCACCAATGAAGTCACATACCCTAAATTCAGGTCTGACACTCTCCAATGGCATGTTTGCAGCATAATAATAACAATTTCGGATCAAAATTTTCACATGGTAGTTATTATTATTTTCAAAAGGAGTTTCTCCATTACTTCCAATTGGCTCAATAGATTTATATAGTTTCTTTTCAGCATCGGAAGTAGGAATTGGCATTTTTATATAGGTATAACAATTATAAATGAACGTTGTTGCATTCTCACATTGTTTTGTATTTACGTCATCATTTGTATCTGACGTCCACCCTGTTACACCTTTAACACTTTTTCCCATAAGCGACAGGAAATTACCGCTTTTCATACAAATACCACCAGTGATTCCTCCAAGAAACAATTTAGCACCATGGCCATACCTTGTATTATTTAAGCAAGCCGCCGAGCAGGAAATCTTTCCACCTGTATAACAATAGCTGATATTTCCTCTCATACTGCCTACAAGTCCACCTGTTCTTACAGATACTCCATCTGACTTTTTTTCTCCGTCTTTATCCGTAAATACAGTATCCAAATAAATATTGTTAACCGCTGTACAGTTTTTTAAATCCATCGTGCTCATGCCAAACATACCGCCAACACAGGCATCTCCCCATGCTCCTTTGGTACTTCTATCCCAAATGGTATATCCGGATACTGTGCAGTTTTCAATTACAACTGAACCCGCATCATTCTCCTGTCCGACCGCAGCAAAACCACACAATCCTCCCATTACATACCACGATTTAGGGCTATCTGAAGAACGTTGTATATAGTTATTTCTATCCGAATACAGAATAATATTCCGTACATCTGCTCCGATAATTCCTCCAAATAGTCCAATTGATGTTCCTGTACTATTGATTTCAATATTTTTTATCGAATAGGTATTTCCATTATAGGAACCATTTAAGTAAGACATATACGCATTCGCATCTTTTACAGCTAATGCACCATTTGTGTCATATAATGAACCAATTGGTGTAAACGTAGCCTCGGTTGACTGGGGCTCCATTTTAGCGTCTACATCATGCGTCTGCTGCCAGAGATACGGTGCCTTCTCTATATGAGAAGCACCAGAAATATCTTTATATCCCTTAATATAGTCATCCCAGCCCTTCTCAGACTCGGAATACATATATCCTAAATATGTATAACCTTTAACCTTTGCCTCAATCGTCCCATAATCAGCCTCACTTTGCAGCACTGTCGTCGCATCCTTCGTCACACAGTTCCAATTCAGATACTGCAGCTGATCCGCGGAACGAATCTCGTATTGGCAGCCGGCAGTTCCTGGCATTGAGTAGGTGGTGCCTGCTTTTACGGTAACACCATCATCTACCACATTCAACGCCCTGGACACACCACTTTCATCTACTGTACCGTATTGCATTGCATTTGCAAAAAACGGATTAATAGTGAAAACATATTCGAAACTCTGATATTTAATTTTCCAGACACCGTTGATATCTGTTCTTGAACCAGAGGTCATCTGCATATATCTTTTATCCGCTGCAGCTGTTCCCTCAATAGATGGCTTGGTCGTGTATGCAACTACTGTAAATCCCGCTAAACGATCACTTAAGGACTTGGATGCAGCAATGTTAATATCACCAAGATCAAAGTTCTCGTGTTCGGCCGCATCCGGTGTTCCCTGTCCTACAGCCGCACTTTCATCCCAGTCACTATCTGCAGCACTTGCATAATAATATCCATACCCATACTGCGTAATGATACCGCCATCATCATGCTGTGTACAAAGAGTGCTTCCCTGCATGGTGTCCAGCGTATCCGTTGTGTTTACTGCATCTCCCTGATAGCCAAGATAGGAAAAATGATAACCATCGTTGGAACCGCCCTGTTCAAGTTCCCAGTACACAACGCCGATGGCTCCAAGATCTACAGCTGTTTCCCAATTTCCATAATGGATCAGATTTTTATTTTCATCGGTAACTACCGCCTTAAATGGATAGCTTTCCTCAGAAGCAGTGCCCGACTTACAGTAGGAATATACTGCGTTCCCGTTCTTCAGCTCCTTATACTTTGTTTTTGTTCCGCTTCCACTTTCATTGTCAAAGGCATACAGGGAACCAAGATACCGGAAAGTTCCTCCGCTAAGGTAGCTGCAATCAGAAGCAATACTTCCTCCTCTTGGTGCAAATCCATAAGAACTGGTTGTGGCACCAGAAGCAGTCAATGCCACAGCGCAATAATCTCCACTGAGATATCCTGCATTTCTTGCAGTAAATCCACTGATCACAGTTTTTCCGCCTTTTGCATCTTCCACCATAACATGTCCAATTGCATAGCTGTTACGGATTCTTCCTCCAGAGGCATTTTCTCCGGCAAAACCTGCAATATAAGCATTTCCATAAAGGATTTCAGAATTAATAAGCGGAGTATCCGCTTCGCAGTTCGTGATCGTTCCACGGTTGCTTCCTGTTATTCCACCAAAATAGAATGTTCCATTGCTTCGTACATAAATTTTCTTAGATCCGCTTATAGAATATCCGCTGACAGCGCAGTTCTGGATTCTTCCGCTGTTCACACCTGCAATGCCACCCATATAGACCGTCTTATTGGCTCCGATCTTCTCTGTATATTGCAGATATGGATTTGATCCGCCTTCCATATAATCAGAAACCAGGAAAACATTCTGTACAGTCTTTGCATTTTCTCCAATAAATCCAACTACAGTTCCGCTTGTGGAGAAACTGATTCCGCGGATTTCATTGGAGCCGCCGTTATAAGTAGATGTAAATGGAGTAACCTGTGTTCCTTTTACTCCAATAGGTTCCTGGATGGAAATATTCTCAGTTTCATTGGCATAGCTTGTCCACTCGTAAGCTGAATAATCAATATCCACCTCCTGAACAAAAGAGCTGTTTTTCACCTGCTCCGCATATTTAGGATAGTACAGGCTCAAATGATAAAGCTGTCTTGCAGTTCGAATGCTGATTTCTGACGGTACTTCCGGTGCTTCGTTTGCATTTACCGCAGTTTTCGCAAAGTGAGGATTGTAATAAAATACATTTCCAGTGATTACATCGTCTGAATTATCCCCATCCGTTGTTTCATCTGCAGCTGTACCCACTGCCGCTTCACCATAAACCGTAAGTTTCTGGTAATAAGTATCTGCAGCTTCGCCGTTTACGCACTCGTCTGGCAGTGGATAGATAATATACGTATCTCCCTTTACATCCACAAAATATTTTTTTACAGAATCTCCCTTGGTGGCAATTTTTATTTCCTTTTCTGTATTATCAGAAGCCTGATAGGTAACACGGATCTCCGTTTGCGGAATGTCGGAACCGTCTTTTTCATATGCAATTCCATATCCATCTCCCACAATCGTTTTTTCTTTAGAAAGTGTGGATGGTATATTTCCGCCGTAAAAGCCGTATGAAAGATCTCCATCTCCTTCCGCATAGATCTCGTAGTAAACAAGACTTCCCGCATCAAAAGAAGCTTCCCAGTCACCATAATGTGCCAGGCCGGATAAAGACGGATAGGAATAACCGGTAAGGCCCTGGTTTTTCAGATTATACGCATTCGTAGCCAGTGCTGAATTGGAAAATGGTTTACCTAACAATTCTGCCATTTCTGTACGATTACTCAGCTTTTTATAAGATACTTTATCGCCTACCCAATTTTTTTCTGTTTCATCTACATTATAATCAGTTCCACCATTTAAGAAAAATACCTTGTTGTCTGCTTTTCCAGACGGAACAGTAGAATATCTTATGGCCGATGAGTTCGTTTCTTCTCCGCTGTAAAATTTCACCCACTGTACTGCAGTATAAGACTTCTCTATATTGGCATTTCCTGCAGCCATGAAGCCGCCGCCTGTTTTGGCTGGCTTCAGATAACCAGCAGCATAGCAGGAATTTATGCTGACTTCTGTATTAGAGCTGGATTCCGCAATCAATCCGCCCACAATTTCACCTGTGATATAGGAATCCGCATAGGAATTTGTAATGCGGATGCTTTCTCCACTGGCAAGCCCCACTAGACCGCCGGCCTGTCTGGCTGCTGTGGAGCCCATAACCGTTGCTGCAAAGCTGTTGCTGATTTCAAGTTTTCCATCAGCTTTTCCAACAAGACCTCCCTGCACAGCTGCACCTGTGATCCAGAAATCCTCGTCTGTCTTTCCGGCAATGTCTTCATTACTTAAAAATACCTGGCAATTTTTAATTGTTACATTTCCTTCTGTCTCTGCCGCAATTGCTCCTGCACTGGACTTCC
>JABLTO010034667.1_pt1 | contig 19269 bp, 13 predicted proteins | sample 7160091 | NCBI WGS metagenome assembly JABLTO01 (sample SAMN14651225, study PRJNA627086) | human gut metagenome | isolation source: feces | host: Homo sapiens
CTCCTAAAATCATTATAATACCAAAAAGGATGAAAGGCATTTAAAATGCACTATCACCCAGGTGGACAAAATTTATTTTGTCCCTTTTTTATTAAAAATATTAATAATAGAAGAATGATGATGAATGTAAAATTATATTATGTTTACAGTCAAAAAAATAGGTAAAAATAGTTTTATAATCAAAAAATCTCCCTGAATATAATACTTTTTTTGTTTTATATATTAAACATCTTTTTTAATAATTTGAATTTTGCTGATTTAATCGAGAGAATTTGCATTTTTTCATAAAAAGTGATATAATAGAAATGTCGTTTTAGATAGGAAGTGAGTTAATGGAGAAAATAAAGAGTGAAAAATTAAATAACTTTATTAATGAAAATATTATCAAACGTAAGGCTATGTTTATTCCGATTCTAGGAGTATCTGTATTTATGCTGGTAGGTTATGCAGCAGTCGATAATGAAGCACCAGAAATAGTTTCAAATCGAATTGAGGTTGCATATGGAGAAAAATTAGATTTAAATGCAATTGACATTAAAGATAATCATGATCAGCGAGATGAACTGGTTGTTGCAGTTGAAGAAGGAAAAGTAGATGTCATGCAGTTAGGTACTTATGAAATAACTGTCAGTGCTAGTGACTGTTCATCAAATGTGGCTACTAAAACAATCGATGTTGATGTGGTTGATGATGAAGCTCCACAATTTAAAGTGGTTGGAGCAGATAAAGGATATGTTGTTCAAGTACCGATCAATGGAAGTAATGACGTAACAAGTTATATTAATGCAATTGATAATGTTGATGGGGATGTCTCACCATTTATTGAAACAGATAAGGAATTAGATGCTTCTAAACCTGGAATTCAAGATATTACTTTAACTGTTGCTGATTCTTCTGGTAATGTTAACGAAAAGATGTTTGAATTTGCAGTGTCTGATTTAACACCGCCAAGTGTTACTTTACCACAAGGAAATGATATAGTTATTGATTATGCAAGTGAATTTATTTTAGAAAACTACTTGGTTGCTAGTGATGATATGGGTGGGGTAACTAATACTGTTACTGGCAGTGTTGATACAAGAAAAGAAGATGAAATTCAGACTATTAAGGTTAGTACTAAAGACGAAGCTAAAAATGAAGTTGTTTCAGTCCTTAATTTCACAGTAAAGGATATTAGTGGACCGCAGATTACTTTGACTACTGATAGTACTGAAGTTGTTAAGGGGGATCCATTTGATCCAAGAGCTTATTTAGTATCAGCTATTGATAATAAAGATGGTGATGTTACTGCAAATGTTGCAATTAGTAATATTGATACAAGTTCTACTGGTGATAAAGAAGTAACCTATACGGTATCTGATACCCTTGGGAATAAGTCGGTTGCGATATTAAAGGTAAAAGTTTATACGCCAGGAACAAAAATTTTAGAAACAGCTTATACTAAATTAGGAAGTCCTTATGTATGGGGAGCTACTGGTCCTAATTCATTTGATTGTTCAGGATTTACTTCTTGGGTATATCGTCAACATGGAATATCTTTATCAAGAACTGCTCAGTCTCAATCTCAAGGTGGAACAGCAGTTGAACGTAGTGATTTACAACCTGGTGATTTGGTTTTCTTTGGTTCGAGTTCAGGTCGGATTACACATGTAGGAATATATGTTGGTGATGGTAAAATGGTACATTCGCCTCAAACGGGTGATGTAGTAAAGGTTTCGCCACTACAAAAAAATTATGTGTGTGCAAGAAGATATTTATAAAATATAGTAAAATAAGGATATCAGAATCTTAAATGGTTTTGATATCTTTTTTTGTTTTGTGGGTCGACTATTGACATATTAAACTGTTTCTTAGTATAATAAATATATCGATAATCGACATATTTATTATATCGACTATGAATGCTAAATGTTAAAAATTTAAAAAAAGGAGAATAGAAATGGCAAGAGAACAGTATCAAAGATTAACAGAACCAATGTTTTATTTATTGCTTAGTGTGGTTGAAGAGAATCATGGCTATGCGATGATGCAGGATATTCAGATGTTATCGCATAATCGTGTTAAGGTAGGGAATGGAACGATGTATAATTTATTAGAACGTTTTTTGAAAGATGGCATAATTGAGCTGACACGTTTGGAAGCTAGAAAGAAGTACTATAAAATTACTTCTAAAGGATTGGATTTATTAAAGGAAGAGCGTTTGTGTTTAAAGCGACAGATAGAAGATTCTAAATTTTTGGGGGAATAGATATGGTGTGGGTGTCTTGTTGTTTTTATCCAAGTGAATATAAGAAAGTGTTTGCGCTTTTAAATGACATGAAACAGGATGGATATGTTATAAAATCAGTTGATTTTATAAATGGCAAAGCTGAATTTGTGGAAACTAATGATAATTTTATTTATGGAATTGATTATTCTTTGTTATATCCTCATATAAAATGTTTCTTTAATGAAGAGAATGAACGTTTTGATATGGCAAAATTATCAGGATGGCGATTGCAATGTTATGATGAAGGAATAGGAATTTGGATTAATGAAAATATTGAACAGGCTGTGCCTTTTTTCTTAGATGTGGAATACGAAAGGATTGAACAAAAAGATTATCAAAGGAATTTAAAAACTTTTAAAAAGTGGTTGGCTTGTTTGTGGTGTTTGTTTGGTTTAAGTTTTTTAATATTTATAACTGCTGGAGAAATGAATTTTTATTATCAGGGATTATTGTTAATGTTTATGATTTTTGCAAGTATGTGGAAAATAAGGCATCATCAGTTGATTCCTGATAAAGTATTTAATATATTGTTTAAAAATTATGTTATTGCTTTTTGTTTTGGCTATTTTCCTTTATGGTTATCGATGGTTTTGGAAATTATAACATTATTGATTTCGATTGATGTTATTCGTGAAAAGTCGTTTGTTTTTAAGAATAGTAAATATATAAATATTTATAATATTGCTATCTTGATTCTTGCTGTATATGCAGTATTGGTGTATAAAATATAGAAAATATTTATTAAGTAATCATTTTTTTTGAGTTTTTTCATATAGGTGTATAAAGTGAGGAAAAAGTGATGAAAACATTTGATATTATAAATATGTTGTATGAGGATAGCCCTAAGGCTTATGCAGTTATCAGAGGTGAAGGAATAAGGGGAACTTTACTAGTTTATGAATATGATAAAGGAAGTGTTTTGGTAGTTGATGTTCAAGGTTTACCAGATACAGAGTGTGGACAGGGAGTTCATGGTTTTCATATCCATGAGGGGGCATCGTGTGCAAAAAATGCAGCCTCAGAATATTATGAGGCTGGAGGTCATTTTAGTATGAATGATTGTAAACATCCTTATCATAGTGGCGATTTACCGCCTTTATTTTCAAAAAGTGGTCAAGCATGGATGAGTGTATATATTCAAAAGTTCACACCAGATCAAATTGTCGGACGAACAGTGATTATTCATGAAAAAGCTGACGATTTTACCACGCAGCCTTCAGGAAATTCGGGAAAAATGATAGCCTGTGGTCAAATAATTGAATTATATCAATAAATTTGTTTTATCTAAGCAAAAATACATTTAACTTATGTTACAATGTATTAGCGGAGGTATTTTATGAATAAGTTATTGTTTTTTGATATTGATGGGACTTTGATAGAATGTAATTTAGGGATTTATTCTATTCCGGATAAATTAAGACAAGATCTGGACCAACTAAAAGTAAATGGTCATGATGTTTTTTTAGCAACAGGGCGCTGTAAATGTTTTATTACAGATGGTGTCATGGATTATCCTTTTAATGGTTACGTAACATGTAATGGTGGATATGTCGAATATCTTGGAAAACCGATTTATAAGGCAGTTGTCCCTAGCGCGGCTATTAAAGCGACAATGGCACTTTGTGAAAAGTATGATTTTAATTATTATTTTGAAAGTACTGATTTTATTTATGTTCGTGATTGTAAGAATCCAAAGCATATAGAGTTTAGTCAAAAGTGGAAAATGAAACCAGAAACAGTAATTGACCGATTTGATCCTGATAAAATAGAGACATATATAGGGATGATCGTGGTTAATAAAATAGAAGACATTCCAATTATGGTTGAAGCATTAAGTCCTTATTTTGATGTTCAAAGACATCAAAGTGATTGTTCTTTTGATTTAACATTAAGAGGTGTTTCAAAAGCTCTTGGAATTAGTGAATTAGTCAAAAATATAAATAAAGATATCAAGGATACGATTGCTTTTGGTGATGGGCGAAATGATATTGAGATGTTAGAAACGGTTGGTTTAGGGATTGCTATGGGAAATGCTGTTATAGAGGCTAAAGCTGTAGCTGATTACGTAACTGATCGAATTGAAAACGATGGAATTGAAAAAGCGTTAAAAAAATTTGAATTAATATAGCGGCCAAGTGCTGCTTTTCTTATTTATTTATAGTTTTTTTTAGTGATTGGTGCTATGATATGACTAAAATTATAGAATTGATATAAACTGTTATTGGAAGGAGATAAAATATATAATATGTTGATGCAAATAACTTGTTTGGTAATCGGATTTGTTTTGTTGATAAAAGGAGCTGATATATTTGTTGAAGGAGCTTCTAAAGTAGCATCGAAATTAAACATTCCACCAATTGTAATTGGCTTGACAATTGTAGCTTTTGGAACGAGTGCGCCTGAAGCAGCAATTTCAATTACTTCGGCGCTGAGCGGTAATGTTGATTTGGCAGTAGGAAATATAATTGGTAGTAATATCATGAATGTATTGCTGATTTTGGGAATTTCTGGATGTATAGCACGTTTGAAAGTGAAGAAAAATACATATCGTTATGAAATTCCTTTTGTAATGGTGATCACTTTGATCTTGCTGATACTTGGAAAGTTTGGTGAGTCAATTGATCGCTTTGATGGAGTGGTTTTATGGATCTTGTTTTTAATGTTTTTATATTATTTATATCGATTAGTTAAAAAAGGTGAGGAAGTACCGATAGATGAGGTTGAAGAAGTTGGCGCTAAAGATACACTGTTACGATTGTTTATAATGATTATCATCGGAATAGCGGCGATCGTGATAGGAAGTGATATGACGATCGATGCAGCTGTTTATATAGCTAAAGTGATTGGAATCAGTCAACGGTTGATCGGTCTTACAATAATTGCATTTGGTACATCGCTGCCAGAATTAGTCACTTCAATGACTGCTGCCTGGAAAGGGAAAAGTGATCTAGCGATTGGTAATATCGTTGGAAGCAATATTTTTAATATTTTATTTGTTTTAGGGACTACAGCATTGATTTCGCCTAACGCGATAGCTTTTGAAAATGGTTTTATTAGTGATGGAATCGTTGCTATTGGAGCATTATTTTTGTTGTATGCATTTATTGATAATGATCTTTTTTTGAAGAAAAGTGGAGCAATCGTAATGCTGATAGGTTATATTGCTTATTTTATAAGTGTTTTATAGGAGAAAATAATGATTAAATTAGGACATAGAGGATATAGTGAAAAATATCCTGAAAATACGATGCTGGCATTTAAAAAGGCAATCGAGGGTAATTTTGATGGTATTGAGACTGATGTTCATTTGACAAAAGATAATCGATTAGTATTGATTCATGATGAGAAAATAAATCGAACTTCTAATGGAAAAGGGTATGTTAAAGATTATACTTATCAGCAGTTATGTCAGTTTAATTTTAATTATCGATTTAAAGATATTGATGCAAAAATTCCGCTATTAGAAGAATTGTTGGATTATTGTATGGATAAAAATGTTATTTTAAATATTGAAATAAAAACTGATAAAATTCAATATCTAAATATTGAAAAGATGACATATGAGATGGTTAAAGAAAAGGGCTTGTTGAATAAAGTTATGTTTTCTTCATTTCATTTAAATAGTTTATTAAAGTTGCGGGAATTGGATGATACATTATATCTTGGTTATTTATACGAAGATAATTATGAAATAAATAAGAAAAAAGTTTTTAAATATAAATTTGATGCAGCGCATCCTAAATATGTATTCTTAAATGAAAAAGAAATTGAAGATTATCATCGTCATGGTGTTGATGTTAATACATGGACAGTTAATAATGAGGATATTAAGAATTTTCTTTCAGAAGCAGGAGTTAAAACAATTATTACGAATCGAGATATCTAAGACTATTTTAGTCTTAGTTTTTTTGTTGCATAATAATTTGACGCTAAATTAAATGTTAGCGTTTTCAAGTATAATAAGCTGCTTTTGTTGTGAAAAAATGCACAATATTGCTTGTCTTTTTTGCCAAATTGGGGTACACTATCAATGGAAACAAATTAAATATTTCACAATGAATTGGAGGAAGAAATAATGGCAGAAAAAAAAGCTGTTAACAAAGTAGTTGAACCAACAAATGAAGAAATAGATGCTAAAGTTGATCAACTAGTTGCAAAAGCTCAAGTAGCTTTATCAAAATTTGAAAACTTTACTCAAGAACAAGTAGATTATATCGTAGCTAAATGTTCTGTAGCAGGATTAGATGCTCATGGTACATTAGCTGAAGCGGCAGTTAATGAAACTGGACGTGGTGTATTTGAAGATAAAGCAGTTAAAAACTTATTTGCTTGTGAATATGTAACAAGTAATTTACGTCACTTAAAAACAGTTGGGATCATTAATGAAGATCCACTTTTAGGAATTACTGAAATAGCTGAACCAGTAGGTGTTGTTTGCGGTATCGTTCCAACAACTAATCCAACTTCAACAGTAATTTTTAAATCATTGATTTGTTTAAAAACAAGAAACCCAATCATCTTCTCATTCCATCCAAGTGCTCATGCATGTTCTGTAATGGCTGCTGTAGTTATTAGAGATGCTGCTGTTGCTGCTGGGGCACCAGAAGATTGTATTCAATGGTTAGATGTTAAATCTATGTATGCAACTACTGCATTAATGAAACATCCAGGTGTTGCAACTATCTTAGCAACTGGTGGTAATGCAATGGTAGCTGCTGCTTATTCTTGTGGTAAACCTGCATTAGGTGTAGGGGCTGGTAACGTTCCTGCATATGTAGAAAAAACATGTGTATTACCAAGAGCTGTAAATGATATTGTATTATCAAAATCATTTGATAATGGTATGATTTGTGCTTCTGAACAAGCTGCTATCGTAGATACAGAAATCTATGATGCATTTATGAAAGAAATTAAAAGATTTAAAGTATACTTTGTAAATAAAGATGAAAAAGCTAAACTAGAACAATTTATGTTTGGTGCAGTTGCTTATGGTGATAATGTAAATGCAGCTAAATTAAATCCTAATGTTGTAGGAAAACCTGCTGTTTGGATCGCTGAACAAGCTGGTTTCAAAGTGCCTGAAGATACACAAATTATTTGTGCTGAATGTGGAGAAGTAGGACCAAATGAACCATTAACAAGAGAAAAATTATCTCCAGTATTAGCAGTTTTAAGAGCTAAAAATACTGAAGACGGTATTTTAAAATCTACTCAAATGGTTGAATTCAATGGATTAGGTCACTCTGCTGCAATTCATACAGAAGATCATGAATTATCTAAGAGATTTGGACATGCTTGTAAAGCAATTCGTATTATCGAAAATGCACCATCTACATTTGGTGGTATTGGTTCTGTTTACAATGCATTCATTCCATCATTAACTTTAGGTTGTGGTTCTTACGGACATAACTCAGTATCTAATAACGTAAGTGCTGTTAACTTAATCAATATTAAAAGAATAGGGAGACGTAATAACAATATGCAATGGGTTAAACTTCCTCCAAAAATTTATTTCGAAAAAAATTCAATTAAATATCTAAGAGATATGAAAGTTATGGAAAAAGCCATGATCGTTACAGATAGAGGAATGTACAATCTTGGTTATGTAGAAAAAATTGAAGATGTAATTAGAAGAAGACGTAATAAAGTAGATTTAGAATTATTCTTTGATGTAGAACCAGATCCAAGTTTTGATACAGTTCAAGCTGGACTTGAATTAATGAACAAATTCCAACCTGATACTATTATTGCATTAGGTGGTGGGTCTTCAATGGATGCTGCAAAAGTTATGTGGTTATTATATGAAAACCCAGAAGTTTGCTTCGATGATATTAAACAAAAATTCATGGATATTAGAAAACGTGCTTTCAAATTCCCAGAATTAGGAAAGAAAGCTAGATTGATCTGTATTCCAACAACTTCAGGAACAGGTTCAGAAGTTACTCCATTCTCAGTTATTACTGACAAATCTTGCAATAAGAAATATCCATTAACTGACTATGCTTTAACTCCAACTGTAGCTATCGTTGATCCTGAATTCGTAATGAGTTTACCAGCTTCTATTGCAGCTGATACTGGTATTGACGTATTAACACATGCAGTTGAAGCTTATGTATCTATCTTAGCTTCTGACTTTACTGATGGATGGGCTAAACAAGCTGTTAAATTAGTATTTGATTATTTAGAAGAATCAGTTACTAAAGGAACTCCATTAGCTAGAGAAAAAATGCACAATGCTGCAACAATTGCAGGTATGGCATTTGCTAATGCATTCTTAGGTATGAACCACTCATTAGCTCATAAGATTGGTGGAGAATTCCACGTACCACATGGTCGTACAAATGGTATCTTATTACCACACGTTATTAAATATAATGGAACTATTCCAACTAAATTAAATATCTGGCCAAAAATTGAAAACTATAAAGCAGATGTTAAATATATGGAATTAGCTCAATTAATTGGATTAAATCCAAAAACTCCTGCAGAAGGTGTTCAAATGTTTGCTGATGCATGTGAAGAATTATGTCACAAAGTTGGTTTAGCATCTAACATCGAATCTCAAGGAATCGATAAGAAAGATTGGGATGAAGCAATTCATAGAATGGCTATGAATGCTTACGAAGATCAATGTACTCCTGCAAACCCAAGAATGCCAATGGTACATGATATGGAAGCAATCTTAAGAACTATTTGGGATTACAAAAATAAATTTGATAAGTAATAATATAGTGTTTTAGAGACAACCTTTTATAGGTTGTCTCTTTTGGTAATAAATAGGTATTTTGATACATGGAAATCTATTGATGAAAATTGTTTAAAAGTTTAATTGCAATAATAACATTAAAAAAATGGCTTTTTAAATACAAATTAATGATAGTTAGTGAAAATATTATTTCCACAAATATTTATTTATAATATGTTGACATTTAAATAAAAATAGGTTATATTTTTATATGTATTATGGTTATGTAAAAGAAAGACAATAATACTTGCATAGGTGACCCCTCTCCCATATAATCACCTATGCAAAAAGAGGAACAAGAAATTGTTCCTTTTTTTGTACAATTTATAAGAAAGTTCATAAAGTGTTCATAATTATTCTTTAATATTACAGATGTCGTCAAGACAAGATAATATATAAAGTATAGGCCACCCCCTTCTTCCCCAAGAACGGCCTATACATTTAAGAGAGTGTACCCCAGCACTCTCTTTTATTTAAATAATCTATGCTAAAAAATTCTTGCCTAGATAATAAAAATTTGCTAGAATGTAAAAGGGCTATAGTATGTCTTCCATGGAAGACATTTTTATTTATATACAAAGGAGATTGAAAATGGCAAAATATATTTTTGTAACAGGTGGAGTTGTTTCCGGATTAGGAAAAGGATTAACTGCTGCATCATTAGGTAGAATATTAAAACAACGTGGATTAAAGGTCTTTATGCAAAAATTAGATCCCTATATTAACGTTGATCCAGGAACTATGTCTCCTTATCAGCACGGAGAAGTTTTTGTAACTGCTGATGGAGCAGAAACTGATTTGGATTTAGGACATTATGAAAGATTTATTGATGAAGCATTAAATAGAAATTCATCAGTTACGACAGGAAGAATTTATAGCGATGTAATTTCTAAAGAACGTCGAGGAGATTATTTAGGGGCAACCGTGCAAGTTGTTCCCCACATTACTAATGAAATAAAAGCTAAAATTTATGCTGTGGCTTCTAGCTCTAAAGCTGATATTATAATAACTGAAATCGGTGGAACGACTGGTGATATTGAGAGTTTGCCTTTTTTGGAAGCGATTCGTCAAGTTCGTTTAGATTTAGGATATGAAAATACTTTATATATTCATACAACATTGTTGCCATATATTGGAGCTAGTCATGAAGTGAAAACAAAACCAACGCAACATAGTGTTAAAGAGTTACGAGGATTAGGAATTCAACCAGATTTCATTGTTTGTCGTAGTGAAAAGCATATTGAAAAAGAGTTAAAAGATAAAATTTCTCTTTTTTGTAATGTTCCAACTCAAAATGTTATCTCTAATTATGATGTGGAAGTTTTATATGAGTTACCTATGATGCTATTAGAACAGCATATGGATGATTTGGTTCTCGATCATTTAAGAATAGAGGCGCCAAAAGCTGATATGAATGAATGGCAAAATTTAATTAATCGAGTTAAAGGATTGGATCATGAAGTGACGATTGCGTTAGTTGGTAAATATACACAACTTCCAGATGCATATTTGTCAGTTAATGAGGCTTTAAGACATGCAGGTTATTATGAAAATAGTGTTGTAAATATTGATTTTGTAGATTCTGAAGAAATCACTAAAGATAATGTTGCTGATAAATTGAAAAATGCTGATGGTATAATTGTGCCAGGAGGTTTTGGTAATCGTGGAATTGAAGGAATGATTGATGCAATCGAATACGCAAGAATAAATAAATTACCATTTTTTGGAATTTGTTTAGGTATGCAGCTGGCAACAGTTGAGTATGCTCGAAATGTATGTGGTTTAGAAAATGCAAATTCATTAGAATTTGATGAATTAACTAAAAATCCAATTATTACTTTAATGTCAGATCAATCGTTGACAGATATGGGAGGAACCCAAAGATTGGGTGATTATAACTGTGAGTTATTAGATGGAACTAATGCTAGAAGATTGTACGATTCATCAATGATAAAGGAACGCCATCGTCATCGTTATGAGTTTAATAATGATTATAAGAATATATTAGTTGAAAATGGGCTGGTTATTGCAGGAATTAATCCTGAGCGTAATTTAGTTGAAATTATTGAGATTAAAGATCATCCATATTTTGTTGCTTGTCAGTTTCATCCTGAATTTACAAGTCGTCCAAATAGATCACATCCATTATTTCAAGGCTTGATTACAGCAGCACATAATCGTAAATATAAAGAATAGGCTTAGGCCTATTTTTTTGTTTAAAAAAATTTAATTATTCATTATTTTTTGTTAATCATTTCTTAAAGTTATATTGGTAGGATTTTATAGAAGATTTTGTTATAATACAATAAATTATGGAGGATAATTATATGCTGGAGACTAAATCAACTAAAAAATTTCGAATAATAAAAGGAATTATTTGTATTTTGACATTAACTATGCTGATTGGAGCTATAGTATGTTTGTTCATTGTTGATGATAATAAAAAAATTAGACGTTTGATTTTTTCAATTATACAATTATTATTAATGATGGGAATTATTGTTTTACCTGAACGTCTTAAAGATAAAATTGGATTGAAAATACCGATTATGTTAGAAACTTCATTAACAGTTTTTGCTTTTTGTGGTTTTGTTTTAGGAGATGTATTTGATTTTTATCGAAAATTTCCAATTTGGGATTCTATATTACACACTTTTTCTGGTGTGATTTTAGCTTATCTTGGCTTTGTATTAATAGATTATTTTGTTAAAAGAGATAGTATTAATTTGTATATGGGACATATGTATATTTGTGTTAGTGTTGTCTTATTTTCTTTGTCTTTAGGAGCTTTGTGGGAAATTGGAGAATATCTAGTTGACGATATTTTTGGAACAAACAATCAACAATATATGAAATCTACAAGAGGAACATTATATGGTGAAAAAGATGAGCCATTACAAGGTCATGAGGCTTTAAATGATACGATGAAGGATCTAATGTTGGATCTTGCAGGAGCAACTGCAGTAGGAACAGTTGAATATATTAGAGAAGATCATCGTAAACATAAGATAAGAAAAGAACTTAAATGATTTTAAATACTAAAGTTTATGATGAAGACTTAAAATTATTGATCACTCAATAATTTTAGGTCTTTTTTCTTTTAGGATTTATATTTATATCTCAAATCAAGAAAAAATCAGCGATTTAAGTTCTTTTTAAAATATCCTAGAATATAAGCTGTTATTGTGCTAGAATATGGTGCGAAGGGGTGAAAATATGTATCGAATTGGACAATCAATTGATATTCACCAGTTAGTATCTGGAAGAAAGCTTATTTTAGGTGGTGTAGAAATTGAACACGAATTAGGATTGCTAGGACATAGTGATGCTGATGTTTTATGTCATGCAATTATTGAAAGTATTATTGGAGCTTTAGGTTTGGGAGATATTGGAAAGCATTTTAGTGATACTGATGATCAATATAAAGGTATTAGTTCATTAATTTTATTAGAAAAAACGTATAAAATGATGAATGAAAAAGGCTATGAAATTAGTAATCTTGATGCAATTATTTTGATTGAAAGACCTAAGATGGCACCTTATATTCAGAAGATGAAAGAGAATATTAGTAGTATTTTAAAATGTGATCCTGCTAATATTAATATTAAAGCAACACGTGGTGAGAAATTGGGTTTTGTTGGTCGAGAACAAGGCGTTGTTTCTCAATGTGTAGTGATGTTAAAAAAGAAAGGAATTTAAGATGGAAAAAGTAAGAGTAAGATATGCACCTAGTCCTACTGGTCATTTACATATAGGTGGAGCCAGAACGGCATTGTTTAATTATTTATTTGCAAAACATTATGGTGGAGATTTTGTTTTTCGTTTAGAAGATACTGATATTGAAAGAAATATTGAAGGTGGCGAAGCGAGTCAGTTAGATAATTTAGCTTGGCTTGGCATAATTCCTGATGAGTCACCATTAAACCCTAAAAAAGAATACGCACCATATCGTCAGATGGAGCGGTTAGATATTTATCGTAAATATACTCAAGAATTATTAGATCGCGGTTTGGCCTATAAATGTTTTTGTACGCCAGAAGAATTGGATGAAGAACATGAACGTCAAGTAGCGGCGGGTATTGCTCCGATGTATAATCGTAAATGTCGTGATTTAACAGCAGAGGAAGTAGCCAAAAAAGAAGCTGCAGGAATTCCTTATACAATTAGACTTAAAGTACCAGCTGGTAAAACCTATGAATTTGATGATATGATTCGTGGGCGTGTTTCGTTTGAATCTGACGATATTGGAGATTGGGTGTTAGTAAAAGCTAACGGAATACCAACTTATAATTATGCTGTTGTTATTGATGATCATACAATGGATATTACCCATGTATTTAGAGGAGAAGAGCATTTAAGTAATACGCCTAAACAGATGATGATTTATGAAATGTTTGGCTGGACACCTCCTACTTATGGTCATATGACATTGATTGTAAATGAACAAAGAAAGAAATTATCAAAACGTGATGAAAGTATTATGCAATTTGTTTCTCAGTATAAAGATGAAGGATATTTACCAGATGCAATGTTTAATTTTATGGCGTTATTAGGATGGTCTCCTGAAGGAGAACAGGAAATTTTTAGTCAAGAAGAATTGATCAAAGAATTTAGTGAAAAAAGATTATCTAAGTCACCTTCAATGTTTGATAAAGATAAGTTAACATGGGTAAATAATCGCTATATTAAAGAAAGATCGTTAGATGATGTTGTAGCTTTATGTAGACCATTTTTAGAAGAAGCTTATGATTTGTCTGATAAAAGTGATGAATGGATCAATATGTTAGTTGCTACATATCATGATCAATTATCTTATGGTAAAGAAATTGTTGCCTTAGTTGATTTATTTTTTAATGATGAATTGAATTTAGATGATGAAGCTAAAGAATTTATGAAAGATGATAGTATTCCTAACACATTAAGTGTTTTTAAAGCTAAATTAGAAACATTGGATGAATTTACTAAAGAAAATATTCAAGCGTGTATTAAAGCGACACAAAAAGAAGCCAAGGTTCGTGGTAAAATGTTATATATGCCTTTAAGAATTGCGACAACAGGAATAATGCACGGTCCTGATTTAGCTAGTTCAATTTGCTTGTTAGGTAAAGAAAAAGTGTTGATGAGATTAGAACAGTTTTAACTGTTCTTTTTTTGTGTATTACTTTACTAGTGATTGTAAAAAATTGCTATTTTTTTTAGGTTATAATATTAATAGAGGTTAATATAAGGAAGGTGGTTAAAGAATAAATATTTTATTTATGTTATTAAATTTTAAGGAAAGGGGAAATGGATATGGATTTAAAAAAATTTTTTAAATGTTTAATGTTGGCATCACTTGTTGTATCATTAGTGGTTCCAACTACGGGAGTATTTGCAAATGAAAGATACGATGATTCTGCTTGGATAGATGTTTCAAGTAGAACATCAAAAGAAAATATTGCTTTAAAAAAACCTGTAACATCTTCAACAATAGAAAATAACCAATATGCATCGTATGCAGTTGATGGCAATGAAAATACATATTGGGCATCAGTTAATCCTAGTGAGTTGGAAGTGGATTTACAGGGTTACTATAAGATTTCAGAAATAAATTTAATGGCATATTTTGATGGGCATCAGTAAATCGTTATTATGATTATGAAATATATGCAAGTATAGATCAACAAAATTATAATTTGGTTGCTAAAAAAAATGATACGAACTGGAATACACCACAAGGAGATACGTATATTTTTGATGATATTTTTACAGCGCGTTATATAAAGGTAAAGATTTCAAAAACGCATGCAGAAAATCAACCGAATAATAATACTGGGCATATTAAAGAATTACGAGTTTATGGAGAATTAGATCCAGCATATGAAAAAATAAAAACAAATGTTGCTTTAAATAAAGCTGTTACAGCATCAGGACAAGAAGGCAGCAGTAATCCAGAAAAGGCAGTAGATAATAATACTAGTTCATTTTGGGCAGTAGCTGGAGAGGGCTGGTTAGAAGTAGATTTGGAAGGATATTTTGATGTTGATGAAATTAATGTGCTTCCATACTATTCAGATGGACGTTATTATAATTATGAAGTATATGTTAGTGTAAATGGTTTCGATTATATTAAAGTTGGAGAAAAGAAGGATAATATTCCACAAACAAGTGATGGAGATACATATACATTTGAAACAAAAACAATTCGTTTTGTTAAAGTAAAAATGTTATCAAATTCAGCTAATCCATCAATGCATATAAATGAATTAAGAGTTTATGGGATAGAAAACTTAGATTTTACTCCTCCTATAGAGGATGTCGATACTACTAGTATTGCATATCTAAAATCGGCTCGTTCTTATAGTAATAATGCTAGTTATCCGGTTTCAAATATAAATGATGGACTATTATCGACAGTATGGCAGGCATTGTATTATCCTGCATATATAGACATTGATTTAGAAAATAATTATTATATTAATAAGATTCAAGTGATTCCAAGTTTTAAAGATTTACAAGCGTATTATCAGTATTCTGTTTTTACAAGTATGGATGGTGTAACTTTTGATAAAGTTGGTGAAAAAGTTGATGATACTCTTGTAACAAAAGATGGAAATATGTTTGCAATCGATGGTAAAGAAGCTCGAATTGTACGTGTTTATCTTGAATATTGTTCAATTGGAAATACTGGAAGTTTTGCTGAAGTTAGGGTATATGGTGATGAAAGTGAAACGCCAATAGCTGAACGTTCAGATATTAAGATAAGTGATTTTGAAGATACTGAGTATGCAAAACCAATTACTAAAAGTGAAACTCTTAAAGAAGTAGAAGGAGTGCTAAGCCGGACTATTGGTGAAAAGTATTTAGACTGGTTTGAGTTTGTATTAGAAGAAAATAGTGAAAGTGATAATGATTATTATGAGATTAGTAATCATAATGGTAAAATTCAAATCAAAGGAAATGAGGGTGTTTCTTTAACTACGGGATTGAATTATTACTTAAAATATTATTGTAATGTTTCCATTACACAACAAGCGAGGCAAGTTAAAATGCCAAATAAAGTAGTTCCGGTAACAGAAACGATCCGTAAGGAAACGCCATATGAAGTACGATACGCATATAATTATTGTACTCATTCTTATACAATGGCATTTTGGGGCGAAACAGAATGGCAAAATGAAATGGATTGGTTGGCCTTAAATGGTGTAAATGCTATCCTTGATATTACTGGACAGGAAGAGGTCTGGAGAAGATTTATGAGTAATTTAGGTTATTCAATTGATGAAATCAAAGACTGGTTAGTCGGGCCAGGATATTATGGATGGCAGTATATGGCTAATATGGAAAATGTCAATGGACCAATTCCTGATAACTGGTTTGAACAACGTACAGAACTTGCAAGAATGAATCAAAGAAAGATGCGTGCATTAGGAATGACACCTATTTTACAAGGGTATAGTGGTATGGTTCCTAATAGTATTACTGAAAAAGATGCAAGTGTCGAAATAATTGCTCAAGGTCTTTGGAATGGTATGCAACGACCAGCAATGTTAAAAACGAATACAGAAACATACCAAGAATATGCAAAAATGTTTTATCAAGCACAAGAAGAAGTGTATGGAAAGGTTTCTAATTATTATGCAACTGATCCATTTCATGAAGGTGGACAAACTGGTGGAATAGGTCGGAATATTGTTGGAAGAAAAGTATTAGATGAAATGAAAGCGTATGATAATGACGCAGTTTGGGTTATTCAATCATGGAGTTTTCAATCGGATTTATTAAGTGAAATTACAACGGAAGAAAAAGAAAATAACATTTTATTATTAGATTTAAATGCTAGTAAATCAGCAAGATATACATCTACAAATGAATTTTCAGGAAGTAGTTGGGTATATTGTATGCTTGAAAACTATGGTGGTCGCTCTGGTGTGCATGGAAATCTTGAAAAATTAACAACAATTCCAAGTCAAGTAAAAGATAAAACAAGTCATATGGTTGGAATGGGAATTGCACCAGAAGGAACTAACAATAATCCAGTTAGATTTGATTTATTCTTTGAAATGATGTGGGAAGAAAATGATGTGGATTTAGATGAATGGATCAAGCATTATGTGGAACGTAGATATGGTAGCAGTAGTGAAAATGTTCAAAAGGCATGGGAAATATTATTAGAAACAGTTTATCGTCCTGCAACTCATGCTGATCCACCAGAATCAATAATTAATGTAAGACCACAATTTAATGCAAAACAGTCAGCGCCAAATGGTAGTATGAGCAAAAATTATGATTTGAAAAAATTTGAAAAAGCATTGAATTATTTAATGAAAGATTATGAACAATTAAAAGATAGTGAAGGATATTTATATGATGTAACTGACTTTTTAAGACAGGCAGTAGCTAATAGTGCAGAAAAGAAATATAGTGAATTTACGAAAGCGTTTAATGATGGGAATATTGAATTATTTAAAGAAAAATCTCAAGAGTTCTTAGATATGGTAGAACTTCAAGATCAAGTTTTAAATAGTAATAAAAATTTTATGGTTGGAACATGGTTAAATGCAGCCCAAAATGCTTCAAAAGGACAAGATGATTTTACTAAAATGATTTTCCAATTAAACAGCAAAGCAATTATTTCAACTTGGGCACCATATTATTGTTGGGGAGTATATGATTATGCAAATCGCGAATATGGTGGTTTAACAAAAGATTATTATTTGCAGCGCTGGGAAGTTTGGATTCAACGTTTAACAGATAAAATTGAAGGTAAGGATATTAGTAATTATCAAGAGATTTCAGTAGAAGAATCTCATCAAATGGCTTGGCAGTGGGCTAGAAGTGATAAAGAATACAGTATTGAAGCAACAGGTGATACAAAAGCGCTATATGAAGAATTTATAAATAATTATTCTTTAAATGATAATTCTGTAGATGAACTGCAAGTAGATCAGATAAGTATTTCGATTTCATGCGATAAGCCTAATTATAACAATTATCCAATTAGTAATGCTATTGATGGAAATGAGAGTACTTTTTGGTCAACACAAACCAATATAAATGCTCCATATACAGTATTCTTTAAATTTGATCAAGCTGAAACTATTAATTCATTTAGTATTTTACCACGAAATTATAATAGCAATGCAACGGGAAATGGAGATATTTTAGGAATTGAATTATGGGTAAGTGATGATGGTAATGAATATCGTATGATTGCCCAGGAAGAATATGAACAAAATGGCAATGAACGTATTTGCAATTTTGAGACAGTTACAACAAAATATGTAAAATTAGTGATTACTAAAACATTGATTTGGAATAATATTGCTACAAATGCTTCGGCAACAGCGGCAGAATTTAATTTCTATAAACCATATGCTCAACTAAGAAGTGGTATATATACAATTCAAAATAATATAATTGAAGATGTTTATGAAGATACAACGGTAAAACAATTTTTAGCAGGATTTGATATCTCTCAAAATGGAAAGGTAATTGTAATTAGAGATGGAAATGAATTAACAGAAAATGATGTAATTAAACAAGGTGATATCGTTGAATACTATTATAAAGATGAAAAAGTAGAAGAATATCAAATTGGAGAATTTGTCAAGTTGGCAGATTATACGCAATTAAATGAATTAATTGCAAAATGTGAAAAACTTAATCAAAGTGATTTCACTTTAGAAAGTTGGAATCAATTTAGTGAAATTCTTACACTTGCAATTGGAGTTCAAGTAAATCCAGAAGCTAGTCAGGAAGAAATAGATTTAGCAGTAGAAAACTTAAAAGCTGCGTATGATAATTTAGTCTTAATAGCAGTTGAAAGTGATAAAACAGCATTACAAATAGCTGTAGATACAGCTAATATCTTAAAAGCTCAAGGGGCATTGGATAATGTTGTACCAGCTGTAGCAGCTGAATTTGAAGCTGCTTTACAAGAAGCAACAGATGTTTTAGTAGACACTGGTGCTGACCAAACTACAGTTGACAGTGCTTTCTATCGTTTAGCTAATGCAATTCATATGTTGGAATTTGTAAAAGGTGATAAGAGTGCTTTAGAAGCCTTGATCAATGAAGCTGAAAAATATGAAGAAGGAAATTATACGACTGATTCATGGACAGCATTTAAAGAAGCCTTAGATGCAGCTAGAGATGTTATGAATGATGATAATGCTTTAGAAAGTGATGTTAATGAAGCGTTAAATAACTTAACAGAAGCAATTGGAAATTTAGTCTTAAGAGCTGATAAAACAAGATTACAAGAAGCATATGA
>JABLTO010014167.1_pt1 | contig 19260 bp, 15 predicted proteins | sample 7160091 | NCBI WGS metagenome assembly JABLTO01 (sample SAMN14651225, study PRJNA627086) | human gut metagenome | isolation source: feces | host: Homo sapiens
CACATTCGCATTTCGAACACTTCGTGTTCTTTCTCGCCTTTGACAAGGCTAAAAATGCTCATATGGGGAGGGGAGCCCTATTAGGATCTAAATGTATGAAAATCAAAGTCTCTTACGTGCAAGCACGACGATTCGTTGATTTTCATACATTGATCCTGAATAGTTACAATAATTTTCAAATTATTTATCTTCCGGTGTATGCCATACCCAGTCACGTACTTCCGGAAGATCGATACCTTCTTCGTGGATGTACTGTTTGTGAGCTACGAGCATATCGTTCATCTTCTGGATCAAGAAGGAACCTTTGTTTCCAAGCTGTGGAAGGTTCTCGATGACAGATTTTGTCAAGTTGAAACGGTCGATCTTGTTCTGAACTCTCATGTCGAATGGAGTTGTGATCGTACCTTCTTCCTGATATCCAAATACATGAAGATTACGGTTTGTTCTATAGTATGTCAACTCATGAATCAAAGTTGGGTATCCATGGAATGCGAAGATGATTGGTTTATCTTTTGTGAAGATAGCATCATATTCTGCATCTGTCAATCCGTGAGGATGTTTGGAGTTGGATTCCAGCTTCATAAGGTCAACTACGTTTACGAAACGGATCTTGAGGTCAGGAATGTTGTCACGAAGAATTGTAACAGCAGCCAAAGCCTCTTTTGTAGGTGTATCACCGCAGCATGCAAGAACTACATCCGGCTCTTCGCCCTGATCGTTACTTGCCCATTCCCAGATACCGATACCCTGAGAACAATGTTTTACAGCCTGATCCATTGTCAACCACTGATGACTTGGATGCTTGGATGCTACGATTACGTTTACATAGTTCTTACTTCTGATACAGTGATCGAAGCAGGAAAGCAGACAGTTAGCGTCTGGTGGCAGATACATACGAACAACATCTGCTTTTTTGTTAGCGATGTGATCGAGGAATCCAGGATCCTGATGTGTAAATCCGTTGTGGTCCTGCTGCCATACGTTGGATGTAAGAAGAAGGTTCAAAGAAGCGATCTTCTGTCTCCATGGAAGTTCGGATGTAACTTTCAGCCATTTTGCATGCTGAGCAGCCATAGAGTCTACTACACGGATAAATGCTTCGTAAGAAGCGAAGAATCCATGACGACCTGTCAAGAGATATCCCTCTAACCATCCTTCGCACATATGCTCACTCAGGTAAGAGTCCATGATACGTCCATCGTTTGCAAGTTTATCATCATCATCGTATTTTTCAGCCATGAAGTCACGGTTTGTAGCTTCAAATGCATGATACAGACGGTTAGACATCGTCTCGTCCGGTCCGAAAATACGGAAGTTCTTTGTCTCTTCGTTCAATTTGAAGATATCACGTACAAATGCACCAAGTTCGATCATATCCTGTTTTTCAACAGCGCCCGGTTTTGGTACATCTACACCATACTCACGGAAGTCTGGGAGACGAAGATCTCTAAGCAAAAGACCACCGTTTGCATGTGGGTTTGCACTGATACGTGCATCACCAACTGGTGCAAGTGCTTTCAATTCTGGGATCAGCTGAGCATTCTCATCGAAAAGCTCTTCCGGTTTGTAACTGAGCAACCATTCTTTCAACTGTTCCAAATGTTCCGGTTTCTCCATTGTGATAGGCACCTGGTGAGCACGGAAAGAATCTTCGATCTTATTTCCGTCATCATCAAATTTAGGACCTGTCCATCCCTTAGGAGTACGAAGAACGATCATTGGCCAGATTGGGCGCTCTGTGTTACCATTTTCACGAGCATCTTTCTGGATTGCTTTAATCTTTTCTATTGCTGTATCAAGAGCTTCTGCCATCTTGCGGTGCATGTTCATGATATAGTTGGCATCATCTTTGTTGTCTTCTACAAAGATTGGTTCCCATCCGCATCCCTTAAAGAAGTCTTCTACTTCTTCATGAGAAATACGAGCAAATACAGTAGGGTTGCTGATCTTGTATCCGTTTAAGTGAAGGATTGGAAGAACCGCACCATCCGTAACTGGATTCAAGAATTTATTACAATGCCAAGCTGTAGCAAGTGGACCTGTCTCAGCTTCACCATCACCTACGATAGTAGCTGTGATCAGACCCGGGTTATCAAATACAGAACCGAATGCATGAGCGATGGAGTAACCAAGCTCACCACCTTCGTTGATAGAACCAGGAGTCTCAGGTGCTACGTGGCTGGAAATACCACCTGGGAAAGAGAACTGTTTGCAGAGTCTCTTCATACCTTCAATATCTTCACTTACGTTTGGATAAATCTCACTGTAGTGTCCTTCCAAATAGGAGTTTGCTACGAAGAAGTTTCCACCGTGACCAGGACCGGAAATTAATACCATATCCAAATCATATTTTTTGATAGCTCTGTTTAAATGCGTATAAACAAAGTTCTGTCCTGGAACTGTACCCCAGTGACCTACGATTTTTTTCTTTACCTGATCTCTTGTAAGAGGCTCACGTAAAAGAGGGTTGTCAAGCATGTAAAGCTGAGCTGCTGCTAAATAGTTTGCTGCACGCCAATAAGCATTCATTTTTTCCAAATACTCATCAGTCAATGGCAGCTTTTCTGGACAATCATTCATGTTTGCCATTTTCATTTTGCTCCTTCCAAATTCTGTTTTTATTCGATCTGCGCTCTTTGTATGAGTTATGTAACACTTGAAAAAAGGCAGTTTCGATAGCTTTTTGAGTAGAAAAACCGCAATGGTCTTTCACTACACCGCTTTCCATTATACCATATAATTCGTTTTCAGCAAGTTTTTTTTTAAAATTTTATCAAAATTATTGTAAAATGCACAAATTTTGTCGTCTTTTTGAAAATAATTGTGCATTTTAGCTAATTCACTTCATCTAACGCCGATAACGTCTGCATATAATACCCTGCCGGAAGCACAAACATAAGCAGGATAAACGCCGCAAATGCCAGCATAAACAATATATATACGATCCAGGCAGCCGCAGTTTGCGCTTTCTGCAAATGAAGTCCGAAAAATCCTTTGCGCTGAAGAAGCCACACACTGAAGCAAAGCAGGATCGCCGCAAAGCTGATAACCGCTCCGGATACACGTCCTTTTGCCTGATAATGAAGAGAAATCTCATTGGTGCCCTCTTTCACGGGAATCGTCATCATTCCACCGATCGAAGTTACTTTTTCCGACACATCCTCTCCGTTTACTTTACATTTCCAATTTTCGTCATACGGAACCGGAATAAATACCGATCCGGCTTTGGCATCTTCCACCGCAAAAGACGCACCGCTGTTTTTCTGCTTCAACTCCGTTACCTGCATTCCCTGGTTTTTCAACGTATCTGCGGTCTGTTCCAGCAAAGAATAATCCAACGTTCCCAGATGCAGATCCGTTACGGCTGCATTTGTCGCAAACTGAACCGTGACCGTTTCATTTTTAAATGCGCCGAGGCAGACCAGTCCGTTACAGAAATCGCTTGGATACTGTTCATTTTCATAGTAATACGAAGCCGGAATTTTAACCGGAGTGCCATTGACATAAATTGTCACCGGATTCTCTCCCGTATTCGTTCCATAAAAGTACAATACCTGCGTATTTTCTCCGACCGTCAACGTCGCTGTTCCATTTTGAATCTGCCCGCTGATATCTGTGATCAACGGCTGTTCCTCTCCGGAGACAGCGCGGAACAGATCATTTTGTGTCGCAAATTTATCATAAGAAGCCTCCAACGACTCAAGATTGCTCTGAACAGCAAACGGAAATTGAAGTTTCATTTTGTACAATGACAGGGAATCATCTTTTCCCCCATCCACATCCTTTACCTTGTCATAAAGAAGCGGTGGAAGTTCTCTCTCGCTAAAAGCATCCCGAATCTGAAATAAACTGTCGCTAAATACGGTTCCACCGGTGTCCAGCAGCTGCGTCCAGTTAATCGTATACCCAAGGGCGGAATACATCGGCTGCAGATTTGGATTCAGCACATGCCAGTAATTGGAAATTGCCTGTCTTCCCAGAACGATCGAATATTGGATATGGTCCACTTTATAATCCATATTTTTAATGCGTTCAAACGGCTCTGTTTCGGTATCAAGACTGTTTGACAAAGAATTCGCCGCTTCCAAATACTGCGCATCGTAAACCGTAACATTATCTTTATTTGGGGCAAAACTGATCAGGGATGTTCCAATCAGCTCCGCACACAAAAGCAGGACAATGACCGGTTTTCCTTTTTTCACTTTGAAAAAGACGATGTACGCGATCAGAAAAACAATTTCCAATGCCACACATAAAAAGCCGTCTTTTAATGTTTCATAATCGGGATTTGCGCAGTAAGACGCATACCGGTTTTTCCATACCAAGGTCATGATGATGGTCGTCATCAAAGCAGCGGCAGCCAGCAAAATCCCCTTCTTCTGCCGAACTTTTTTAACCGCTTGAATCTTGCTCTTTTCATAATTATCCGCAAGCAGGCAGACGGCAAAATCAACGAGCGAAAATGTGATCACAAAAATAAATCTTACCGGCCAGCAGGCGCGGCTTCCCCCATGCCACAAAAGCTCCGTCCCCGGCACGATGACAGAAACTGCCAGCAGAATCACACGAAGGATCTGTGCTCTGTAACGTTTCCACTTCTCTTTCGCTGCTCCTTTTCCGGTAACGAGAAGAAATAGAATCGCCGCCAGCGGAAGAGCCATATTGACCACCAGCCGCTGCACATCTTTCCATTCCGTTTCGCTCCAGGTCGCCTTAACCGCCGTCTGATACGTCTGCAAAAACCCGCCGGTCTGCGTTCTTGATGTATTGGAAATGCCATTTAATGCCGGGATTGTAATGACCGCACTCAAAAGACAGCCCGCTACAACCGCCACAAACAACCGAAGAACGGTCTCTTTTTGATCCGAACGTTTTCCTTCCGTTGCCAAAAAGATACGAAGTCCACTTGTAAAAAATAGGAAAATGCAAAGAATCGCCCCGGTATACACATTACTGATCATTGCCCACGCAAGCACTATGATAAAAAAGCGGCTTTTCTTTTTCTCCATCAACCGGTCAAGACCGATCATTAAGAGCGGCAGGAAAAAGGCCGCATCCATAACGAGCATGATTTGGAAATGAACCAGACTGGCTGCCCCAAAAGCGTACAATACGCTTCCCAAAATCGGAACGATGGACGGAATCTTATATTTGCGGAGATAAAAATACATCGCAAAAGCAAGGCCGATCATTTTCAATAAGATAAAGATATTGGCATAATAATACAATGCCCCACGCGGGCACAAATACAACAGTAAATTCAGCGGGCACAATATAGAACTCAGTGATGCTGCCCCGGAAATATCCATTCCCAATGCGGAATTCCACGTAAAAAACGGACTTGCTTTTCCATGCAGCACATCCCACATATAGTACATTCCATTGGGAATCGTCTGCTGTACCATATCCCCTCGCGCGATCGAATGCTCTCCAAAAGGAAAAATCCCGTTTGCCGCGTAAGCAAGCAGAACGACCACACTGATCACAGCTGCAATGATCCCAAGATCCTTTGCCGTCGCTGCCATCTGTTTTTTATCTTTCTTCTGAACCCAAGTTTTCCACTGACTCATAAGTTCCTCCTTTTCCCTTTTCCAAAAGTTCATACAACGGTTTCCGCACTTTCTTTCTGGTAATTTCTACCAATCCCAATGCTGTCATATCAATGACTTTTGCCGGCACACGGTCTTTTTCCATCTCCTGTTCCAGCAATTTCAGCAATTCCTCGACATGGGCGCTTTCTTCCATATCAATGAAATCGATCAAAATAATCCCGGACAGATTGCGAAGCCGCATCTGCCTCGCTGCCTCGACCGCCGCTTCTTTGTTCAGTTTAAAAAAGGTATGTTCTTTGTTTCGTTTTCCCTGAACCGCCTTTTCCGTATTGACATCAATCACCGTCAATGCTTCCGTCGGCTCAATGACAAGAGAACCACCGCTTTTTAACCAAACATGCTTTTTGAAACATTTTTCCAATTTGGAAGAAATTCCCAGTAACTTATCCAAAGGGTAATTGTCTTCGTAGAAGCAGATCGTTTCTTCCTTCAGCTGCGGATCCTTTTTTAACTCCTCAAAAATGCCTTTTTGATCGGTTATAATGCGGTCAAAATAATGGTTTCCGCTTGCTTTGATGTATTTCACCAATTCCCGCTCGGCACCATATAATTTTGAAAAGCACGTGCGGTGAGGGGCCTTTTTGCGAAGTTCCCGCATCTGTTCCAACAAGGCATGACATTCTTTTATAATCGCATCATCGCTTGCATTTTGACACGTCGTCCGCAGGATCATTCCATATTCTTCTCCGGCAAACTGCGAAAGAATACGTTCCATCCTCTCCCGCTGCGAAGAATCGTTTATTTTTTTTGAAATATTTTTTGTCGTAATATCGGTCGTAATAACCGCATACATCCCTGCCAGTTCCAGTTTCCGCGAACAGACCGGCTGTTTGCTTTTCACCGCCGGCTTTATGATCTGAACCGGAAATTCCATTCCCTGCATAACCTCAGAAAATTCTTCTTTCTTTAACGGCAGATAACACATATTGTTTTTGGTCACTTCCAAAAACGCCGCCTGAATATTCGGAACCACATTTTTTACTTTGGCAAGATAAATGTCGCCAGTTGCGATCGTCTGCTCTGCCTCTGCCGGTTCCACGATAATGTCATACAGTTCGTTTCCCTGAAAAACAGCGGACAAAAGATGATTTTTGTAAGGAATTACAGCAAGTTGTCTCTCTATCATTCGGAAGCGGCTCCTTCCTCATCCATAAAATACATCTGAAGTCTGTGAATCTGGTAGGAATACGGTCGAAACTGCACCTGTACATAGTGCTCAAATGCCTGCAGAACATGTTCCGGTTTGATGTTGATCGAACTACCGGAAGTCAGCTGTAAAAACAGGCAGTCTTCACTGTCGAATTCATTGTGAAGTTCCGGAAGTGCCTCGCCCGTCTTTTCTTCAAATGTTTCACGGGTAAATGCGTACTGCTGAATATACGGTTTGATATCCATCTCTTTTTCGCTCTTTTTGGTCTTTTTTAAAATAATGATCTGCGGCTGCTGCATAAATGCTTCAAACATTTCCGGCAACGAAAATTCACCGGCAGCGCCGCCTTCTTTATTTTCCATATTCTGCCAGAAACAGTCTTCTTTTTTCACCGTGATCATATAATCACAGGCGTGCAATAATGCCATCGAAGTCTTTGATTTATCCGGAAGAACTTTCATTTCTGTCACAAACAATTCGTCTGTCATACATGTATTTAAGTAGTTTACAACTTCGTTCGGATCTTCCGAAGGAAGGGATACAAATTCAATATCAATATATTCTCCGTCGCTCGTCAATCCGACACTTAACGGAGAAGCAAAACTCATGATCTGATGTGGGTTAAACCCCTGTGAATAAGCCACATCCATCTTCGCTCGCCGAAGTGCTTTCTGGAAAAACCGCATACAGTCGAGGTGTCCGATAAATTTGATCGAACCGGTTTTTGTAAAACGAAATCTTGTTTTCATGCCTGCCTCCATTCCATGCAGACACCTGAACCAAATTTGGCGGCTCCACATCCACTACATTTTGCCCGGCAATTCGGGGTCACTTTTTCCTGCAGGGAATTTTCATATTCGCGATACAGGAAATTCTTGGAAACTCCAATGTCAATAAAATCCCACGGGAAAATTTCATCTTTGCCGCGCTCCCGGTAATTATAAAAATAGCGCGAAACACCATTTTCATCCATTACCTGTTCCCATACATCTTCTTTAAAATAGTCCGTCCACGCGTCAAAAATACAGCCTCTGCGATACGCATCTTCAATCACTTTACACAGTTTGCGGTCTCCTCTGGCAAAGATTCCCTCTAACTCGGAAGTAACCGCATCGTGACATTGATAACGGATCGAGCGCTGGTTTAACTGCTCTTTCACTTTTCCAAGCAGAAAACGCCGCTTCGACTCAAACTGTTCTGCCGTATTCATCGGCGACCATTGGAATGGCGTAAATGGTTTCGGTACAAAAAAGGACGAACTTGCCACGATCTCCGGCCGTCCATGACGTTCTTCTTTGGGCAGTTCAAAATATTTGGCAGCAATTTTATCCGCCAATACCGCGATCTGCTCGATATCGTCTTCCCGCTCGCCCGGGAGACCAAGCATAAAGTACAATTTTACACGGTTCCAGCCGCCCTGAAATGCCTCCCATGCGCCCGACAAGATCACTTCTTCGGTAAGACCTTTATTGATCACATTACGCATTCGCTGGGATCCTGCCTCCGGCGCAAATGTCAGACTGCTCTTTTTGACATCCTGCACTTTACTCATGACATCGAGCGAAAAGGCATCGATTCGCAGTGACGGCAGCGAAATATTGATCTTTCGCTCATCACATTCATCAATCAGAAAATACACCAATTCCGATAATTCTTTATAGTCACTGGAGCTCAATGAACTCAGTGTGATTTCCTCATATCCGGTATTATCGAGCATCGTAACTGCCATTTTTTTCAGATAATCAATGTCTCTCGGACGGATCGGACGATAGATCATCCCCGCCTGGCAAAAACGGCATCCGCGGATACATCCCCGCTGAATCTCCAACACAACGCGGTCCTGCGTCGCCTTGATATAAGGAACCAATGGCTTCTCCGGATAATACGTATGAGTCAGATCATTGACGACCTGTTTTTTCACCTTTTCCGGCGCCGTTTCGCAGTTTGGCACCATGGCATGGATCGTTCCATCCTGATTATATGTAACATCGTACAAAGATGGCACATAGATTCCATCCACCGTCGCCGCAATCTCCAAAAATTCCCGTCTTGATTTTCCTGATTTTTTCCATTCTTTATATTTATCCAAAAGTTCACGGTACGATGTCTCGCCCTCACCGATATAAACCAGATCAAAAAAGTCTGCGATCGGTTCCGGATTATACGTACAAGGTCCTCCGCAGACGACAAACGGATCTTCCATCGTGCGGTCTTTCGTATACAGCGGAATCCCGGACAGATCTAAAACTTGCAAAATATTGGTATAACACATTTCATACTGCAGTGTGATCCCTAGAAAGTCAAACTCTTTGATCGGCTGCTGGCTCTCAAGCGCAAACAACGGAATGTGCTTTTTCCGCATAATCTTGTCGAGATCCGGCCACGGAGAATAGACTCTCTCGCAATACGTGTCTTCCCACTGATTAAACATATCATATAATATCTGGATTCCCAGATGCGACATTCCAATCTCATACACATCCGGGAAACACATGCAAAACCGGACATCTACCGATGCCGGGTCTTTTTTTACCATATTAATTTCATTTCCTGTATATCTGGCAGGTTTTTCTACACTCATCAGAATTTCATCCGAAAGTGCCAAAAAACGTCTGTTTTTCAAAGCCATAATGATATCTGCTCCTGTTCTTAATGTTCGTCACTTTTTCATTATAACATTCTTGAAAATTCTCTACAAGAATAAATTGCTTTTTTTTGCCTGCTATGCTAAAATTATGTTTAGAATTATGCTTTAAGAAAGGAGCTTATTTATGTGGTGTCCAAAATGTAGAAATGAATATATTAATGGAGTTACTACTTGTGTAGACTGCGGTTGTGATCTGGTCGAGGAACTTCCGGAAGAAATCGATGAAAATGAACCGGTTGCCATCGGCTCTCTCGCCAAAGAAGAAACAGCTGCTAAACTTGTCAGTTACTTAAACCGCGCGGGACTGCTCAGTTGTGCTGTACGTCCACAGCCGGAAAATGAAGAGGGTGAAATCCCTGCCTACGATATTATCGTCGCCGGAAAAGAATTGGTTTATATCCATCAGCTCTTTGATGGTCTGACCGAAGACGCTGATGACGACGAGAATCCGGATCTGGAACTTCTGCTTCCGAAATTCGAAGAAAAATATGCTGAAATTCAAGATGAGGAAGCAAATAAACTTCTCTCCGACCTTCGTACGGAAGCCAGTACCGTTTATGTCAATAAAAAAGATACCTATTCGGATTTTAAATTCAGCGGAATCAGTTTTATCGTGTTTGCTGTCCTTGGTTATCTTTTTGCACTCTTAAACGGCTTGGGTGTGTTGACAATATTTAACACATTTTCTGTTGTCGTTTTAACGATTGTATTTACCATTTTTATGATTATCGGAATTTCTTCGATCCATAAAGCAAACACTATCAAAACGCTTGTTTCGGAAGAAGAAAATGTACTCGAAGACGTTGAAAATTACATCGCAGAACATTTTACCGATGACTATTTTGCTTCTCTTCCATCGGATGAAAGCCTGAGTGACGAGGAAAATTTCCTGATGATCACAGACCGGTTAAAAGTCGAATTGACCGAAGCATTTCCATTGTTCAGCCGCGGATACATCGATCAGCTGGTGGATGATCGCTACGGCGAATATTTAGATTCTAAGGAAAGCGAAGACGAAAATGTAGAAGAATAAAATCAAAGGGTTGTCCAAAACGGGCAACCCTCTTTATTCTATGAAATCACTTTTTTTGTCTGCCATTTTCCCGATAAATAACGGATGACAAAGAACAGGGATCGCACACCCCAGTCAATAAACATGCCATACCATACTCCCAAAATCCCAAGATTACATACCACGGCAAGAAAATAACTGCAAAGTACGCGGAACATCCACATGGACAAAATTCCGGTAAGCATCGTATATTTGACGTCTCCCGCCGCCCGCAATGCATTTGGCAGGGTAAAACTGAGCGGCCAGATAAAGACGGCGACGGAACTGAACCAGCGAAGCACTTCTACCGCCATATCGGTTGCCTCTTTCGACAGTGAAAACACACCAACCACCTGCGGAGCAAAGACAAACAATAAGGCGTTCATAATCCAGTCGCCGGCATACGCAAGCACCATCAATTTCTTTGTATATTTTTTCGCCTGCTCTATTTCTCCGGCTCCCAGACAATTTCCGACAACCGTGATCAGGGCAAGACCCATCGACATCCCCGGAATATTGGGAAATTCAATCACCGAATAACTGACCGAGTTTGCCGCGATCGCCGCCGTTCCAAATTTCGTGATCATGCTTACTACCATCAGTTTTCCCACTTGAAACATACTATTTTCGATTCCACTGGGAATTCCAATCCGCAAAATTCTCGTTATCATTTTTCGGTTCGGTAGCAGTTCCCGCAATCGTTTCAGCTGCAATGGATTGTATGGCTTTGTCACCAAAATGACCATGCATATTCCACACACAATGCGGCTGACCAATGTAGCAAGTGCCACACCAAGCACGCCATATCCCATCATAACAAGCACGGCATTTAGCACAATATTGATTGCATTCATAAGCACACTAAGGATCATACTGACTTTACTGTTTCCGACACTTCGAAAGATCGCCGCGCCGGCATTATACACACCAAGGAACGGATAAGATAACGCCGTCACAAACATATAAATCCATGCACTGTGCATTACCGTCTCTTCGACTTTTCCAAAAATTGCTGGCAGCATCCGGTGTCCAAATACGGCACAGATCAACGCAGCCGCCACCGAAAACACAAGAAGCACGGTTTCCAGCTTTGCCGCCGCAAATGTCGCCTCTTCGGTATCTTTCCGTCCATTGTATTGACTACAGACGACGGCTCCTCCGGTCGCCAGCGCTGCCATCACCTGTATGATAAGCAGATTGATATTGGTCGTCAATGCCACACCCGACACAGCGGCTTCTCCGGCTTTCGACACCATCAGCGTATCGACCATTCCTACCATAACATTCAAAAACTGCTCAAACATCAGTGGCAGGATCAATGCCTTTAATTGTTTTCTATTGTAAATCAACTCCGGGTCACGACCTCTCCTTTTTGAATCAAATAGGAAAGAAAGGCATCGCACGCCTCGTCCACATCGCGGTAAGTCCGTTCAAAATCCCCGGTATACCACGGATCCGCAATACTTCTTTCCTCCCCGGCAAAGGACAAAAATTTGTAAATCTTTTTGTCTTTGTCTTCGCCAAAGACGCGTTTCATATTGCGGATGTTCATGTCGTCCATCCCGATCAAATAGTCATATTCGTCATAATCTTTTTTACGGATCTGTCTCGCCCGCTTGCCATAACAGCTGATGCCAAGCCTCGACAGAATCTGCTGTGTGCCATGATGCGGCATATTTCCAATTTCTTCCGTACTGGTCGCCGCAGATTCGATATGAAACTGCTCTCCCAGTCCTAGTTTTTGAACTTTGTCACGGAAAATAAATTCGCACATAGGGGAGCGACAGATATTGCCGTGGCAAACAAATAGTATTCTTATCATGGTTTTGTTTCTCCTTGTTTTGCCCCGGAATGCCCTGTTTTGCAAGGGATTCCGGGGTTATTGTGATATGCTCTAAAATTACAGATTGTGGTAAATTGGAGCAGAATTAAGCAAGTTGTTACTACCTGTTAGTAGTAAAATTGGTAGTAAAAGGGAATGGGTTACTACTAAGGATTTTCACCGATTTGATTTCTCTTTTTTTCCAAAAAGCACATAATAGCTTGACCATCAACACCACTATTATACATATTCCAATATTTTGCCAACATATCGTAAGCCAGCATCGCTTCTGCGTACAGTGATTTAGCAATCTCCACCATATTCAAAATATTGTCATTATCATTCTCAAAATTGCGCAAACCTAAATATTCATCTACTTTTAATAAACATATCCGAAAATGGGCATATTCTTCCTTCATTTTGCTATAAGAATATTTCCGACGCTCGTTAATATCTTTAGCATAATCTGAATTAATCTCATAGATACCTTCATAAAATGTAGAAGATTTGCTAATCCTTTTATTCATAGGTATTCTTGATACCATTTTTGAATAGTCGTAAGAAAGCATAAAATTTACATCTCCAGAAATTTCACCAAGAATATTATTCTTGGTTTGTGCAACTTGCAAGCATTCCCAGTCCAATTTGTTATTACTTCCAACGAGAAACCATACTCTATTTTGTGCAATTACAAGTTGGTTAATTTTTAATAGTACACATTGGTAATCATCAACTGCATCAAATTCCAAAATAATTTCAAAATAACTTTTCAATTCATCATATGTTTTTTTCTTCACTTTCGAGTATCTGCTATAAATCATCATTTTCACCTCTGCAATTTTTATACTGTCAACAACTCCACCTTATTCAGAAATGCTTTTGTACGACTGATACAATCAAGAGCATCCGCCTGTTTAAAAACATATAAGGAATAATCGCACTTCATTCGTTCATTAAGCACAAATGTAAAATCTGCGGCATCATCTGCCAACAGCACCCCATTGCTCACCAAATCATTCATGGCTCGTTCCAATGACTTGTGTGTTTCTGTTTCTTTTAATTGATTCTCCTTCCACTGTGCTAACAAGCCTTTAAACTCTAATAAACTCTTTAGTGCATCCATCATTGCATAATAACATCGATTTGCACAATCAACATACAGTCCACTTTTCTCAAGTGTTTTTGCTGCCTCAAGAGTATTCTTTGCCTTATCACGAAGCATAACAAAATTCACAGCTGGTTTGATAAGGTTCTGTTCAAGCGGAATATCACTCGATGAAATATTAGTATGAAATGCACCAGCACTAACAATCAGCTGATTTTTTAGCATCTTCTTATCATCCAAATCAATATTAGGATTATCTAAAACTGCTTTAAGAATATCAATAAGGTCTGTTTTACTTAAGCCCCGCAAATTATGAAAACTGTCATATAATGGAACATATTCAATTTGTAATTTATCTTCAAGGCTTGTCCAAATACCAAATATAAGTGATACACGCTTATAATACTCGTCTTCAAAATATCTTTCAAAACTTAAATATTGGTTCTTTCTATCTCCACAATAATATCCAACAAGCGTATACATACAAGCCACTCTTAACGCATTACTTAGTTGTTGCTCTGCTTCATCTGAAGAAAATTTCCATGCACCTAAATAGATTTTTAATTCTTCTTTATTCATTGCATTAGCATTTTTTCTTTCAAAAGAATTTGCAAATTCAAAAAGACTTATCACTGTCATCGCTGATTCACGCAAGATGTCTAATATAATCCCCTCCCATGCTTCAGCCTGGAGAGTTTCCTTGGCGTCTTCTATTATATTTACTCTACGCTTTCCATCCTCAGCTGTTTCTATACAAAGTCCGAATTGAGCAAGAATATCTCCATTTAAATTAGCAGAAGTCCAATTTCTTGTAGTCGGTGTCATAATTAAAGATATCAAATCATAATATTCTGCATCTGTTAACTTAACACCATATGCATACTTTTCAAGTAATTCCATTTCTTTAGTATTCTTTTCGTCAGCAGCACTTTGCAAATATATAAGGTATGCATCTCTCGGTAAGTTAAGTGCTATTTCCGGTTCAAAGTCCTGTTGTATCTTAACTCCATCTTTTGTTGCATCCTCTTTTTTTCCGAGGTAAAATGACATTACACTAGGATATATTGCAGCATTTATTTCTATCTTCTTTTTATCAGTCATACACGAACCTCCAAAACATACTTGTTCAAGTCACATTATATCAAACAGACTCATTTTTTACTACAGGAAAAAGCTCCAGACGTATCTGAAGCTTCTCTGTTGCGTAGTAATGCTACACCACTTTAAACATTTTCTGTGATACCGCTTTTGCATCGTTTTATTTTCAACCTCCGTCTGTGCTTTCCTAAACTCTTTATTTGTACAGTCTGGAAGCAGTATTTAAGTACCGCCTCCAGCTTTCTTCATTCCGCACGACTTTTTTGCTGTTTCCTCTGCCAGTGCGGAAATCAATTTATATTTTCTCATGGTAAACCTCCATTCTTAGTAAACGCTCCATAGTGGGTACACCCACATAAACAACCGCTCCAAAGAGCAGCATATCATTAAAGTTACTTTCTGCATTCCGCTGGCAGCTTGTCTGACCATGGAAGCAGATTTTCACAGAAATCCACACCATGGTCATCCATGTGTCGGGGGATTTCTTCCAGAAGATATTTGAAATAATTGTGAGGCTTGAGGTTATTCGCCTTCGCAGTTTCAGCAATGCTGTAAATCATTGCACTTGCCTCGGCTCCTGCAACAGTGTCAATCATAACCCAGTTTTTCTTTCCAACACAGAAAGGACGAATGGATTGTTCTGCGGCATTGTTATCCATTGGCACTTCTCCATCTTCCAGGAAAGTTCTAAGATACTTTTCCTGATTTAAGGAGTAGGTAAGCCCGTTGGCAGTTTTACTTTTGGCAGGGACAGACTGCTGGTTCTGTTTTGCCCACGCAAAGTAAGCATCAACCAGTGGCTTTACTGTCAGCTGACGATGTCTCAAACGTTCCTCTGCAGATTTATCTGCAAGTTTATTGTCCTCGCGATATATTGCCTGGATCTGCTTCAGTGCCAGATAAGCCAGCGAAGACTTTTTCTTATCCTTTGGCAATGCATTCACGGCTTCGTCAAAACGACGTCTTGCGTGTGCCCAGCAGCCGGCAATCTTCAAGTCTTCACGTTCCTTTTCGATGGTATGATAGACCTGGTAACCATCGGTTACGCAGATTCCCTTGAACTTCTTGAGGAAATCTCTTGGATGACTTGCATTACGCGAAGGCTGGTAATCGTACAGTACGATTGGTCTGTCCGCATACATCTTGCCGGTACGATACGATACACCCACATGTAATGCTTGTTCCCATCGGTTCGATTTCCTTTCGAGACCAGAACCGGAGTCTCATCTGCCTGAAGCACATGATAGTCATAAAACTTCTGATGCAGATAATCATAAAAGATTGAGAGATATCTCTCTGCACACAAAATCGTCCAGTGTGCCATATCTGCCCGATCAATGGCAAGCCCCATTCGCTGGAATTCCTTTTCCTGACGATAGAGTGGCGTTGCATTTACATACTTGGCATTCCATACGCCGGCAAGAAGCGAAGGTGATACTAAGCTGTTTCTTAACAGGTATGCCGGATGCTCCGCTTTTTTGAAGTGATTATCCTTCTTGGATTTGTAGACTCCTACATGATGTTCTTCTATTTCAACCTTCATAGGTGTGAAACTGTAACGTCGGTAGATTTCGTCTTCAAGTTCATACCAGCCATCTTCACCAAACTCGGCAATGAGTTCTTCTTCGGAAATCTTGTGTTCCACAGGATTTACAGGAAGTCCACGGATATCCTTTTCTCGTTTGCCTTTGGTTTTCCTGCCTCTTGGCTTGGTTTCATCTTCATCAGCGTATTCATTGAGCGAAGCAACTGCTTCCGCTTCGTTGAAGAAAACGATGTTGCCATCTACTTCCATGAAGCAGATCTGATTCTCAGTATCCAGTTTCTCGGAAGATTTGCCAAAACGGTTGTTGTTCAATACAGCGACCTGTTCCAATAGCAGCTGAAGCTTCCGGTCAATATCCTGAAGCTGTGACTGCTGAACAAGAAACAGTTGAACAAGCGTAGCCTTATCAAAGTTATTCAGTTGTTCTTCTGTATATTCCATCGCCATAAAAACCTCTTTTCTACTAAGGTTAATTATAGCAGAAATGAACAAAAATAGCGAATATCACTTATTTCAAAGTTCGTCATATTGCCTATACGTACAAGCTTCTGTTTTACGTTTTCAGGCACTGTAAATATGCCCCTTTTGAAATGATGGATATAAATTATAATTGCATAAAACCAACGTAACGCGCTCACAATGCTTGATAATGGCCTTACAGATGATGAATGCTACACTGTTTTTAAAGGCAAAATCACCGTTGAAAATTCTACGTATTGCACAATCATTATGCCATGTGAGTGGGTGGAGCAACCTCTTGAACGGTCTTCTTAGGAGTGATCGTCAATCCTTCCATGAGCCAGCGAAACTGCTGACCGGTGATTGCCTGCACCTCAGATTCATTCCTTGGCCATACGAACTTACCTTGTTCCAGACGTTTGTATAAAAGAAGGAATCCATCTTTTTCCCAAACCAAGCCTTTGATTCTGTCGGACTTACGTCCACAAAACAGATACAAGGTATCCGGTACATAGGGACTGTTATCCGTCTTGGCATCCACAATGGAAGCCAAAGTATCTATTCCGGATCTCAAATCCGTGTATCCGCAGACGATATACACTTGTTTGAAACAAGTTGCATTATTCAACATGGGCAAGTACCTCCAGCACTTTTTTAAGAAGAGAGCTGGATGTCTGCTCCGTAACACGAATGGTCACACCGTTGGCAGATATATCCAGAAAGGAATCCTGTATTAATGCACTATTCGAATCAACTGCTGTCGACTCTGGTTCCGTATGCATCAGTTCCGTAGGAACCGGAATAATTGCATGTTTTACGGCATTACTTGGAATAGAATCAAGGCAGGCTTTTCTAACTTGCGCAAAGCGATAATAGTAATTGGCTTTGGTGATGTTATTTGCCTGACACCATTCGTCTACGGACATGCCATTTGGACGATTCCGGCATTCCTGAACCATTGAAGCCCATTCACGAATGCGACAGCTGCGTGCTACTTGTGATGTTTGAGATTTCATAAACTTACCCCTCCTGACGGTCCAAAAAGTTTAGGCTAAACTTTTTGGACTGGTATAAAATGTTAAGTCTATTTTCTCAAAAAATCATAAAGTATTCTATATACTGACTATGAGGCGTTTACCATTCTTATTTGATTTTCTGCAACAAAAAAGGTGGCTATGGTTCGTGCATGAGCCATTGCCACCAGTGATGGTTTGCTTTATTCAATTTTTATCTGCTCCCTCCTTATTAGATGAAGATAGCACCTAAGATTTCTCCTAAGTGCTACTCAAAAAACATTATTTTTCTAAATCTAAGAGCAGATTATCTAATTTATCCAATAAATAGTTAGCTGGATCTTCTTGCTCCATTTTCATTTTATTCATTGCTATCAAATCTCCAGAATCAAATAACATAATGAGTTTTCCATTTTCTCTCAAACTCCCTTTAGTTGCCCAATAAGCATTTTCTTCATAGCCATTCGCTGATACTATTATTGCCACACTTCGTAAAGCCTTTGCGTATAAATACCTTTCTGTTGTATATATTTCTTTTTGAGTAATCGGTTCGTTATAATTCTTAAATTCAAATATTACATATTTAGAATTGAAGTATCTCTCAAGAATTGACCAAAAGGTTTTTTGATTTCCATCCTTAATACGACAAAGAAGATCAAATCTATACAAATCCTTATTTGACTTTTGCTGTTCCCTCCATAAGGCTAAATCATCTGAAAAGATATTTTTTAAAAGCTTACAGCATAATTTCTCATATTCTGTAAATGTAGATCTGCCAGACTGACACAATTCCATTTCTTTGATTAATGATTTTGTATAATCATCATGCTGAAGCCTATCTAAATTAATAAATCCTTCTTGAGGTTCTATACTATCAACAGAATATGGTAATATAGCTACTAACTCATTGTATAATTCTGTACTATATTTTACAGTAAACAATAAATTTGTAATATCTATCAAAATTAATTCTGGGTATCTCTTCTGATAATATTCTCTTCTTTTTTCTTCAACAATATAAGCAGATACCAATATCGGAATCATTTTGTATGTTTCTGCAATAGCACTTATTCGCTCAATGGCTTTTTCTATTACCTGAGAAAACTTCACTTCAACACAATATTTTTTTGTATCTTTCTCAGCGATTATATCAATATCGCCTAATCTAGCTTCTAACTTCTTCTCCTGCTCCACAGAATATCCTGCTTCTTTAAATAGCTTTGCTACAAATTCCTCAAACAAATAGCCGTCTTTTATGTTCATCTAAATTCCTTCCTATCAATCCGTGAATTGCTTCCTTACATAAGTTTACTTTGTGCTTCCAAATAACCAATATAATACTATCACATTTTTAACTTCAAATCAATTACGACTAGTTTGTTATTTTCATAACTAATATGAATTATACTAGTATTCAAAATGCTGCAAGGCACCTAATTCCTTGCAGTATTTCCTTTACTTTTCAAGCATAAAACCCATGCTCCTCAATGCCTTTTTCCAGAATTAAGTGAAATAATCAGGTCTTTAAATGCGTCATTAGTATTTATAAGTAATTTGCGTATATTTTTGGCAACCGTAAGAGTTTCTGTATCCAATTGAGCAACTGCAATATTATAATATTCACGAACTTTTTCATTGAAATCCAAACACTTTTTTAATAACTATAATGGTCTCATAAATCAAGACACTGAACACGACATTTCTTAATGAATCTGATATACTATAACCAACAAATGAAAGAAGGTACTTATTATGTC
>JABLTO010186015.1_pt1 | contig 19196 bp, 18 predicted proteins | sample 7160091 | NCBI WGS metagenome assembly JABLTO01 (sample SAMN14651225, study PRJNA627086) | human gut metagenome | isolation source: feces | host: Homo sapiens
GCCGCGAAGCACATGGGCGCAGTGCCGATGCCGCCGCCGACCAACAGGACGGGCTTATCGCCGGACAGGTCGAAGCCGTTGCCCAAGGGCCCTAGGACATCCAGGGTCTCCCCAACGGTTCGCTTCGCCAGCCAGTCTGTCCCTGTACCACGGACCTGAAAGACGATGCGCAGGTTGTCCTCCCAGGCATCGCAGATGGAGATGGGACGGCGGAGGAGATTCCCCTCGCCGCAGCGGATGTGGACGAACTGCCCCGGCTGGGCGGCTTTTGCCATCTCTCCGGCGTCGAATACCATTGAGAAGATATCCGCCGTCAGCGGCTTCATCTCTCGAATTTCACACTGTTTTTGAATGGGCATTTTACTCCCCTTTCTTAATCACCGATGGTGGTGTAAGCGCAAATGTCCTCCCGCATAGCCAGCGCCGCCTGCCGGGCGGCTTCCTGGTAGTCCAGACCGTTCTGACTGGTCTTTTTCCAGGCGCACATAATACCGCGGGAAGAATTTATGATGGCACCCTTGCCCCCTGCGTGGAAGGCGTTGGCTACGTCCTCTGCCGTGCCGCCCTGAGCGCCGTAGCCGGGCACCAGGAAGAAGGTGTGTGGCATCTGCTGACGGAGCTTGCGCAGGTCCTCCGGGTAGGTGGCGCCGGTGACAGCGCCCACCCGGCTAAACCCATATTTGGCGCTGCGGCTCTCTGCACCCCACTGCTCCACCAGGTCGCCCATGACCGTGTAGACCTTCCGGCCATTGATTTCCTGATCCTGCAAATCTACAGCAGAGGGGTTGGAAGTGCGCACCAGCACGAACAAACTTTTGTCCTCCTCTTCCGCCACGGTCAGGAAGGGTTTTACCGCATCGCTGCCCATGTAGCCGTTGACAGTCACGCAGTCGGCGTCAAACCCAGGCAGGGTCACGTCCCCCACCACGGTCTTGCCCAGCCAACCCTCGGCGTAGGCGGTGGCAGTGCTGCCGATGTCCCCGCGCTTGATGTCAGCGATGACGTAGAAGCCCTTTTCCTTGGCGTAGCGGATGGTGCGTTCCAGCATCTCCATCCCCTCCCAGCCCAGGTTTTCATAGTAAGCGGACTGGGGTTTCACCGCGGGCACGATGTCGCAGAGGGCATCCATGAGTCCACAGTTGAAGGTATAGATGGCTTCCGCGGCCGCCTTGCGGGTCTGGCCGTACTGAGCGATTTTTTCCGCCCGGATATGCTCCGGCACGTAATCCAACCGGGCGTCCAGACCGGCCACGGTGGGGTTTTTCAGGGTCAAAATTCTATCTTGCAGTTTATCAAAGGACATCGTTGTTCCCATCCTTTCTATCCTCATCTCGCCGGTAAACGACCTTGCCGCCGGCGATGGTATAAGCGGTTCTCCCCCGCACTTCCATCCCGCCGAAGGGGGTGTTGCGCCCCTTGGAACGGAATTTCTCTGGGCAAATCGTCCATGTTTCGTCTAGCTGAAAGAGCACCAGATCTGCCCGTCCGCCAGGGGTGATGCCAGACCAGTCCTGCCTCAAAACCTTAGCCGGATTCGCGCTCATTTTGGCAGCGATTTCCTCCAGCGTCAGATAACCGCCGTGGTACAGCTTGGTCAGCGTCAGCGCCAACGCCGTCTCCAACCCCACCATGCCGCTGGGCGCTTCGGTCAGGCCCTTGGCCTTTTCCGCCGCCGTGTGGGGCGCGTGGTCGGTGGCGATACAATCTAATGTGCCGTCCTGGAGACCGGCCAAGATGGCATCCACATCCGCCTGGGTGCGCAGGGGTGGATTGACCCGTGCCAGGGAGCCTTTTTTCAAAATGGCGTCCTGGGTCAGGGTGAAATACTGGGGACAAGTCTCTGCCGTGACCGGTGCGCCGTGGGCCTTCAGCTGGCGGATAATCTCCACGCTGCCGGCGGTGGAAATGTGGCAAAAGTGCAGAGGCACGCCGGTCTCCAACGCCAGCATCCCGTCCCGCATGACCATCAGCTCTTCCGCAATGGCCGGGCGGCCGGGGATGCCCAGCTGTTTGGAAATCTCACCCTCGTTGACGGCGTAGTTCTGCACCATCTCCTTATCCTCCTCGTGACAGAGGATGGTCATGCCGCAGGCGCTGGCCTGTTTCAGCGCTTCCCGCATGAGGGACGCGCTCATGATGGGCACGCCGTCATCGGAGAGCGCCGCCGCACCGGCAGCTTTCAGGGCGGCGAAGTCGTTCAACTTCTCCCCCTTCTGTCCCGCCGTCACCGCCGCGATGGGCAGGACGCGGACGCCGGAACCCACCGTTTCCGCCCGCTCCAGCACGTACTGCACCAGCTCCGGCGTGTCCACCGCCGGTTTGGTGTTGGGCATACAGGCAATGGCAGTAAAGCCGCCGGCGGCGGCGGCAGCAGTGCCGGTCTGGATGTCCTCCTTCTCGGTCTGACCGGGGTCACGGAGGTGAACGTGTGGGTCGATCAGCCCCGGCGCCACGCAAAGACCGGCGGCATTGAGGCAGGTACAGCCCTCAGGCGGAGTGATGTGAGGGGCGATTTTTGCAATCGTTTCGTTTTCAATCAAAATGTCATAAATTCCGGCATACGTCCGGCTGGGGTCGATGAGTTGACCCTGTTGGATGAGCAGCTTCATGCTTCCTCCCTATTCTGTCAACTGAATGGTGCTTATAATTATACTAAGATACATGATACCGCAAGGGGACGAAAAACGCAAGAAATACCAGAAACTTCATCGTAATTTTCCGCAAAACCAGCCATACTAACGGTGACAACGAAAAAGGAGGCGGATTGGAATGAAACAGATTCCCTTTGCAAGAGGCGTCGGCCTGGGCATCAGCGTGGGCGTCGCTCTGGGCATGGCCATGCACGGCAAGCGGAAGCACGTGCTGGCCAAGAGCAAGGTAGGCAAGACCATCAAGGCAGTGTCCGACGTGATGGAAGACCTGACGGACGCCATCGGGCTGTAACCGGCAGGGTGCGCATAGCAAAGGGAGAACCCTGAGTGGGTTCTCCCTTTTGTATTCCTTATGATAGGTCGGCTCTCACTCCACCGTGACCGACTTAGCCAGATTCCTCGGCTTATCAATATCGCACCCACGCGCCAGCGCCACGTAATAGGCGAACAGCTGCATAGGCACCACGGCCAGGGAGGGCATGAGCAGCGGATGGGTCTCCGGCACGGTGATGATGGCGTCGGCGTGCTTGCTCAACGCTTCCTCGTGAGCGGTGTCGGTCAGACCCAGCACCGTTGCGCCGCGGCTCTGCACCTCGATCATGTTGCTCACCGCCTTGTCAAACAGCTGCCCATAGGTGGCCAGGGCGATGACCAGGGTGCCCTGCTCAATGAGGGAGATGGTGCCGTGCTTCAGCTCACCGGCTGCGTAGGCTTCGGAGTGGATGTAGGAGATCTCCTTCAGCTTCAGGGACGCTTCCAGGCCGATGGCGTAGTCCAAGTTGCGGCCGATGAAGAAGATGGAATCGTGGTTGAAGAACTGAGAGGCGTACTGCTGGATGCGTTCCTTCTGTTCCAGCACCACCTTCAATTTATCCGGAATCTGCGTCAATTCCGTCAAAATCTCCGTGTATTCCTCCTGAGAAATGCTGCCCAACAGGTCAGCCAGGTACAGACAAAGCAAATCCAGCACCGCCAGCTGGGTGGAATAAGCCTTGGTAGTGGCCACGGCAATTTCGGGACCCGCCCAGGTGTAGATGACATCATCCGCCTCCTTGGCGATGGAGCTGCCCACCACGTTGACGATGGCCAGGGTGCGCCCGCCCAGCCGCTTGGCTTCCCGGAGGGCTTCCATGGTGTCCAACGTCTCGCCGGACTGGCTGATGACGATGACCAGGGTGTTTTCGTCCACGATGGGGGAGCAATAGCGGAACTCGGAGGCCAGCGCCACCTCCACCGGCTTGCGCAGGGTCTTTTCCAGGACATACTTGCCCACCATGCCCACGTGATACGAGGAACCGCAGGCAATGATGTAGAATTTGGAGATGTTCTTCACATAGTCGGCACTCAGGTCGATATCGTCCAGCACCACCCGGCCGTCCTTGATGCGGGGGGTGATGGTCTTGCGGATGGCTTCGGGCTGCTCCATGATCTCCTTGAACATAAAGTGCTCATAACCGCCCTTTTCGGCGTCGGAAATGTCCCAATCCACCGTGGAATGTTCCTTTTCCACCGGTTCCAGCAGGATGTTATAGACCTGGATGCCCTGGCGGGTGAGGACGGCGATCTCGCCGTTTTCCATGTAGGACACGTCCCGGGTGTACTTGATGAGGGCAGTTACGTCGCTGGCCATCATGTTGAACCCGTCGCCGTAGCCCAGCACCAGAGGACTGTCCTTTCGGGCGGCGATGAGCTGTTCGGGATGCTCGGCGCAGACGATGCCCAGGCCGTAGGAGCCTTCGATGCGGTGGAGCACCTTCTGCACGGCGTCCAGAATGTCCCCCTGATAGTAGTAGTCCAGCAGCTGCGCCACCACTTCCGTGTCCGTATCCGAGTGGAACAGGACGCCCCTCTCCTGCAGGAACTCCTTGATCTCCATGTAGTTCTCAATGATGCCGTTGTGCACCACTGCGATGCGGCCGGAGTCGCTGAGCAGGGGGTGGGAGTTGACGTCGGACGGTTCCCCGTGGGTCGCCCAGCGGGTGTGGCCGACGCCGATGGTGCCGAACAGCTTTTTGCCGCCGTCCACCTTTTCGGACAGCACGCTCAGGCGACCCTTGGCCTTGGCCACCTGCAAGCCCTTCACCGGATCCAGCAGCGCCAGACCCGCCGAGTCATATCCTCTGTATTCCATGCGAGCGAGCCCCTCCAACAAAATGGGAGCGGCCTCCTGCTCGCCGATAAAACCGACAATACCACACATATTGGTGTTCCTCCTAATGCTTGTTCTGGTTGGCTGCCTGCAAATTGGGTGAAATGACCCGCCGGTTCCTCATCAACGAGGAATCGGTGCATCATTTCACCCTCTCTACGCTCTGATTCTCTCTCTTACTTGGTGCCGAAGATCCGGTCGCCAGCGTCGCCCAGGCCGGGGACGATGTAGCCGTGATCGTTCAGGTACAGGTCCATGGAAGCCACATACACGTCCACGTCAGGATGCTCCTTGCTGATGCGCTCTGCGCCTTCGGGAGCGGCGATGATGTTCATCATCTTGATGCTCTTGCAGCCGTAGTTCTTCATGCAGTCGATGGCTGCGGAAGCGCTGCCGCCGGTGGCCAGCATGGGGTCAACGATGAGGATGTCGCGCTCTGCGATGTCCTGGGGCATCTTGCAATAGTATTCCACAGGATCCAGGGTCTCCGGGTCACGATACAGACCGATGTGACCGACCTTCGCGGTGGGCAGCATCTCCAGCACGCCGTCCACCATGCCCAGACCGGCACGGAGGATGGGGACGATGGCGATCTTCTTGCCGGCCAGCACCTTGCAGTGTGCCACGTCCACCGGAGTCTTCACGTCCACGTCACGGGTGGGCAGGTCACGGGTGGCCTCGTAGGTCATGAGGCTGGCGATCTCGGAAACGACCTTCCGAAATTCGTTGGTGCCGGTATGCTCATCCCGCAGGATGCTCAGCTTGTGCTGGAGCAGGGGGTGGTTCAAAATGTGAATGTTATTACCCATGGTTTTGTTTCTCCTTTTCTATCTTCGGGCAAGGGCGTTCTATCCCCCGCCATTGGGTGCTGCCAATTCTCTATCCTAAAAAACACAAAATAAGTTTCCTCAGCTCTGGCCTTCCGCCTGCTTCATCCGCTCCAGCCGTTCCCGCTCTGCCTGAGAAAGACGCAGGTAGTTGGCTTGCAGGGTTGCTGCCGACGGCAGGTTTTCCACACCTGACCGCTGGATCTGCTCCCAAGCGGCACGGGCGACCCCACTGGCACGCTGATGGCGCAGGTGCGGGGGCGCCAGACGCACGGGCAGTCCCAGAGGACTCGCATCATTATAGCACAGTTCCGCCCCATCTCCAACTAGAATTTGCGGTCTTTTTTCCACAGTCTCCCCATGGAACAGCTCTTCCAGGGAAATGGCTCGATCCGGCGTCAGCCGGGTCAGCTGTCCGTCCTTGGCCTCAAAGAGGGCGTTGTACACCTGCTTCCGCCGAGCGTCCATAGCGCAGCAGATGCCCCCATCCACGTGGGCCAGGTTCCAGGCCATGGCCTCCAGGGTGGACACCCCGATGCAGGGCAGCTCCCCCGGCCAGGCCAACCCTTTGGCGGTGGACAGACCGATGCGCAGACCGGTAAAGGAACCGGGCCCGTTGGCCACCGCGATGACATCCACCTCGGACAGCTGGTGTCCGCAGTTGTCCAGCATGGTCTGGCACATGGGCAGCAGGGTGCGGCTGTGGGTCAGGCCGCTGTTCTGATAGCTCTCCGCCAGCAATACGCCGTCCTCCCACAGACAGACCGACGCCGCTTTCGCGGAGGATTCCAATGCCAAAATCTTCACAGGTCTTCCACCCCCTCTACGGTGATCTTCCGCTGATTTTCCGTGTCACCCTGGCGGATGTCCACCCGGATGCAGTCTTCTTCCAAGGCGTCCGCCACGATCTCGCTCCACTCCACGGCGCACACGCCGCCTCTGGCCAAGTAATCCTCCCAGCCGATCTCATATAGCTCATCGGAGGAGCCAAGCCGATACATATCAAAATGGAACAGGGGCAGCCGACCGCCCTGGTACTCGTTGACGATGGTAAAGGTGGGGGAAGTGATGCGCTCCGTGATGCCCAAGCCACGGGCAAGGCCGCGGGTGAAGGCGGTCTTGCCCGCCCCCAGGTCGCCGGTGTAGGCGATCACATCACCGGGCTGGAGCGTTTCCGCCAGGCGCTGTCCCAGGGCTTCCGTCTCCGCCGGACTGTTGGTCACATAGGTCATGGTGCTCTTCTTCCTCCCAAGGTGATTCTCGAATGTCTTATTATATCACGTTTCGTCCCCAGATGCAAAACGGTTTACACCCACCGGGTTTGATGGTACAATAAAGAGAAATTGTTTGAAAGAATTGAGGTGATGCAATGTCCGCCATTCGGGATCTGATCGTGGACGCCCTGCGGCAGGCTGACCACGTGCTGTTGGGTCTGTGCCTGACCGCCAACCTGTACGGCCTGGCCATGATCTACTCCGCAACCCGCTGGAAGGCGGAGTACCATTCCATGCCCATCAAGCAGGCCATCGCCATGTGCATCGGCATCGTCCTGTACTTCGTAGTCTCCCAGTTCAACATCCAACTTCTCGTGGACAAATGGCGCTGGGTCGTGGCTGGATGCACCTTCTTTATCCTGCTCCTGCGCACTCCCCTGGGGGTGGACGCCGGCGGCAACCGGGCATGGCTCTCCATCCCCGGCTTCCCCTTCAACGTTCAGCCTGCGGAGATCGTCAAGCTCTTTTTCACCATGCTGCTGGCGCAGATGCTGTTGAAGTTCAAAAACCCCAAAGAGCTGAGCGAACTGCCCTCAGTGGCCAGGCTGGTAGGCGTCCTGCTCTACTTCTGCGGCCTGATCTTCGTCATCTCCAGTGACGCAGGCTCCGCCCTCATCTATGTGTTCATCTTTATCTTTATGATCTGGGCGGCGGGGATATACAAGCGTTGGTTTGTCGCCGGTCTGGGCGTCTGTGCCCTGGGCATCTTCGGCATCATCAAATTCCTGCCCGCTGACAACCGCTGGCGCGCCCGCCTGCTCATCTGCTTCGACCATGATGCCGACCCCTTGGGGGTAGGCTTCCAGCAGACTCGTTCCTATCTGGCCGTCCGCTCCGGCGGCCTGACTGGTCAGGGCTTTATGAACGGCTCCCTGGTGCAGGCCAAATACTCCTCCGCCCTGCCGGAGCGGCACACCGACTTCATCTTCTCCTCCATCACGGAAGAACTGGGGCTGGTAGGCGCTCTGGCCGTCATCCTGCTCCTGTGCGCCATCATCCTGCGCTGTCTGTATATCGCCTCTACCGCTGGTGACCAGTTCTCCTCCTATGTGTGCATCGGCTATGCCGGAATGCTCATCGCCCAGGTGACCTTGAACATTGGAATGTGCCTGTACGTCCTGCCGGTCATCGGCATCACCCTGCCCTTCTTCAGCTACGGCGGATCGTCCATCATGACCATGTACGTGACCATGGGCATCGTGTCCGGTATCCGCATCCGATCCAGGCCAAATTGGCTCAAAGACCAGCCCAGCCCCACACGGGGCGGGAAACCCGGAATTTAAAAAAACATCTCTAACACACAAACGCCGCAGGCCACTCTACACCGCCTGCGGCGTTTGTTTTTTTTCCCCCCTCCCTTGCTTTTCCCTTCAGTCCATGGTATCGTAATAAAGCATCCCCCGCATCATAACCATTTTCAACCGATATTTCTTCACCATGAAAGGGGCGCTTTCCCATGTTCATCACCGTCCTCGTCTCCATCCTCTCCGGCATTGGAGCTGGCATCGGCACCGGCCTTGCCGGTCTCTCCGCTGCCCTCATCATCGCACCGGCGCTGATGACCTTCTGCGATATGCCCGCCTACGAGGCGGTCACCATTGCGCTGGCTTCCGACGTGCTCGCCTCTGCCATCTCCGCTTGGACGTATGCCAAGCGGAAGAATTTGGACGTAAAAAACGGTGTGGTACTGCTCCTGTCCATCCTGGTCTTTACCCTGGTGGGCAGCTACATCGGCCAGTTCGCCCCCAACACCATCGTGAAATACTTTGCCATCTTCATGGTCTGCACCATCGGCCTGAAATTCATCATCTGGCCGGTCATGACCTCCAAGACCGAGATGGCCAACACCCCCTTCGCCCAACGTGCCGTCAAGTCCATCTTCTTCGGCGCCATCATTGGCTTCATCTGCGGCTTTGTGGGCGTCGGCGGCGGCGCCATGATGCTGCTGGTGCTGACCCTGGTGCTGGGCTTTGAGTTAAAAACCGCCATCGGCACCAGTGTGTTCATTATGTCCTTCACAGCCCTGTTTGGCGCGGTCTCTCACTTCGTCCTGGGCGCTAAGCCCAACCTGTGGGTCATGTTCCTCTGCATCGCCACCACCCTCATCGCAGCGGAGATCTCCGCCGTCTTCGCCAACAACGCCTCTCTGAAAAAGCTCAACAAGGCGGTGGGCGTGTGCCTGCTCATCTTCGCTTTCGTGCTCATCCTGCTGAACGTGTTCGGCAAGACTGCATAACAAAACCAGCCCAAATGCGCACATTTTTTATCCCGCAATTCATTGTTGCGGCATAGTTGCTTGCCGCAACCGGCGGATTTTGTTATGCTCAGCCCAGAAAGGAGGGGTGCTCTATGATGACAAACACCCTGATGCTCATCCCCATGCTCCTGGTCAGCCTGGCCGGGTTCGTCCTGACCATCTACCTGGTCGTCCTGCTCATCAAAGCCCTGCGCAAATACTTGCGCTCCGGCGAAGTGCGGAAGGAGAAATCCCAGCTGGCCAAATCCCTGGGGGAAATCCTGAAAGAAGAACGGCTCCGCTGTCAGATGACCCAGGAGTTCGTGGCGGAATCCCTGGGCGTCAGCCGCCAGGCGGTGTCCAAGTGGGAGTCCGGCGCCTCCGACCCCAGCACCTCCAACCTGCTGGCGCTGGCCAAGCTCTATGGCGTCTCCGCGGAAGACCTGCTGCGGAGCGTACATCCATCGGAAGGATAACAAAAGACCAGCATCCGTCTGCGGATGCTGGTCTTTTGCTTTATTTTACTTTCAGCCGCTTCACCAACGCCTCATCCGGCGTCACGTAAGCGGTCTGGTAGGTGGTGTAGATGACCATCCCCGGCCGAGCGCCGTTGGGCTTGTGGACGTACTTCACCGGTGTGTAGTCCACCGGCACATTCTTGCCATCCTTGGCCTGGGAGTAGTAGGCCGCCAGCATGGCCGCCTCGGTCAGGCTCTGGGCGTCCGGTTCCTGTCCCTGGGCCCACAGGATGACGTGAGCGCCGTGGATCTTCTGGGTGTGGAGCCAGATGTCGCTCTTGTACGCCTGGCGGCAGGTGAGGGCGTCGTTCTGGTAGTGGTTGCGCCCCACCGAGATGCGCAGACCGGCGGAGCTGCGGAACTCCAAGGGCTTGGAGGTGGGGGCTTTTTTCTGTTTCCTGCCGGTCTTTTTCGCCCGCAGATAACCGCTCTCCTCCAACTCCTGACGAATCTCAGCCAGGTCACGCTCCCCTTCCGCCCGCTGGACGGTCTCCAGCACGCTCTCCAGGTATTCCAGCTCCCGCTGTCCCTTTTTCAGCTGCTGCGCCAGCATGACGCTGGCGGTCTTAGCCTTGTTGTACTTTTTGTAGTATTTGGCGGCGTTCTTCTGAGGCGTCAGCAGCGGATCAAGAGGGATGTCGATCTCCTTCCCCTCCGGGTCGTAGTAGTTCACCGCGTGGAGGCTCTTCATCCCCCGCTCCATCTGGTACAGGTTGGACGTGATGATGTCCCCCAGCTCCCGCCAGTGCTCTCGTCCTTCCGTGGCAGCCAATTCCTTGGTCTGCACCCGAATCTTCCGCACCGCTCGGTCTCGGGCGTTGTTGAGGGTTTTCAGCAGCTCCTGTCCCTTCTGCCGCACCCGCTCCTGCCGCTCCCGGTCGCCGTAAAAAGCGTCCAGCATCTGGCCAAAGGTGGCAAACTCTCGCACCTCATAGAGCCGCTCGTACTGCCCCAGAGGCAGGAAGGAAAAGTCCTTGGGCTGTTCCGCCTGATACAGCGCCACCGGCTGGAAATGGCCCGAACGAATGGTCTGGCACAGGTACAAAAGCCGGTCGGCGAACCGCTCCAACTGCCCTTCTCGCAGGGTACAGAACCGGGCGTCCACCCCGCCGGTGGCACGGTAGACCACCTCTCGGCAGAGCAGCGGGGACAGGCCGATGAAGTGATCCAATATCCACTGGGTCAGCTCCTGTTCCGCCGGCGCCTGGCGCAGCAGTTCTTTCAGCTGGTCCGGTTCCACTGTCAGCGGGTCGTATTTCCCCTGGCTCTGAGGGGGCTGTCGGTAGAACATCCCCGGCAGGACGGGACGGAGCTGAGACAAGTCCCCGTCAATGCGGCGCAGACAGTCCACGATGCGCCCCTCTTGGTCGGTCAGGATCAGGTTGGCACGGCGTCCCATAGCCTCCAAAATCAGATGACAGGGCACCTTGTCCCCCATCTCATTGGTGGTCTCCAACTCCATATCCACCATCCGCTCCATAGACGGCTGCCGCAGAGCCATGACCCGTGCCCCGGACAGGTATTTCCGCAGGAGCATACAGAACATCGGCGGGTTGGCCGGGTTCTCCCGGCTGCCTTCGGTGAGCTGGAGCCTGGGATGAGAGGGGTTGGCGGTGAGCAGCAGCTTGCAGTTGCCCTGATTGCCCCGGAGGAGCATCACAATTTCATCCCGGGCAGGCTGAAAGATCTTATCCACACGAGCGCCCTCCACAGCCGGACGGCACTCTTGGACAATCCCTGTTAAGCAGGCAGCATCCAACGGCATATCCTCACCCCTCCTTTTCTTCCATGATGATACCGAACAGCTGGTTGATGCGTTCCAGCTGTCCCTGTAGGTAGAGCCATCCGAACAGCGCTTCCAGGCCGGTGGCACGGGTGTACTGGCCTCGGCTGGCGTTCTTGGGGATGGCGTGGACGTGGGCGTTCCGCCCTCGGCGGTAGACTGCGCGCTCCGCCTCGGTCAGGCAGGGCAGGAGCTTCTCCACTGCCGCCGCCTGGGCTTCCGCCCGCACCAACGCTACCGTCTCCTTGTGCAGGTTGCCGCAGGTGGCACGCCCCTGGGTACACAGCCAGCCCCGCGCCAAAATCTCGTATACTGCGTCCCCCATATGAGCCAGCGCCAGACTGCTCATGGCACGCAGGTCGTCCGGTTGGACATTCAAATGTAGGTAATCACTCATGGAAGTTCCTCCGTCCGCTCTTCCACCTTGGCACAATGCCGGAAGGGCGGGTAGTTGTTGTTGTATAGGAAGATGACCAACGCCGCCCCCACGATGAGCACGTAGCCCACCACACTCCAGTGATCGGGCACCTGGTCAAAGAGGAAATAGCCCAGGGCGGCAGCGAACAAGATCTGTGAATAGTCATACACCGACACTTCCCGCGCCGGAGCATGGGTATAGGCCAGCGTCACCCCAAATTGTCCCCCGGTGGCCGCCACACCGGCGCCTAGGAGCATGAGGAATTGGTGGAGAGTCAGAGGTTGGAAGTGGAACACCAACCAAGGCACCACCGACAGGCAAGAGAAGGTGGAGAAGAAGAACACGATCACCGGACTGCGCTCCCCCTTCAGCCCCAGCACCCGCACCATGGTGTACGCCCCGCCGGCGGCGAGACCACTGGTGAGGCCGATGAGGGAAGGGCCAAGGTTCAGGTTCTCAAAGGTGGGCTGGATGACGAACAAGGTGCCGACAAAGGCGGTCAGCACCGCCCCCACCTGGAAGTGGGTGAGCTTCTCTTTCAGGAAGAGGAAGGAGAAGACCAGGACGAAAAAGGGAGACATCTTGTTGAGCATGGAGGCGTTGGAGAGTACCAGATGATCGACGGCGTAGAAGTTGCACAGGATGCCGATGGTGCCCAAAATGGAGCGTCCCAGATGGAAGGGCAGCGTGCCCTTCTTGATGGCAAATCCCTGCCCCTCCCGCAGCAAGATGGCCAGCGCCACAAAGGCCGCCACCAGGTTGCGGAAAAAGCTCTTCTCCACACTGGGCATATCCCCTGCCAGACGAACGAAGGCATTCATAAAGGCAAAGCTGCCGGAGGAGAAGATCATGTAACAAATGGCTTTCGCCTTTCCTGACATGGGTATCGCTTCCTTTCTGGGAGCTATTGTATCATATCGGTTCGGAAAAGAAAAGCATTGCCCCAGACGGAAAAGAAAGAGCGAATCGCTTCCGATTCGCTCTTTCCCAAGTCTCACGATGGTGATGCAGGTGCGATCACACCTTAAAGTTCACAGAAGTATCCCCCTGCTCATCCACGCCGAACTCATAGTCCTTGCCGGGCAGGATGGCGTTGAGGATGATGCCCACCAGGGAGGCAACTGCCAGACCGGACAGGCTGATGGTGGCTTCGCCTGCGGGGATGACGATGGCGCCAGCCTTAGAGAAGGCGATGCCGATGGCCAGAACCATGATGATGGCAGCGATGATGACGTTGCGGGAGTTGGTGAAGTCCACCTTGTTCTCCACCACGTTGCGGACACCGATGGCGGAGATCATGCCGTACAGGATCATGCTCACGCCGCCCATGGTAGCAGCGGGCATGGCAGTGACCAGTGCGCCGAACTTAGGGGAGAAGGAGAGCAGGACAGCCAGGCCAGCGGCGATGCGGATGACGCGGGGGTCATAGACGCGGGACAGAGCCAGGACGCCGGTGTTTTCACCATAGGTGGTGTTGGCGGGAGCGCCGAACAGAGAGGCCAGGGTGGTTGCCAGGCCGTCACCCAGCAGGGTGCGGTGCAGGCCGGGGTCGGCCAGGTAATTGCGTTCGCAGGTGGAGCTGATGGCGCAGATGTCGCCGATGTGCTCGATCATGGTGGCCAGAGCCAGGGGGACGATGGTGATCATGGAGCTGACCAGCAGGCTGGTGTCGCAGTCGCCGATGAGGGCGAACACGGTGCGTTCCATTTCAATGGGAGAGCCGATCCAAGCGGCCTTTTCCACCAGGGTGAAGTCCACGTTGCCGGTAATAGCGGCCACCACATAGGAGGCGACGACGCCCAGCAGGATGGGGATGATCTTGATCATACCCTTGCCCCAGATGTTGCAGACGATGACCACGACGATGGCCACCAGAGCGATGGGCCAATTCTTGGCGCAGTTGTTCAGGGCACTGGAGGACAGGGTCAGGCCGATGCAGATGATGACGGGGCCGGTGACGATGGGCGGGAAGAACCGCATGACCTTCTGTGCGCCGAAGGCACGGAAGAGGGCGGCCAGGATGACGTACAGCAGGCCAGCGACGGCAACGCCAGCGCAGGCGTAGGGCAGCAGCTCCGCCTCACCCTTGGGGGCGATGGCCTGATAGCCAGCCAGGAAGGCAAAGGAGGAGCCCAGGAAGGCGGGCACTTTGCCCTTGGCCAGCAGGTGGAACAGCAGGGTGCCCAGGCCGGCGAACAGCAGGGTGGTGGTGACGCTCAGGCCGGTCAAAACGGGAACCAGGACGGTAGCGCCGAACATGGCGAACATATGCTGGATGCCCAGCACCAACATTCTCGGTGCGCCCAGCGCTCTGGCATCATAGATGCCCTCTGTGCCAATGACAGGTTTTTCTTTACTCATGATTTTCTCCTTCTCTTTTTCTTTCTTTTCTATCGGTTGCTTGTTGCTCATAGTTACAATGGTATTTGCTCTATCATCAAGAGTCGGGCTCCTCCCGGCTCCAAATGGTCACGCTGTTCTCTCCGTCCTGCTCCGCCACCTTCACCGAGACGATCTCCCGGCGGGCGGTGGGGATGTGCTTGCCCACGTAGTTGGCCTTGATGGGCAGCTCCGCATGGCCTCGGTCGATGAGGGCGAAGAGCTGAATTTTCGCCGGACGGCCCAGGGCGATGACCGCTTCCATAGCGGCTCGCGCGGTGCGGCCAGTGAAGATGACATCATCCACCAGCACCACGGTCATCCCTTCCACAGAGAAGGGCACGTGGGTGCCGCTGACCACCGGCGCTTCGGCGATGGTGCTCAAGTCGTCCCGGTACAGGGTGATGTCCAGCTCCCCAACGGGGATGTCCACCCCTTCCAGCCGGGAGATGTTCCTGCCCAGCCGCTGTGCCAAGGGGACCCCACGGGTTTTGATGCCCACCAGGCAGAGGTGGTCGGTGCCGTGGTTTTTCTCCACGATCTGGTGGGCAATGCGCACCAATGCCCGTTCCATGGCGGCTTCGTCCATGATGTGGGCTTTTTCCTTCAAGCTCATTGGATTCCTCCCGGCAAAAAAAGAACGCCCTGTCAAAAGGACAAGGCGAATGTGCAGTCATAGTGAAGCCATGGCGTCCTGCAAGAACCCCACAGCAAAACTCGTTATGAATGACACCTTGTCGGCAACGCTGTACCGTCTTAAAGACATCTTTTTCTTTCGGTAGGATACCACCCCTGTTGTCACTTTGTCAAGCCCCTTTTCCATTTCTGTGGACAGTACACAAAAAAGAGGCCCCGAAGAACCATCTCTTCGGAGCCTCATTTCTGCATATTTATTCAGTTCCTGCCGTATATTCTCTTACTTCTTCAGCAGCGCTGCCACCCGTGCCACAGCTTCCACGGTCTGGTCTGCGTCACCGAAGGCGGTCATACGGATATACCCTTCACCGCTGGGGCCGAAGCCTGCGCCGGGGGTGGTGACCACGTTGGCCTGCTCCAGCAACAGGTCGAAGAACTCCCAGCTGCCCATGCCGTTGGGGGTCTTTGCCCAGACGTAGGGGGAGTTGACCGCGCCATAGACCTCCAGGCCAGCCTTGCTCAGCCCTTCCTTGATGACCTTGGCGTTGTTCTGATAGTAGGCGATGTTCTCCTTCACCTGCTTCTGACCTGCTTCACTATAGACAGCCTCTGCACCGCGCTGGATGATGTAGGCAGTGCCGTTGAACTTGGTGGTCTGACGGCGGTTCCACATGGCGTTCAGGCTGGCGCCCTCCCGCACCAGCTCCTTGGGCACCACGGTGAAGCCGCAGCGGGTACCGGTGAAGCCAGCGGTCTTGGAGAAGCTGCGGAACTCGATGGCGCAGGTCTTAGCGCCTTCCACCTCATAGATGGAGTGGGGCACGTTGTCCTCCACGATGAAGGACTCATAGGCGGCGTCAAAGAGGATGATGGCGTCGTTGGCGTTGGCGTAGTCCACCCAGACCTTCAGCTGATCCTTGGTCAGGACGGTGCCGGTGGGGTTGTTGGGAGAGCAGAGGTAGATGATGTCCACTTTGCCTTCGGGCAGGGCAGGGACGAAATCATTTTCCGCGGTGGTGGGCATATAATAGATGTTGCTCCAACGGCCGGACTCAGCGTCGTACTCGCCGGCACGGCCGCTCATGGCGTTGGTGTCCAGATAGACGGTGTAGACGGGGTCGCACAGCGCAACTTTATTATCCACATCGAACAGGTCGCCGATGTTGCCGCAGTCGCTCTTAGCGCCGTCGGAGATGAAGATCTCATCGGGCTGGATGTCCACACCGCGAGCGGCGAAATCATGGGCGGCGATGGCATCCCGGAGGAAATCGTAGCCCTGTTCGGGGCCGTAGCCACGGAAGGTCTCGGAAGCGCCCATCTCGTCAACGGCCTTGTGCATGGCCTCGATGACAGCGGCGGGCAGGGGGCGGGTGACGTCGCCGATGCCCAGCTTGATGAGCTTGGCGTCAGGATGTGCGGCGGAGTAGGCGGCTACACGGCGGGCGATCTCGGAGAAGAGGTAGCTGCCGGGCAATTTCTGATAGTTGCTGTTCACTTTCATATTGTCAATCCTCCCTATGTGTATCATTCTGGTCGGTTTTGTCTATCCTTTGCCCCCATTCCCATAGTCTTGACTATAGAACCTGGGGGAAACTGTCTGCTAAAATGAATCCCGCGCCGGTGGGAAACTGCACAAAATGAGCCGTCCGCACAGGAGCGTGCACAGATTTAAGTATACACCCCCATTTGAACTTGTCAAGGGTTATGCCGTCATTCTCCCCTCTCACCGGGTTATTTTATCACTATTCCATAAAAAAGTTTCCCTTTTCCCCCTCCTCCTTCTCCGTCCATTCTTGCAATTTCCGCGAAAAAGTCCTTGCATTTTCCCTTCGGATGTTGTATTCTATCCCCATCAAAAGAAACGCAGGCACTACAAAGTGGTCGAAGGCGTGTATCTTTCTTTCCAGCGACAATGGAGTTGCACAGACAGGCACTCTTTGTCGCTATTTTTGTAGTATCTGTAGTAGATTTTTTCCGTTAGATTCAATATAATGGTTTCATCTAGTTTTTGTATGAAAAGAAAGGGTGGAAGAATTATGACTACGATTCCCGAATTTTTCGGTTCCAACGTATTCAGCAGAGCGGTCATGAAGGAGCGCCTGCCGAAGAAGGTATACGCTGAGGTGGTCAACGCCATGGAGAACGGCGGCCAGATCAGCATGGCAACCGCTGATGTGGTGGCTGATGCCATGAAGAACTGGGCAGTGGAAAAGGGCGCGACCCATTACTGCCACTGGTTCCAGCCTCTGACCGGCTCCACCGCTGAGAAGCATGACGCCTTCCTGACCCTCCCCGATGAGGACGGTCACGTCCTGCTCCAGCTCTCCGGCAAGAAGCTCATCATGGGCGAACCGGATGCCTCCTCCTTCCCCAACGGCGGCCTGCGCGCCACCTCCTATGCTCGTGGCTACACCGCTTGGGACATGACTTCCCCCGCCTTTGTCAAGGAAGAATCCGCTGGCACCATCCTGTGCATCCCCACCGTCTTCGTCTCCTACACCGGCGAAGCTCTGGACGGCAAGACTCCCCTGCTGCGCTCCATGGAGGCGGTCAGCAAGGAAGCCATCCGCATCCTGCGCCTGTTCGGCAACACTGCCGCCAAGAAGGTCACCGCCTTTGTCGGTCCGGAACAGGAATACTTCCTGGTCGATCGGGAAAAGTACCTGAAGCGCCGTGACCTGATCTACACCGGCCGCACCCTGTTCGGCGCTCCCGCTCCCAAGGGGCAGGAGCTGGATGACCACTACTTCGGCCAGATCCGCGAACGGGTTGGTGCGTTCATGCACGACCTGAACATTGAGCTGTGGAAGTTCGGCATCACCTCCGCCACCCAGCACAACGAAGTGGCCCCCGCACAGCATGAGATGGCTCCCATCTTCACCACCGCCAACGTGGCTGTTGATCAGAACCAGCTGACCATGGAGACCATGAAGCGGGTGGCAAGCAAGCATGGCCTGGTCTGCCTGCTCCACGAGAAGCCCTACGCTGGCGTCAACGGCTCCGGCAAGCACAACAACTGGTCTGTGGGCACCGACCTGGGCGAGAACCTGTTCGAGCCGGGCGACCATCCCGCTGACAACCTGCAATTCCTGCTGGTGCTGTCCTGCGTCATCGCCGCCATCGACGACCACGCCGATCTGCTCCGCCAGTCCGCCTCCGATGTAGGCAACGAACACCGTCTGGGCGGTCAGGAAGCACCTCCCGCCATCATCTCCATCTTCTTGGGCTCTCAGCTGGAAGAGATCGTCAACAACATCGTCAGCGGCGGAAGCTCCACTGCCGTCTCTGTCGGCAATCTGGATACCGGTGTCTCCACCGTCCCCGTGTTCCAGAAGGACGCCACCGACCGTAACCGTACCTCTCCCTTCGCCTTCACCGGCAACCGGTTCGAGTTCCGTATGGTCGGCTCCGCTGACTCCATCGCAGCACCCAACACCGCTCTGAACACCGTTCTGGCCGAAGCATTCTGCGATGCCGCCGATGTTCTGGAAGGCGCTGACGATTTCGAGACCGCCTGCCGCGCTTACATCAAGGAATCCCTGACCCGCCACAAGAGAATTATCTTCAACGGCGACGGCTACTCCGATGAGTGGGTAGAAGAAGCTGCCCGCCGCGGCCTGCCCAACATCAAGAGCATGGTGGACGCCATCCCCGCCCTGACCAAGCCCGATGTCATCGCCCTGTACGAGAAGTTCAACATCTTCACCAAGGCGGAACTGGAGTCCCGTGCGGAAGTGCAGTATGAGAACTACGTCAGCAAGATCGGCATCGAAGCCAAGTGCGCCATTCACATGGCCGGCAAGCACTACATCCCCGCCGGCATCAAGTTCAGCTCCACCCTGGCACAGTCCTACGCCGCAGTCTCCGCCGCCGGTGTAGACGCCTCTGTGCAGAAGGAACTGCTGGAACGGGTCTCCGCCCTGACCAAGCAGGCACAGGATGCTCTGAGCGCACTGATCACCGCTTGCGATGAGTCCGACACCATCGAAAACGCACAGGAACTGGCACAGGCTTATCTGCATCGCGTGGTGCCCGCCATGGCTGCCCTCCGTGCACCGGTAGACGAACTGGAACTGATTGTTGACAAGTCCATCTGGCCGGTACCCACCTATGGCGACCTGATGTTTGAAGTATAATATCGTTTTCTCACTACCTTCTAGTTTTCATTTTTTCTCATTGACAACTCCCTCCTAAATCGTTTTTTCATCTTTCTCACCGACCCCGGCAGGTCTCCTTTCCTGCCGGGGTCAATTCTTTCCCACAAAATCTTCGATTTTGCGGGAACCCTTTTTCATTTCACTTGCTCGGCGGAACTAAATTCCGCC
>JABLTO010049390.1_pt1 | contig 19181 bp, 19 predicted proteins | sample 7160091 | NCBI WGS metagenome assembly JABLTO01 (sample SAMN14651225, study PRJNA627086) | human gut metagenome | isolation source: feces | host: Homo sapiens
CGCAGCGGCTGTAATACCCCACGCCATAGGCGGCGCGCTGCGCCTGAACCGATTCTCCTTGATCGGCGGGCGCTTCAAAGTGGAACAGCACATAATCCGAGGCTTCCCGGACAGAGGAGGCGTTTTTCAGCTTCTCAAGGACATTGGGGAATTTTGTCTCCAGCTCATGGCACAGGAAGGCAAGCTGCATATCCAGATCGGCAATCGATGCGCCGTGTTCGTTTTTGTAAGCCAGAAGGCTTTCCTTCCTATCCTGTGCCGTCCACTGGGCAAGCCCATATCCGGCGCTGTCGGTCGCAAAGTTCGCATACTCTCCACTGTCCACCGCAGAGGTATACGACGCATCCGTATAACCGAGAGAGGCTTCATAGCTGTCTTGCAGGTTATCCGGCCGCAGCCCGCTTTCTGCATAGAGATTGCCCATCAGTCCGGCGACGCCGTAGGGATTGCCGATCTTAGCATACAGCGCGTCCCATATCCTCTTTTCCTCCGGCGTGCTTCCCAGCTCTCCATCAATATAGGTGATATACGGTATCTTCAGCCAGTGCGTCCATCCGCCTGCCGTGAGTTCGGTTTCCACCACGCCGTATTTCGTCCCCTTGGCCTCGATTACTTTTCCGCCGCCAATATAAATACCAATGTGTCCCTCATGCCACACAGCCAGACCGGGAATTTCGGGGATGGTATCAATTGCGCCCTTTTCCGATGCGTTTCCATACATGGTGTCCGCACCGATATCCGGCATCCCGTTTGTGCCGTACTCCACCTCGTGCGTGTCGGGGTTGAGCCAGCCGTATCCTTTGATCAGACCGTTGCAGTCGGAGGTGCGCCGTCCGAGCCAGTTGGATTCGATAAATTCCGCATAGCCGCCGATCTCTTCCGGGTACTGCTCCAGCTTGGCGTTGTAGTAGCTTCTTGTCAGCACGCTGCCGTAAGTTCCCCATACATAGCCCCAGCCTCGGGCTTTCGCTTCCTTTGCCCATGTCACAAGGTCGAGGTTGTTTTTCGTATAGGGGTCGATATAGCCGGAGGTGTCGATATATACGGATCGGACGCCATCCATAATCTGCGAGAATTCCTCCGATGAGATTTCCGTTCCGAAAGCGGCGTTGACGGCGTCAATGAGCTGCGCGTCGGTCTGTCCCTCGGCAAAGCAGCCTGTCAGCCTGGAAATAAAACCTTCCTCCTGCGCGTGGTCATAGAGCCAGAGGGTAAACAACACCTGCGCCTCCGTGACTCGCAGCCCTCCAAATCCAGCCGCCGCCATTTCATCCTCAATGCCGTACATGGTATCCTCTACAAACTGCAGCTTTGCCTGTTCCTCTGCGGACAGGTTCTCCACTACCATTGCCTGCAAACGACCGGTATCGATGTCAATATCGCCGTTGAAGATGGATACCACGGCTACGATGGGCATAATGATGATGATAATGATCCCCAGTACGATTCCGCCGATGGTTTTCAGCACCTTCGGGTTGGTGAGGATCGCAACGGCAATTTTCTTTAAGGCGGCGCCGACCGTCGCGCTCATCGCCCGCCTGCCTTCCCGAACAATGCGGATTTGTAATCGGGTGCGATGACCTGCAGCAGATACCGTTCGTTGCCGCAGCGATAGAGGCAGGTGCCGCGTTCAGGATATTTGATCAGCTCAAACTCCGCGCTTTCCACCTGCAATGCGTCCATATATTCTTTCGGGTTTACCTGTCCTGCATTAAACAAAAACTGATGTGTCGGAATGGAGAACAGCGGCTTTGTAAATTCACGGATAGACGGGATCAGAAAATCCTCGATGTTCTGGCTGGCCAGAATGATCGAGGATTCCTTTTTGCGTACACGCTTCATGGCGTTGCGGATATATTCGATTGCCGTCATGTTGGTGAGGAAGAGGTACAGCTCGTCGATGGACGCCGCCGTATTGCCCTTGCCGAGAAGCTGGTTGCTCATGAAGGAGAGGATATTGAACAGCATGGCGTCCTTGAGCCGCTTGTTGGTATCCAGTAAGCCCTTCACGCCGAACACGAGGAAGGCGTCATCCGTGATGTTGGTGTGTCCGTTGAAGTATTTGCTTTCCGCGCCGACGCACATGGAGTGGATGCCGAGGCATACCTCCTGGAGCGTTTCTTCGGTGTAAAGATATTTTCTCTGCTTATCATAGCTGTAGAATTCTTCCTCGCACAGCTTGTAGAAATCCTCCATAATGGGAAAATCCGACGCTTTCTTTACGCTGTAGTCGGTGCTGTCGGTGATACCGAACCGGGCATACAGCTTGGAGAGCAGGATTTCAATGGTGTCGATCTGCGCATCCGAAAAATCCTTGTAGCTTCTGAAAAAGTCTTTTAGGAATGCAACGTGCTGGGAAAGCCTTGTCACTTTTTTAAATGCCGCGGGAGCACCGGGATCAACATCGTCTGTGCTGTCATTCCACGCTTTGGGTTCCAGAGGGTTGATGGTATACTCGCCGGACAGGAAGTCGATATAGCAGCCGCCGAGTGTGGCGCAGAGCTCCTCATACTCCGCCTCCGGGTCGAGGCAGATAAGCTGCTTGCCGGATTCCCGTAGGTTGGTGAGAATGAGCTTTAACATATAGCTCTTGCCCTGGCCGCTGTTGCCTAAAATGAGAATATTGCTTGTGGTCTTGTCTTCGGCTCTGCGGTCGAAATCCACAAGGATGTTCGTGCCGAACTTGTCTCTGCCGATATAGATACCTTTCGGATCGGTTTTGCCGCTGAAATTAAACGGGTACAGGTTTGCGACGCTTGACGCCGGCAAAACGCGCTCATACTGCGCGCCGAACTGATTTGCGCCCACAGGCAGAACAGAGAGGAAACCTTCTTTCTGCCGTAAGGTCAAGCGGTCTACCGAAATTTTGGAGCGCGTCAGTTCCATTGCAATTTCGCTCTGCAGCTCTTTCAGCGCGTCCATATTCCGCGCCTTTAATTCGATGAACACCGAGCAGTGCAGAAGCGGCTCGCGGTTCTTGCGGAGATTTGCCAGCAATTCGATCACATCCTGGAGATTGCCCTCGGCTTCGATGGTTTCGTTTACATCAGTGCCGCCGCTTTTGAGCTTGTTTCGGCGGGTGGCGTTCTGGATGATCTTCCTCTGTTCCATGCTTTCGACCAGCCTGTGATAGATGCGTAAGGTCACGCCGCTGCGGTCGGCAAGCTGGGAAAGGATCGCCTGCTCCTCGGTGGAGGGCGGGTACTCACGGATCGCCCATACACAGCGATAGCTGTCGCCTACGATATAGTGGTCGGAAAGAAATTTGATTGTGCCGGGCAGGATCATGTCGAAAAAATCCTTTGTACGGATTTCTTCCTGTTCCTCCGGTGTGAGTACCTTTGGCTTTCGTTTGAACATTTTTCCTCCTTCCGTCGTCTTGCAGACAGAGGGAGGGCATAAAAAATCAGCCGCTTTGCTGTCTGCAAAACGACTGATTGGTTTTTATTGGTTTGAACTTACAGTTCCATTTTCGGTGTATAGTCTTCGGCAATGTTTTCTTTCACATCATCTTCTGTGGAAATCTCCTGTACCGGCGTATGACATATGGCAAGCTGTGAAAGCCGTTCGATCCGCCGCTGCGCTGCGCCGATGATTGCGCGGATACGAGTATCGTCTATATATTCCTCCGCGCCGTCCGCGGACAAAGCGTCGGCAATCAGTTCCCCGATATCCGACAGGCTGTCAAAATCGATCCAACTGAAGTCAGATACCAACTTTAACTGCTCCGCATGATGATTTTTAAACGGCTTGCAGACGACCTCTTTTTCCGAGCGCATCTGCGCGGGCACCTTGTCGTAGCCGAGGGAGGAGCCGCTGTCATAGATGGGCGCAAAGCCGAGCCATTCCAATGTTTCGGCATTGCGGATCACGCCGAAATTGTTGAAATGCCGGTCTTCGTTGGCGATGATATAGTCCAGCACGATCATTCGGTCGAGATACGGCACGGTGTCTTTGATGCCGAGCGCCTCGCAGCAATTCACAAAGTGCTGATACACCGAGGTGCTGTTGTCCTTTTTCTGTGTTTTGAGAATGCGCCACGCCGGGATCAGCTCGGTGTTTTCGGTAATGAAATCCTCGCACACGCTGTACGGCGCTCCCTTGTTCCAGGTGACCGTGTACGGCACATGGGGGATACCGAGCTGTTCCATGATTCCGGATGCGATCACCTCGTTGAAAGGCTGCTGTCGGAACGGGTTGCTGCCGCCTTTGATCAGGCAGCGTTTACCGTCTATGATCTTCCACCGCTTTTTCAGATTACCGTCCGAGGTGTTGTCGGGGGAACTGAAATCCAGCGCGTCTTTCTTTTTATTTTCCCCGAACAAGACATCGCCGATATCGTCTGAAAAATCATTCTCAAAGAAGTTGATGCTGTCCCATGTCAGATCGGAGCCTTCGGGACAGATCCAATACTGGTCAGACAGGCTCAGCCCAAAGCAGCGCACCAGCAGCATTTTGGTGCTGCTGATTTCCAGCGCCTCCAGCGCCTCACGCACACCGGAGCGGCTGGCGGGGATGGAACGGTCTGTCCACCACTCGTTGAGCGCCGCCCGGTCGGTGATTCCTCTGCGTACTGGTACGCCGACAGGAAGATGCTCCGGCGCATAGACCGTCCCGATTTTTTGTATAAAGCCGGTGGCGTCATCCAGTTCCAGTTCCGCCACTGGGATTCGTTTATGCATCAGGGTGCATTTCAAGCTGTTCACCTCATTCCGTTTTTTGCTCACAGCAGAAGATGTTGCTTTCAAAGCGCGCAGCTTTGCCTGCAGCGCCTTGCGCTGTTCTATCTGTCCGGCAAGCGGTTCGATTTCCGAATCGTGCAGATACCGGCTCTGCTTCACGCCGCTTTGAGACCATTGATGATAGTAATAGACCTTTCCGTTGATTTGTTTCTTTGAGATATATCCTTTCGGCAGATCGTTGATTTTTGCTGTCAATTCCGCTATTTGATTCAAAAGCTCATTGTCCTGCATCCGTACCGCCTCCGTTCATCGATTGTTATTATACCCTATTTTAACCCCTTTTGTCAATGAGACAGTGGGAATCGCCCATGAAAGGTTACAGTTTTACGGCTGCCACAATCAGCCTGCCGTTTTTTCCCGAACCGTAACAGGTGGACAGGGTGATGATCTGCTGACCGTACACAGGCGTAACGCCGGTATCATAGAGCGATTTTTGCAGGAACGCTGCGGTTTGTTCGGTGAAATCCGCACCGTCGGCCGCATGAATAAAGCTGTACCAAGTATCGGTTTTTTGAACAGCGGCAACGGCAAAGACCATATATTTTTCCATACCATCTGCTGTTTGAAATTCTATAACCGGATGCGCGGCACAAAAAGCCGGATCGGTATAATTCCGAAGGGACGAGAACATCGTGCCGTTCTTCATATTGTGGCCGTAGATGATCAGGTTATCGCTGTCCATGCTGCACCGCCGGTCCAGAAACGGTACGCCGCTTTGACTGCTTTCGCCGTAAAAGCTCCGGCGCAGATATTTCTGCGGATTCTCCGGCGTGTGCATCACAGGGTAATTTACCGCCGTGCCGGGGATACAGAGCCAGCCGATGCAGTCGCTGTTTTGCGCAAACAGAGGCGTAAGATCGCGCTTCTGTTCAAATTCCGGCTTGTTATCGGTGGACGGCGTTTCATCAGACAGGGACAGTTCGGACGGAACAGTCTGCACCAGTTCCGCCAGCTCTGCAAAATCTTCTTTTTCTTTCTGCCGGCCGGAAAGCTGCGTATACACCATAAAGCCGGACAAAGCGGCTGCTGCCGACAGCAGAACAGAAAGAACGGCGAGACTAATCTTCCGAATCTTCGTCATCGTCCGCCTCATAGAACTGCCCGCCGTCCGTATCCGGCATGGATTCTCCGTTCATGGACGCTTCAAAATACAGGGCGAGAAAGCGTTTGATGTCCGCCTTTTTCATACGCCGCACCTCAAAGCCCCGCTCGGAGATGGTTTTCTCGATACGGTTTGCCGCTTCAAAGGTCTGCTTATCCTTCCGGTCTTTCAGCCTTGCGATAAACAGAAACTGCCTTGCTGTTGCCATCTCCATTTGAATATGGTCGAGAAAATCGATATCCTTTTTGATGATTTTCAGCACCTTGGGATTCTGTTCCTCCGAGAGCCTGCCGTTTAAATACGATTTGTTATCGTCAAAGCATTCAGAGGAGTCGGTGCAGGTGATCTCAATATCGGGGATGGCGGACAGCACCATCATCAGGTGGCGTATCTTGATTTCAATATTGGTATGGGACAGCACCGAGATGTTGGTGGGCGAGACGAGATAAAACAAAAGCTCGCCCTTGTTCGTGGCGAGCCCGTATTTCGTGAAGGTCCTGATTCCGATCAGATCCTGCACTGAGCGTCCTTTTTTCTTTTTCTGCGGTTTGTCTTTCTTTGCCATATACCCCGGTCACCTCCATTCGTAATATTGTTGGGTGGATATAAAGTACCGCACGGCGTATTTCATAAAATCCAGTATGGTCGTATCGTCCAGACGGATGGTCAGAAAGCCATAGCAGAGCGTGGCGGCAGCAGGGAGCACAATCCGAAGCTGCACCAGCGCCACAATAGACAGCAGCGCGGCAATGCCGAGTATACAAAAATCCCGCAGTCCCCACAGCCACAGGTTGGCTGTGGCTTTTAAGTTCTGCGGATAGAGATATTGCGTCATGTCAGTCCTCCTATCGTTAATTCTTCATCCAGCGCCGCATACTCCGCATCCTGCCAATTGTCCCTGCACGCAGAAAAGTTTTCGGTGAGCTGCTGTGCAGTCAGAGACACATTTGCCGGCTGCTCTGTGTACTCAAACCCTTCCTGACTCAGTTCAAACCAGCAGTGATCTGCTTCTGTATCATACTCGTCAAATTTTCTTTCCGGCAGCCCGACCTGTCGGGGAATAAAGTATTCGCCCATATCGCAGCAATCGAGGATTTGCCTGATTTGTTCCTCTGAAATCTCCCCTTGAACAATACATTCGTTGTAGACTTTGTAATTGTCCGCATCTCGGTAAAGATAGCTGATTTTTGTATTCATGCGTTACATCCCTCCTGTTTTTTATCTTCCTGCAGCTCGTGCCACCGAGCGCGTCAGATTGACCGCTGTGGTCGTTGCGTGGACAACACTCATCATGTTTACTCTCACGCTCGAGTCAAGCCCAAATTGCTGGGCAATCCTCGGCACTTCGTTGGCTGCCAGCATGATGCCAATCCCTAAGAGCATATTGCCGGGGAAGGTCAACAGGCCCAAGAACAATAAACTTGTCTGCATAAATGCCGTCAGGCACAGCGCCGCGATCTGCTTCATCCACTGATTAAATCCGTCCTGATATCCTCTCGGTACGCTGAACATATATAAGGCGCCCACCGCCATCTGAATGAGCAGGATGCCGCCGCGCTTGATATTCGCGAAAAAAATCTTGACCACACAGTAGGCAAAGGCAATGAGCGCGAGGATGTTAAACAGATTGAAGTTCACCTGTGCCGCCACCGTAAAGCTGCCCTGCAGCACGCTGGTGCTTTGTCCCGCCAGATCGATAGACTGTCCGCCTGCAAACAGCGCCGACAGGTCGTGGGAGAAGGTGTTTTGCAGGCTGATGCAGAACTTGTACAGTTCCACCGGCACAATGCCTATGAGAGAGCAGGCGAAAAAGCCTTTGAGGATATTGATCGCTGTGGTCTTGATATTGGCCCGTCCGTTTTGGTATTCTATGGCCACATCGAATATGGCGACCACGACACCAGCAACAAAGAGCGCCCAGCCAAACAACGAAAAGAGCTTGATGGTCGCCTGAATCCAGTCGAGGTCAAAAATGTCCGCGCCCATATTGCCCATCATGGTAAAAAAATCGGCGACGGCATTGTAGATGGTTTCATAGAACCATTTTAACATGGTGTTCCAGATGACATTGGATATCTGCTCGCCGAGAAAGCTGAACACGCTGCCGATGGCATCGCCAATCCCACCGATAATATCTCCTAACCAATCGAAAATAGGTCATCACCTCCAGTTAGATGCCGGTCAAGCCCCCAATTTTGCTTATTGTGGTTTCCATTGTTTCTTCTTCATCCGGCTCGCATTTCTCCAAAAACTCCTTCATAGAGGGCAGATTTGATAGGTCAAACGATTCAACAATCTTTACAGGATACATCCCGTTATCATCTGCCTGCCCGGCCCTGTAAAACCGCTCGGACTCTTCCAGAGGCGTTTCGTTGAAGCCCTGGTATACTTCAAAGGTGTCCTTATCAAAATCTATGACATATGCCCATTCGCAAAACAGGCTGTCCTCCGAAAAATCCAAACTATTCAACAGCTTGATTTCACCGCTTGCGTCAGCTACGATTTTAAGGATTCCGGCGCCTGTGTCCCGGCTAAGCTGCGGATACTCGCTGCAAAAAGCCTTATAGGTCTCATATTCGATAAAATCCTGATCTTTATTGACCCCAAAGGGTTCCCAGAGCTTCTCATATTCATCGTTTGTGAACCAGGAGCAGAGCTTTAGATTCTTCTTCAGCTGTTCCGCCATCGGTGACTTCAGAAACTCAAGAATCGCCGCTCCCTGACCTTCCGGATATCCGTCCCATTGACCGTACTGTGCGATACGGTAATCGCCATCACTTACAACGCAGATTAAATGTCTTGTTCCCATTTTCTCGCCTCCGGCTACAGGATCGTCCAGATATACAGAGGCGCGGTCAGCGTGAAAATGAGGCAGGCGAACAGGATGCATGGCGCGGCGAACTCAAACTGTCCGTGCTTGCGATATTCGAAATAGCTTGTCCCCACCTTCACGAAAAACAGGATGGCAAGGATCATATCCACCACGGGGAACACCACATTGTTGACTACCGTCTGAATCTGACTCTTGGCGGTGTTCCATGTCTGCTCGATTGCTCCCGCCACATCGCCTGCGGCAAAGACAGGCACGGCGGAAACCGAGAGCACAACCGCCATCATCATGGCACAGAGCAGGATTCGCGTTGTTTTCTTTTTCATAAGCGATTTCCTCCAATCATTTTTTGAATTTCACTTTCCCCAATTTTCCGGGTCTTCACATGGAGATTTCTGCAAAACTGCAGCTCGGCGGTCATGCCCTCGGTCACCACATCCCCGAACTGCCACAGCTCGTCGCAGAACCACAAAAGGGACAGCCCCGCCGCCATGCCGATCTCCCGTTCTTCGGGGACATTATCATCCAAACATTCCGCGTAGAAATGCGGCACGACCGGAGCCGTGCCGCACAGCAGCGCATATTTCGTATAACGCCTGACCTTATACAGGTTTTCCTCTACATTTCCGCCAAGTGGAGCGCAGATATACACCTTTTTTCTCATTCGTTATCGTCGTCCTTCTTCCGTCTGAGCTGAATAATCACAACGGATACCAAGCCGCCGAGCGCGACGGCGCCGAGTCCGATCCAGAAGCCAAAATTGCTGTCATCGCCGGTCTGCGGCACATCGGGCGCGGGAGGCGTGAGTGTCACCGTCTGGCCGTCGTCTTCCAGATCCGTATGGGCGGCGATCTTCACGCCATCGCGGTACAGGCGCTCGAATACCACAATTTCTGTTGCCTTGGTAATGCCTCCGGCGTCAAAGGTAAAGGTCACCCTGATTTTGCCGTCCGGCGTTTCGGGGGTAAAGGTTACTTCCGCCGTAACCTCTTTGCCGCCGGCCACAAAAGGCTCGCCCGTGGATTTATCCATGAGAATGCCTTTTATGGTGTATTCCTTGCCGGGAACCAGGTGCTTGTAGGATACGGTATCCTCAATAGTAATACTGCCTTTGGCTGTGACTTCTTTTTTGCCCTCCGCGGCCGCCTGCGTTCCAAGCTCAGGGATGCGGTCGTTGACTGCGGTGATTTCAATGTGCTGTTCGTTTTCGGTTACGGTCACGGGATAGATCTCCACGCTTGGCAGGAAGCCCTCCGCAGGAGCAAGTTCCCTGACAAGCCATTCTCCGCAAGGCACATTTTCAAAGGTGAAGATGCCGTCTTCACCGGATTCTGCCGTGAGGATTGCCGTCTCTGCTGTAAATTCGGTTTCCTCCGGGCGGAACAGGCCGAACAGCGCGCCCGCGACGGTTTCCTCGTTTTCACGGTTGATCTTCAATCCCTGGATATTCCCGTAGATGAGAGTATTCTCAATCGGCTCGCCGCCGTTGATTTGGATTTCCACACAGGCGGTGTCCTGTCCCGCATACGCAAACTCCACGGGATATTTTTCGTCCGAGATGATATACCGGTCGTCTGCTGCAAGCTCTTTGACATACAGCTTTGCGCCGACAGGAATGTCGGTCTGAAATACAAGTCTGCCATTTTCATCGCAGCTCCCGATCTCCAGCAGCCCGTCCGCAGGGAACACGCTGCCGTCTGCGGCGGTCAGTTCTTCCGCAGCGAACAGCCCGAACCGCACCGAGAGGATTTCGCCGTTCATGCCGATCTCAAATTTCTCATCCTGCGCCAATACTTTTGCAAGGCTGATTTCCGCCTTCTGGCGCTCGTTGTAAAACGATACCTCGGTGGAAGTCACCGCAATATTTTCACCCGCATAGGTCAGCTCAACGATTTTCGGCTCGCTGCTTACCGTCATGCCGTAGGCAGCCGTCACTTCATAAACCGCATATTTTCCAAGGTACAGCTGCTCTGTAACTGCCGTCCCGTCCACGCCGGTTTTCAGGCTGGCGACAATCTCGCCGTCCGAATAGCGCACGCTGCCGTCCGGCGTAATCACATCGCCCACTGCGCGGACAATATATTCCGTATCAGGAATACCGCCTGTGGCATATACCGGCTGATAGATTCCGTCCGATTTCGCAACGGAGGCGAATATCTCTCCTTCCTTTTTAACTGTGATGACGCCTTTTTGCGCGAGATTATGCTTTTCTACGGTGACGGTGGTCTTGCTGCCGTCCACCGTGAAGGGGACAGGCTCGCTGTCCAGGACATAGCCGTATGCCGTGCACTGCTCGATGATTTCATAGTTCCCGTAAGGAAGCGCCTCCGGCAGTAGGAGTTTTCCGGTATCGTCGGTATAGTAGATGTCGATATCCACAGGCGTTGGGTAGTTGATATGCTGCACGACATATTCGCCGGTATCGGTATTTCTTACCTTGAAGCCAACGCCGGGTACGGGGATCACTTTGCCGGTTTCCATATCCTTTTTCATGATCTCGACAAGAGATTCAAACATGGCGTTGTTGATAAGATAACGGTACACCTCGCCGTTACTGTTCACAAACACATCAAAGGGCGGGAGCAGCTCTCTGCCCTCCATGCCGGAGACCTGTTTTACGGTGTAAGCGCCGTATGGAAGGCTTTTGCTTTCTGCATAGCCGAACGCGTCGCAGACAAGGAGATCCCGTTCGGATTCCTCCGCCGCCTCATAGCTGCCGGCGCTTTTCAGGTAAACCTCGAATACCGCGCCTTCCTCCGGCGTCTCGATCTGCGTGCTGCCGTCGTTCATATGCTTCAGAAGCGCGATTTTCCCTTTGATGACATCCTCGCCCACGCTTACCGGGATGCTGTTATGCTCGATGGTAAAGTTTCCGGCATCCGCACCGACCTCGTAAACGGTTTTATCCAGCAGGTATCCCTCGCTGGGGGTGATTTCCCGGATGGTCCAGTCCGAACCGCAGATATATTCCGCAGTCGTAAACGAGCCGCTTGCGTCGGTAGTGTACTCATCCACCAGCTCACCGTCTTTGTACAGGCCGTAAACGGCTTTAGCAAGGCTGGCGTCGCCCTGCGCCGTACCAGTTTCCCGGTCTGCCTTGGTCAAGGTGACGGTGAATTTCTTGAGGACATTCCCGAACTCCACCACAGTAGTCTTGCCGCTGACAACGGTAATCGTCCTGCTCTCCTGCGGCACATAGCGGTCAATAGCCTGTTCGGTCACGGTGTATTCGCCGGGGACAAGGTTGTCAAGCAGGATTTCGCCGTCGTCTTCGGTAACGACATCTTCCTGAAATCCATTCCCGGATACAGTAAAGGGGATGCCGGATACCGCGCCGTCCTCTGATTCTTTTACGATTCTGAGCGATCCGTAGCTGACCTTAAGATTCAGGTATCCCGTTACAGGATCGCTGACGGATTCTGCATAGGTGACCACATCCTGCAAGGTGGCGCTGCTCTGCAAAACTTTCCCGTCCGACCATGTGATAAATCCGGCGCGGACAGCATTTTTCTTTTCCGCCGTAATGGTCACGCCGTCTTCCGGCGCTTCGGCAGCGGCAATCGTCAGCGTATTGCCGCTGACAGAGAGACGGACACCCGCGTCGGAGGAGGAAAAGGAAAAATTGCCGAGTACACCGTTTGTATCCGTCAGGGCTGCCGTGTATTCGCTGCCGTTCCATGCAAGCTCAACGGTCTGCGCCCTGCCTGCCGTTTTCGCCATAAAGCTTGGGATTCTGGCATGGCTCTTTACGCTGGCTTCCATGCTGTTATAATAGCTCAGTATCCGGCTGCGCAGCGGATGGCTCTCGCTGATCTGATCCAGAATAGCGTCATAGCCGCCGGCGGACACATGATTAAAATCCGAGTCCCGTTCTCCGACTACCGTCTCCCATATGAGCAGCTGCGTAGCGGTGGCGTGGGCGAGCTTATCCGCGCCGTCGTTCTGGCTGCGCCATGAAGTCGAGATATTGCCGTTGTATCCGTACTGCAGAATGCGCCCGATGAACTGTCTGATCTCATAAGGCTGGATGGTGCTGTTAAAGCTGCTGGGGTAATTTTCCCAAAAGCTCTCGTCGAAGGCGGTCAGCACATCCCCGTTATCCAGAGGGACGCCGGGTTCAATGCAGTAACAGATCTGCCCGGTGAATGAACCTATGCCATGCACCGAGGTGTATGGGGTAGAGCCGGAATACCAGCCGTTCATATATTGGAGGTCTCCGTGTCCCCACGAGCCGCTGTAATCCAGATTTTCATCCCCGTCGCGGGGGAAGGAGATGAGGTATGCCTCTATCTGCTGCGCCGCTGCTGATGCGGTCGTTGTGCCGACACCGAGTACCCCGGTCAGACACAAAACGAACGCCAGCAGCATGGACAGGCGCTTTTTTAAAGCGGCTGCTTTCATTTTGTCGTATGCTCCTTTCAGATTTGGGCGCAAAAAAGCGCACCGCCTTTTCCGCGATGCGCCCTGCGCCTGTATATTTTGTTTTTGGGCTTTATGCGTAGCCTATGAAAATATCCCATGATGCTTCAGTTCTCTGCTCCGCCCATATCCAGACGGCCGCAATATCTGCGTCCCGGCTGTATTTGTCCAGCATCCCGCACAGATCCCGTTCCAGATATTTGCTGTTTGCACTGGCAATGATGGGATTGTCCCAGCAGCTGGTGGCTTCACTGTCAAGTTCCAGCCCGACGCTCTGCGCATAGCTTTTTGCAAAGGAGACCCAAGTGCTCACATCAAAGGCGGGTTCTTCCGGTTCATCGTCCGGCTGTGCGCTTGCAGGCTCGGATTCTGCGGGTTTCGTTTCTTCCCGCGGCGCTTCGTTTTGTGCAGGCGGCTGTGTCGGCGCGGAAGTCGGTTTTTGCGGTTCCGGTTCTTCCGGCTGCGGTGCAGATGAGACAGGATTTGTTTTTTCTTCTGCCGGTGCAGGCTGTTTTGGTTCGGCAGTCTCCTCCGTACCGATCGGCTTTGTCGGAGATTTTGTTACTTCTGTCTGCTGCCGTGTTTCGGATACGCTTTCTGCCGGACTCTCGGATTCTGCCGGAGCAGACGGGCTGGCAGGAATGTCCCCGCTTGATTCATCAGCCGATGTTATATCCGATGAAGCGCTGACCGAGGATGGATTGTCCGTTATATCCGGCAGCGGTTCCTGGCTGCCGCATCCTGCAAGACTTAGAAGTATCAGACCTGCAAGGAGGAGCGCGTATGCGTTTCTTTTCATCATAATCATCACCTCTGCCTACAAGGATACGGGAAAAAAGCCGAAAGTCCAGCGAGAATGCCACTGCTTTGAAAAAAGTCACATTCTTTGCTCAAGAGCAGTGGCTTCGTCTGCCTCCATCTCCTGCACTTCATTCTCCTCCATGTGCAGGCGCTGTTCGTAGGCTTCCAGAACCGCGTCGCTGACAGCGCTGCGGGAGGTTTCGTTCAGTGCGAACACCACATCCGAATACTGCGTATCGCCGTTTCGGTCTTTCCAGGAGCGGTACGGCATCCTTGCAAACAGGCCGTTTTTGCTGTCCATCACGGCGATATCCCGAACGACATACTCGCCGCCGAGAATCACGCTGGCATAGGCTTTGATACGGTTTTCCTTTCCGATAAAACGGTCAATTTGTGCTTTTATTTTCATTCTGCAATTTCCTTTCCGCCATTGTTTTTTCATCCGTGCCGCAGACTTGCTGCTCCGCCCATTTTACGGACAGATGGATGAGTGCCGCCCTCTGTTCCTCGCCAGAGAGGCTGTCGAGAAACTGCAGCAGTGTGACGCCGTCCGCCTGTTTGCGAACAGCGGGAGGCGTCCTTTTGCAGTTATCGCATATTTTTTCTCGTCTGACCACAACGGTGCGGTCGTCCTGCTCGGTAAAGGACAGCACATCGTTATACTGAAAGCCGACGTGCCGCCTGATTTCGTAGGGGATCGTGATCCTTCCTCTTTTTCCGAGAATGCGGTACAGCTTATTCACCGTCTTCACCTCCGCCGAATTGTTCTTTCAGGCATTCGCCGCAGCAGGGGCAGCAGTAGGGGCAGCCTTCGCAGTCCTCGTTGTAGGTTTCGCAAAAGTCCTCCTCCGGTGCCTTCTGTATGACAATGCGGCTGCCATCCACAAATGCTTCCGCAGTCACGCCGGGAATGAGCCCCACAGCTTCCATCGCGTCGGAAGGTACGGGGAGCAGTTCAAATTCATATCGTTCCATTGTAAAGTATCCTTTCGTTTAAGATTTGTTCGGGATCAAAACCCGCGTCGTCGAACAGCGTGAGCTGGACGCAGGATCGGGCAAGCTCGGTGGTGTCATAGTTGGCGATCAGCAGTTCGGGGTACTGCTTCCCGTTGTCATACCGCTGCGCGATATTGGAGAGCCTTGTCGTCCCCTCGATCACGACGCCGGGGCGGGCGTACAGCTCCCGGATATATGGGCAGTCGTTGTAGGAGAGCAGGAATTTGCCCTTGATGCCAAACAGGGCTTCCGCCAATCCCTGATGGTCAAAGCCGTCTGCGGACACCGCTTCATAGTACTGATCCGCCTGGTAATACGGCGGATCGCAGTAAAAGAAGCTCTCCGGCCGGTCGTATTGGGAAATGAGCTTTACGCAGTCCTTGTTCTCCACAATGACCTTCTGCAGCCTGCCCGCCGCCGCTTCTATCAGGGGAAAGTTGTTCCACATGGCGTGGGGCTGGCTGCCGAAGGTGGAGGTTCCGGCTGCGTAGCTGTATCGGATCAGCGCATAGTAATAGGCGGCTCTGCGCACATCGGGCAAAACCGCCTGCGAATGAAGCATCCGCTTCATATATTCAAAATCAAGGCGGGAGTTGAGCAGATACCGCAGCTCCCCGCAGAGCTTCTCCGGCTGCTCCCGCACACACCGGTACAGATTGACAAGGTTGCCGTTAAAATCGTTGAACACTTCAAAATCGTTTCCGGGCGGCTTGTGGAACAGCACCCAGCCCGCGCCGCCGAACACTTCGATATATCTCTTGTATCGGAGCGGAAAGCGGGCGAGAATTTCTTCCCGAAGTGCTTTCTTGCCGCCCACCCATGCCATAAAGCTGTTGATGGGATCACCTCCTTTACGGAGGCGTCCTGCGCGTATGGAGACCGCGAAAACAAAAGGAGCCGTTTTCCATGTACGGTGTTCCATACACGCAAAACGGCCTCTTTGGTTTTTTCAGCTTTTCTCTGTTACCAGCCCTTCATATACATCCCCTCCGTTTCCTGCGGTTCGCTTAAACGGAGGAATTCTCCGAGCGTCTGCTCCTCGCCGGTAAAATTAGGTTCCGTATCCTCGGTAAAGGAGATATATCCCTGCTTTCCGAAATCCAGCGGTTCTTTTGTGATCACGCTGCCGCCGTGATTGACGCCGACCTTCGGCTCAACCGAGCAGAAGCGCCCGCCGTCGTCGCTGTGACGCAGATGATAGCAATACATTCCTTGCGGGATATCCGCGTCCGTCAGCCTGTCGTTGGAAAACAGGGCGGGCTTGCCGAGCAGCTCGATCTTCTGGAATTCCTCGTTTTCCACGCAGATATATTTTGTTTCGGCGGCGTTCAGGCACAAATCCCTATCGGCAGGATCGCACTCCCACATCCGGCAGGCAAATTCAATGGCTTCCTTTTCGCTTTCAGGGAAGTATTCCTCAATTCTCTCACCATCCCGATAGCTGTACCTGCCACAGTTTTGCCCGATATCCTCGTCCGCCCACTCGTGCTCCATCTCTACGCCGGGAAACATCTCCGTCAGCCTTTCGAGGATGGGATGCGGCGCAGACCATGCCGTCTGGAAATACAGCATATCGCCGTCATGGTAATCGATTTTGTCCCCTTCGTATCCGTAGGCGTTCCATTTGGTTCCCCAATTGCGAACGCACCACTCGTACCAGGTGGGAGCGCCGTACTGCCGGATATTGTTCCAGGCGCTTCTGCCGAGCTCCCATTCGTCCCGCCTGATATCTGTCCTCTGGCAAAGGAAGGCTCCCTCGCTTTCCGCGGGGATGCTCTCAAGAGCTTTGACAGCGTCATCGGCGGGCCGCCCGAAGGTATACGCCTCAATAAAATCCCGATATGCCTTCAGCCCTCTGTCCGTCTGGCTGCCTGCTTCGATTCCAAGGCTTTCAGGCATGGGGATGATTTTGTTGAAATCCACCGAGCCGATCCCGGCCTCATCGGATTGGATCGCCTCCAGCATTTCGCGGATTTTTACGGAATCGCCCTGCAGTGAGATATGGTTTACTACATGGTTCGGCATTCCTTTTCACCTCCGTCATCTGCATAAATCGTACAGGAAGTCCTGTCCCGGTTCTTCTGTCCTTACCCTGATAAGCTCCGGATGGAACAGGTCGGTCTGCATGGCGGAAACCTCCTGTCCGAGCAGGAAATCTGCGGGGAAGCTCTCGCCGCCGATCTCGACAGCCTGCTTTTCGCCGTCAAGCAGCGCGCGGCTGTCCTCCGGCGTAAGCCGGATTTCTCCTGCCGGAGTCATGATCTCAAAGACCGACGACAGCTCGCTCATCAGCTGCCCTCTGACGGTACGCATAAGCGACTCCTGTTCCAGCCTGCGGGCTTCCGCCCTCCTGATCCCTTCCGAGACGATGGGGACAAAGCCCTCCGTATCCTCGCAGATATCCTTAAACCGGCTTCCGAAATCTTCGAGCAGCGTCAGATCGTTTGCATAGCAGAAGAAGCCGCCCGCCTCGCAGTCGAACAGAATCCTTTGGATATTCGGATCGTCCTTGAAGGCTTCCCGGAACGCCGCCTCCCACTCGTAGCCGCTGCCGTGGGTTCTCAGCCCGTTTTTGCTGTATGCTGGCTCGCCGCATTCCGCCGCGTAAGCGTCGAACGCGTCCTGACAATACGGGTAATACTCGTCCCCAAGCAGATCCAGAGGCAGGCACAGGCTGAATTCGCCGTTATCGTGTTCTACGATATACCAGGGGGCGTTCCCTTTGTTGAACGCCTCAATCCTTTGTTTAACATCCATTGCTGTCACATCCTTTCACACCATAATTTTCGTTATACAGCTCTTTGATTTTCCGCCCGATAGCGGAAATGACGGGAACGCTGACTGCGTTGCCCGCCATTTTGTATAGCCAACCGTCCGAGAGACCTGTTGCGGCCGCTTTATTAAATTGTTCATCGGTGAAGCCCTGCAGGCGCCAGCATTCAATCGGCATGAGCTTTAGGATTCTGCCTTTGTGCCATACGCCGTGCCGATCCTGTGCCGTGATGGTGAACATCGGCTCGTCGGGTTCTTTTACTCTACGCCCTTGCTGACGAACTTTCTCCCTGTCGGGTGTAAGGATCGCTCTCGGCTCATCGATCACAAGAATGGCAGAGTGTTCGCCTCTGTGGTTGCTGACTCCGCTGTCCTGCCTTGCCGTAATGCATCTGGCGGTATCGGTAATGATGGGATCTGGATTCATATCGATAAAATACAATCCTGTTTTGCCGCCCCTCGTCGTCGCAAGCTGCATATCACTCGTTTCCGCTTGGCAGCGAAAAGCTCGTTCATTTCGCTGCTCCTCCTCTCCCCAAAAAGTTTTACAACTTTTCGGGGACCCCATTATGCTTCCGGCAGTCTGCGTACAGGCTACTCCGTCTGTTTCATAGACTCTCGATCCCTGCGGCCCTGAGATAAGTTCTTTAAGATTTTCCGCATTGCCGCAGGCGAGAGGAAATACCGTTCCGGTACTTCGTCCTCCAAGACTTGCGACAATATACAGCCGCCTTCGCTGCTGCGGGACTCCGAAATTTGCGCTGTTATGCACACACCATTCAACACCATACCCCAGTTCAACAAGCGCGGAGAGGATGGTTTCAAATGTCCTGCCCCCGTCATGCGATAGCAGACCGGGGACATTTTCCAGGAGAAGATATGCAGGCCGTTTCGCTTCAGCGATTCGGGCAGCCTCAAAGAAGAGAGTTCCTCTTGTATCATCTGCAAAACCGAGCCGTTTTCCAGCAACTGAGAAGCTCTGGCATGGAAAGCCCGCACAGATGAGGTCGATGTCGGGCAGGTTGTTTGGGTTGATGGTTCTTGCGTCTTCAAAATACAGTTCTCCTTTCGGCTCATAGATGGCGTTGTACGCCTGATTTGCATATTTGTCGATTTCGCAGTGACCGACGCATTCAAAGCCGCCAGCCGCTTCCAGCCCCGAACGGAAACCGCCGATCCCTGCGAACATATCAAAAAATCGGATTGCCATAGGGCGCCGCGCCCTTTGTTTTCACATCATCCTTTCCTTACCGCATTTTCATACCGAAGTCCTGTGTTTCGTTCATTTGCTTTTCTTCCGCAAGCTCCCGCTCCGTCAGCCTGCGGAAGCTGTCCTCGCCGGGGACAAGGCCGAGCTGCCTGCCGTTATCAAAATCACAGTGCAGCGTTCCCATATCATCGACAACTGCGACCGTACATCTTGTATTCGGCTCGACAGGACGGGGATCGTCGCCCATCTGCAAAAGCACAAGCCTTGTGCCGGGCGGGTAGTTGTCCTTCATGCGCTGTACGAAGCACC
>JABLTO010078568.1_pt1 | contig 19164 bp, 12 predicted proteins | sample 7160091 | NCBI WGS metagenome assembly JABLTO01 (sample SAMN14651225, study PRJNA627086) | human gut metagenome | isolation source: feces | host: Homo sapiens
CATTTATATATAATTTTAAAATATCATATTGCTTTATATTTTTATTCTTATATCCTAATTCTTTTCTAATTGCTAAAATTAAAGTTTCAATCTTTGGTGCTTCATTTGATAAATAATATTTTGTGGATTCTACTTTAGTTAGACCTTTTTTATTTGTCTCGCTATTCATAACAGATATTTTAAAGTCGGACCAAGCTTTCAATACGTTGTCAGATGCATAAATTGTCATATATTTTTGTTGTTCTCTCAATTCTTCTGTTATATTTTTATTATTTGTAATTTCGGCATAAAGAACATTTTTTATTAACCAATCTAAAAATTCAATATATATCTTTTGTCTTTCTTCTCTAATTTGATTTTTAATATTATATCTGTTTTCAAAATATTTGCCTACCGGTACTGAAACAAACGCTAATAATCCAGTAATCAATGCTACCGAAATCGTTGGATATTTATCAAATACATATTTAATAGCTTTTATTAATAATTGTCCTATTTTTATAGAAATATAAACAGCAAATATTAGTAATGCCATTTCCAAAATGAAGTATAATATATCGCGTTTAAAATTAAAAATTTTTTTATTACTATTCATAATTTTCTCCTACTTTATTTTGATGTTTCTAGTTGTTCTTCTTTCTTATATTCATAATTTAATCTATTTTGTTTATTAACAACAGATTCTCCTAAATTTCTTTCTATATCTTCTCTTGCTACTTTTGCTGCATGTCCTCCCATTCTAGCAACCTCTTTATTTTGTTCTAAGCCTTGCGGTTTATGTTTTTCTGCTAATCTTTTTGTAGTTTCTTCTGATAAATCAGCCAATATTATTTCAATGTTATCCATATTATCTCTTAAAGACTCTTTACGAAGACCTTTATATTGTTTATATTCTTTAGCTGTCATACCAGACCATTCTTTATAGATTTCATTAGTTAGTATAGCATATTCTTTACCTTCAGTTATACCATTCTCTTGCCAAATATCAGTTAATTCTTTTCTATCTTGAATTCCTTTTAATCTTTTTGTAATCCATTTTTCATCATAGCCTTTAGCACGATATATATCTATAGCTCTTTGAGCTGAAAGTGATGGGTCAAATACTTCGTCAATTCTTTCACTTCCTAATTTAGCTAACCACCCTTTTATTGATTCAGCATTTTTACTAGGAATAGATTCAATTATTCTAAACATGCCCTCAATATCAACTACATCAGTATTATAATATTTACCATCTGAAGACTTTAATTTCAGTTGGTTACAATTTGTAACCGACTCATTTCCTTCTTTTTTTAATCTATGTTTTAACACTTTCCAATAATTTCTAGGATTATCACTTTCTGATAAAACTCCTACTATATCAACAACACTAATATAATATTTTTCATCTTCTTTATCCCATACGGTTCTTATTGTTTCATTATTAAAAATTTTATTAATTAAATGCATTTTATCCTGATTCATTTATAAACCTCCTATTTCATTTTCAGATAATTCTTTTTCTTTTAATTTTTCATTACTCATACATCATACCTACATAATCCATAACCACTTCTTTTATACCTAATTTTTCTGCATACAAAGATAATCTGACAAGATCTTTATCCTTCCTTTTTATATACTCTCGTACACTATGTTTAATAAGTTCTAAATCCATTCTATTTTTAGATCTAATAATATCACATATACATCTTTCGACATCATATGCTTTCACTTTATTACCCATAGGTGTTTCAATTTCAATAAGACCAAGTTTGTAAATATCATTATCAACATAAAACACATTATGTTTCCTTAAGTGCACACTACTATAACTTCTTTTTACAGTTATATCATACACTCCATTTGGAGCCTTTGTAGATAAACCATGAAAATACAAAGCCGTCATATGAGAAAATATTACATTAGGCATACTTAAACCAAAAACATAATAATTATCTATAACTTTATTAAAATCAATATAAATACCTGACGCAACTTTTTCTATAATACCTTTTTCTTGCATGATTGAAAGATACATTCTGTGTATGCCAAACATATCAAGTTCTTTTGAAGTAATATATCCATTATTTTTTTTCATAAGTTCTTCAATAATTTCGATATTACTTTTATCCTGAAACCCTTCTATAGTTAATTTTTCCATATAGTACCTCTTTGACTTTTCTACTGAAATTATATCATGTTCAGTAGTTTTGTCAACCTTTTTCCTGAATTCAGGGAAATGGTCACTTACTTTGTTATTACTATTTTCACAAGCAATCATCGCACGTTTTATAACTTTATGAAATTTTCACATTTATTATATTCTAGTAAAGACATTAATTCTCTTGATTCCAAAAACTCATTTCCATATTCATCAATATGTTTTATACCTTCAAAAATTTTTCAATATATTCTTCTATATACCAAAATTAAAAAAGCAATATTAATCCATCAAATTAATACTGCTCATCATTTAAACTTTAACATAAATTATTCAATATTTATTTTTTAAACCACATATACATTCCTTCTTCAGCAACTTCTTTTTTTACTTTAAAGCCAAATTTTTCATAAAATCCAACTTTACCATTTGCTGCCAAAAGTTGTATCATCATTTCTTCGCCATCTTCAAGTGTATCTTTTACTCTATCTAATAGATTATTAATCATTTTTTTACCAATATGTTTGCCTTGATATTCTGGTTTTACAATAACATCTGATACAAGTACCATATAACCATTATCTGTTACTAATCTTGCCATACCTACAATATTACCATCTTGAATATATTTAACTGTCATACTATTTTTTAAACTTTTTTCTAACAATCTCTTTGATGGACATTTCCAACCTACAGAATTGATCATTTCTAAATATTCTTCATATGTTAAATTATTTTCTTCTATCATATAAACACCTCATTACACACTATTTAACTTATCTATTCTACTAGTCAATAAAGTACAATCATCTTCAACTTATAATTATTATAACATATTCTTTTTTATTTTATGATTTTAAAAATTTAAAAAGATCAACCATTAAAGTTGATCTTAACAATATAGTTACATTATTTTAAAAAGTATACAATAAATTTTTTCTCCTAACCAACGGTATGAATATTGCTTTTAAAAGTTGATTCATATTCCCAATTAATTAAATCAAAAGATTTAAGTTTAACTTTTGTTGTGGCAGAATCACCTTGACTTAACGTTATAATATATTGATTACCTTTCTTTTCAATTAGATCAATATTACTAATATAATAAATGTTATTTGGTATTTGATTTTTGTATTCAACTTTTTCCCATTTTGTTCCTTTATCTTTTGTTATATACATGTATGGAAACTCATTCTGTTCATTATTATATAATAAAACAATTCCATTATTTTCATCATACATTATAAAATCTTCTAATGTCTTCCTTGAACCATTTTCTGGCAACTCAATAGATTCCCAATCATTACCACTATTTGTCGTTAAATATGCCTTTTTAAATTCCCCACTGCCCATTGTCCAATCAGAACCTAATGCAACATATCCAAAGTTTTGATTAGTAAATCCAACTACCCTATGAGGTATATCTTTGTATATATCTTTATTTACAATATCAAAACTTTTTTCTTTCCAATTCAAACCATTATCTGTAGATATTTTTAATTTTGGATCTTCTCCATAAAAATATGCAATAGGAACAAGTTCATTAGTTGAAATAAACCAACTACCATTTGGAAAAGAAATGTCTCTGTAAAAATTTAAAGTATCTTTTACTTCACTTGGTGAAATATCCGTTTTAATCCAATTATTACCATAATTTCTAGTAAATAATAATTCATTATTCGTATTTATAAAATAATCTGTTTCCATATTATATCCACTTTTTTTATATCACCATCTACATTATCAAATACGTACTTGTAAACTTCATCAGCAATTATACTGCTGCCATCGCTAAGTGTAATAATTGAATAAATGCCTGGATTTACTTTTCCACCCTTACCCGATTTATAATCAATAAAAGATAGTGCCTTTACCTCTTTATTATCCCTCATATCAATAACACTTGTTTCATCAAAAAACTGATTATTTGGATAAATTGATACTTCATAATTTTTTAAGTTACTCATTTTTATTTGTTTTCTTAAAGGTATTTTTTTAATCTGATTACTTATATATCTAATATTTAAACTCTTTGAATATTCATCGACTAAATGTTTATTAATTTCACAATCATTCTTATCTTTACAATTATCCACACTTTTATAGCCAAATTCTAAATTTTTATTTTCGTACCTATAATATCCATAACCAACATAATCATAGTTATCATCAAAGAAATTTATTGTAATTCCGAATTTCTTGATATTTCCTTTTTTAGTTAATTGAATACTATAATCATTAATATTTGAATTATATTTTTTTATATCATTTGTTTTAGATATAATTTTTAACAACTCATCTAATCCTTTTTTTTCTAAATTGGATACTCCAAAAAATCCTATTTCATAATGATTATTACCCTCTTTTATATTTGATGGATGATAATATATGTACCTTATTAAAAAAGTCAAAAATATAATTACTATAATAGAAACTATCATAATAGATAATTTTTTTATTTTATTTATTAATTCTTTTTTTCTTTGAATTTGATTTTGCTCTATTTTTTCGATTGTTTTGTCTATTTCTTTCTGAATATCAATTTTTTTATTTTTTCCTCTTTCGCCACATAATATTTCAGATACATCAGCATCTAATATTAAAGCTAACTTTTGTAAAATTGTTATATCTGGAAAACTAAGTCCCCTTTCCCATTTGCTCACTGCTTTATCAGTTACAAATAACTTATCTCCCAATTGTTGTTGAGTTAAACCTTTTTCTTTTCTAAGGGATGCTATAAATTTTCCAACCTTGTTATTATCCATTACTTCTCACCTCAAAAACATTATACTATAAAAAAAACAAATTTAATATCGACCAATAGTTTAGATAATAAATTTGTGATTTTTTAAACTTATCATGCAAATAATTTATGACTTTAAATTATAAATTTTGACAAAAAATTTATTAAAAACTATTCGTAGCAGCAATAATATATTGTCATAAATTTTTATTAATATTTTAAATACTAATTTTATTTTTAATAATATTAATATCATCATTATTTCTAGTGACAAAATTTCCTACAATTTTATTCATACATTCAGGTGTCCAATATATTTTTAATTTTTCTTTTGCTCTTGTAATCGCAGTATAAAAGATGTTATGACTTATAACATCACCTACTTCATCATTTATAACAATTTTAACTGATTTATATTCTAAACCCTGTGATTTATGAATTGAGGTTGCATAGGCAATAATAAATGGTACTACACTATCCTTTTTATCCTCAACATCATCATCATAATTAGCATTAACACTAAAACAAATAATCGTTGATTTATCACTTCTTTCAATTATTTTTAATCCAACATATTGTGCATCGACATCAGAAATGAAAATATCCACACTTATTTCAAATGTTATTTTTTCTTCTGTTTTAGTTATTCCTGTTATCACACCCTTTAAATTATTGTATAAAACAGGATAGAATCTATTTAAATCATTAAACAAAATAGGATCATCTACTTTATAAGAATTTATTCCCCACTCATATCCGATATTATTGTTATCTGATTGCAAATATCTATTAATGCTATTAATTCCATATGGTCCATCATAATTTAAACATAATATAATTTCATCTTTATCGTCCTTTTCAAATATCTTTTCGTTTAAATTATATGACATATCATTATCTGCTAAATATTCAATTATATCATTATCAATATTTCTAACTTTTTGCCATAAATCTAATAAAACAGGATTTTTAGTTCTAAATGTTCCATCTAATTCTTTTATACAATTACCTGGTAACAAATCCTTGGCAAGCCTAAACCAATTACCAAATTTAATAGATTCTATTTGATAAACATCACCCACTAACAATAATAAATTATAATTTTCGTTAGTACTTAACAATATATTCATATCATAATTATCTACAGTACTACACTCATCTATAATTAATAGATCACATAGTTGTGGATTTCTTTTATACTTATCAATTGTCAAAAATTCAAAATTTTTATTATCAAGTCCTATCCTTCTTTTTAAATTTTCAACTGCAGGATTCGTCTTTGCTAAAAATACAATTTTTCTGTATTCAAAAATACTAGAAATTATTTTAATGGTTTCCGTTTTTCCACATCCAGCAGAACCATAAATTAAAGCAACTTTTGTATCCACAAACAATTCTTTACATATATCATATTTTTTTGAATCTGAAAATTCGTAATCTGTTAACATTTCCCAATCAGCGAACATATTACTATAATCATCATATCCAAATTTTGTAAATTCATTTAATTTTTGCAAAATTGATATAGTTTCCTGTTCATAACCATTTATATATATATACTTATCACTCTTAATAATTTTTCGACCTTCATGTCTAGGTAAATATAATTTTGAATTAAAAACATCTATTAGGTTATCCATATATTCTGACTCCAAATCAATATCACTTATTTTTGTATATATTTTCCCAAAACTATCAGAGTTATAACTAAGTCTCCTAGAAAATAACTCATGTTCTCTACCATTACTCTCAATGCATTGTAATAAATCACTTATATCAACTTTATGATTTGATAAAGACGATGCGTATGGCATTTCATCAAAAGGAATAGAACTCCAATTCAAATATAAATTAGACAACTTATAATTTTCACTAGACATCAGTTGTGATTTTATGACAATATTGTTAAGAGTAAATAACATATACTTCAAAATATTAGCACTGGGCTTATTTTTTAAAATTATATTTCTTGAAAGATTAAGCAAATTTAAAATGTAATTAGTTTTTGCACCTTTTATCATTTTCTCGCTAAATATGTTATATTGATTATCATTAAATTCAACTATATCTAATAGGTTAAAATTATTACTCATTAAATATTTCATTAACAAATCATACTCTCCATATCTTGAAGAAATTTTATATTCTAATCCAAATATTTTAGCATAATTATTAAACTCACATGGTCTAATAGCAATCTTATAATTATCTATAATTTTAATATTTATTTTTTTACCAAACAAATTTATAGTTCTATCAACGCTAGAAATTTTAATAGCATAATTATCCATAATTTTAATTCTACTGTAAACAATTATTCTATTAAATTTATTTATATAATCTGTCGCATCAGATAGGGTAACTTCATAAAATACATTTTTATTAATAATTATCGGTTTTACTTTTTTTACATAATATTGATTAGCTATTACACCTTTGTTTATATTAAAAGGAACTTTTTTCACATGATTACAAATTTGAAAATAATAATTTTCCATGTTTTTCTCGATATTTAAAGGAAATGAATATAAGTTTTCCAAAATATCCATATTATACTTAATTTTCATAAATTTTTTTAGTTCAATTAAATAATTAAGATATTTTATTAATACTCTTGAAGAACCATCACCATTTGGTAGAGTATGCGATGTTGATATCTGCAAAAATCCATGCAAAGCTCTTAATTCTCTCATATTAGCACAACTTTTCATATATTTAACTGATAGTTTATTATTTTCGTGATTAAATTTTACATATCCTTTTATTTTATCAGTAATATATACTCTAAAAAAACAATACTCAACTAAATATCTAAGATTACTTAATACAGTTTTAGACAAATAATCTCTATCATCTAAATTTTCTTCTATTATTCTATTTATAACATTATTTATATCATATATTTTAGCATCTATATAATTTAAAGCTTCATCCATTCACATCAACTTCCTTTTACAACTAGTACTAAATTTGTATACTATTTTACCATAAATTTTTATTTTCTTACTAATCCAATAAGAAAATTTTCGATATTTCAAAAAAATATAATTTTTAAATCACCAATTATGGAATAAAAATTTCTTTAAAATTATACAATTATTAACAAATTCTAATTATATAATATAACTATTTTTTTGATAAAATTTAAATATTTCATTGCATAAAAAGAGTATTGATATAATTTCAATACTCTAATATAGTTAACATTTTTTATTAGTTTTTAAAACCTAATCCATTAAAGAATTTAAGGTTCCCATCTTTACCAAAAGATGCAGTTACATTGCTGCTTCCATCTTCTGCTACCCAAACATATTTATTCCAAGAACTAACTTCAATAAGAGTTCCATCAACACCACCAACGGCTTTTTTAAATTCATCATAACTAATTCCGTCATTAATTCTTGATTTTATGTCTGATAAGTTATCAAGTGTTACTTTTTTATTTTTTAATTCTTTTTTATCATATTCAATTTTTATAGATACTATTTTATCATTTGAAAATGAAACAGTAATTTTTTTATCATTACCAAAGTCATATTCATACTTATCAAGTGAAGTACTTTCAAGTTTAGTAGCTTCAAATCCTACTATACCATTTAATTCTTCTAATGTATTATCTAAAGACATCTTTGTTAAACATTCATAATATGAACATTTTGATTTTACAGTTTGTTCTGTACCACTTTTTACATTATCATTTTTTACATTTGTGTTTTCTTTTGTATTTGCACACCCTACAGTACAAATTAATACAAATAAACATGTTAACCCTATTAAAATTTTATTTTTCATTTTTCTCCTCCTAATTCGATTATAACCTATAATGCAATAATTGTATACATATTATTAATCCAATTTAATAACAATTATTCAAAAATTTCACCTATTTTTACATAAAAATTCACATAAGAATATTAATGAACTATTATTTCTATATGTTTTTATTAAAACTAACACATTAATATAAAAAAAATCTAGAGCTAATACTCTAGAAATAATATATATAAATCGCCATATAGCGAATATTTACATGGCAGGGGATGAGAGAATCGAACTCCCAACAAAAGTTTTGGAGACTCCTATTATACCATTTAACTAATCCCCTAAATCGGACAAATTAATAATATCTTATTTTTTTTATTTTATCAACTAATTTTGATACTCTTTTGCATATAATATATGGGAGGGTTTATTATGGCTATTGTTGCATATAATACAAAAGAACTTGATTTACTTGCTAGACTTATGAGAGCAGAAGCTACTGGTGAAGGTAATCTTGGAATGCTTATGGTTGGTAATGTTGGAATAAATAGAGTTATAGGAAACTGCTTAGATTTTAAAAATATAACTAGTATTTATCAAATGGTATATCAAGATCCAGGAGGATTTTCTGGAACAGATAGTCCACTTTTTTATAGTACATCTAGTACTGCAGAAAAAAATCTTGCTAAAAGAGTAATAAATGGTGAATACTTTCATCCTGCGACTAATGCACTTTGGTTTTATGCACCAGGATCTGGTAATTCATGTAAACCAACATGGTTTAATCAAAAAAATAGTGGAAGATATAAAAATCATTGTTTTTATGTTCCTAAAAAAGGAGTTTGTAAAGACTTATACTAAAAATACCAATGCTTTTACACATTGGTATTCTTTTTTATTTGAAGTTCATCGCCAACTCTAAGTACATCTGATTTTAAGTTATTTAACTGTTTAATATCATTTATTGTTGTATTATAATCTCTAGCAAGTTTCCATAAACTATCCCCTCTTTTAACAGTATAAACTATAATACCATTACCTGTTTCAGTTCCAGTTGGAATAGTAAGAATACTTCCTACAGTCAATATATCACTTGTTAAATTATTTTTGTTTTTTATATCATCTATACTAACATTAAATATTCTAGATATTGACCATAGTGTATCTCCATTTTTGACTACATAAGTATTTTCCTCATTAATTATGTCATCTTCTGAAGGTGTTACTATAGTTGTAGAAGATGGTATATTTATAATTTGACCAATACTTAATAAATCACTAGTTAAATTATTAATTCTCTTTAAATCATTAACATTAACACCATATTGTCTTGCGATTGAATATAAACTATCTCCTCTTTTAACTACATATGATATATTTGTATCTTCTGCTTTATAATATTCTGGTACTCTTAAAGTTTGACCTACATATAAGATATTACTTTTTAAATTGTTTAATCTTTTTATTTCATTTACATTAGTATTAAATTTTTTAGCAATATTCCATAAAGTATCTCCTCTTTGCACAGTATAAGTAATAGATGAACTACTTTCACCATATGGAATATTTTTATATTCAGCAACTGCTTTTACAACTGCTTCAGCATATTTTTCCCAATTATTTTTTATTCTTTCTGCATCACCCTTATTATCAAGAAATCCATATTCAATAATTATTGGTTCTGTTACACCTGTATTCCTGTGGATAAAATAATAATCCTTACTATTATCACTTGGTAATCTTCTTTGATATGCCTTTCTTATAGATTGACCTTCTTTACTTAGATTTTCAAGTATTAATTTTGATAGTGTATCATTATTCCTAAGAGCGTATATAACTTCTGCTCCTGATGAGCCGCCTGCATTTAAATGATTTGATATAACAAGTACATCAGGTGAATTACCATATGCATTTAATATTCTGTTAACTCTTTCTGTTGGAGTTACTGTTTCATCAGTACTCCTAACAAGCGTAGAATTTGCACCTAATTCATTAAATCTTCTATTTAAATAATCAGCAAATTTTAAAGTATATTCCTTTTCAACAAGTCCATTTCCACTAGTTCCAGGATCACTTCCACCATGTCCTGCATCTACAACAATCTTCACATTATTATTCATAAAATCTCTCCTCAAATTATTTTATGATAAATACCCAAATGTGTTATTGTTTATTTTATTTTAAATGAAAAAAGCAACATATGCTTATATTAAATTGCATTATGTTGATTATGTATTTTCGAAAAAGCTCTACATTTGCACAATATTCTTAGTTAACTATTTCAATTTGGCAGTGTATTTACTAACTTAACCTTAAATTAATCATTTTTAATTTAGGAATATAAGTAATATTATTGCACATATACTAATTTTTTTATTATTTCTAACGTACTTTCATCAACAAATCACATATGTTTGCCACTTGGCACTTGTTCACCTTCTGGAACTATTGATTGTTCATTAGTATCCAATTGATCATTTACCTTTTGTGAAATAATACCATTAACAGCATTATAATCAGAATCTTCTTTATTTAAAATTTTTACTTTCATATAATTAGACAATTCTAGTAATAAAGGAGCGTTTGAACTATCATATTTATTACATATATTTTGAATGCTTTTTAAATCAATATTTTTTACCTTTGATAATAATTCATAAAAATAACTAACATAATACTTTGTATCATTATAATATGATACATCTATGCTAGGATAACAATTATGAATTGTATAAAGTATCTGCATTGCATTGTACAGTTCGTCAGCATTTTTTGTGAAGAAATAGTTATATATAGTATTTATATTATTATTAAAATTAAATCTATGTCTAGTTTGATCATAGTCTGATATATTAACTTTTTCAAAATTTCTTATTTTCAAAACATTTTGATGCATAATATTATAAATGTTCATTGACAAATTCCTTATTTGTAACTCATTATAATGACCATTTTTCAGTTTATCTAAAATATTATTTTTATCGTAATCCAACATATATGTTGCAAATTGTAAATTAGAATTATCTACATCTAATCCGGTGTTATCTGAACTGGTTATATTATTTGAAAACATGATTTCTGTTTTCAAACTACCATCTTGATTTAAGTATTGTTTTAGTACTGGATATTGTTCTAAAATACTTGAATTATCATGTACTACTTTGCAAAGATTCTTTATATCATACAACGCATAATACAATTTGGAGCCATCTTTTTCTTTCTTTAAAGAGAACGTTCTTCTAGCTTGTATTATTTTTTCATTAATAAGACATTTTTGTTTTCTTAAAGACGCAATTGAACTAGACAATTGGTTCTTATAAGCATACTGTATACAATGTTTTGCAATAAAATGGGCACATTGTCTCCAAGATTCTTCATCAGCTTGTATTTCAAACTCAGTTGAATCATGATTTGCTATATATTCCGAGACATTTACAGTTTTACCATCTTTATCAAGTGCACAAAATCCGTTAAGTTTTTGATTTAAAACATCTTTAATTATATTGGCTAGAGCACTTGAAGATGATGAATTTCTTCTTACTTCATTATGTTGATATTCATGTGTCAACTCATGAAAAGATACCATCATCAAATAATATAAATCATTATCATCAAATGTTCTTGACTTATTTAATGAATTGTCATCTGTTAAAGAAAGATTACTAAAGTATTTCCTATTAAAATAGCAATATTTTCTATTTCCACTTTTATGTGCTAAATCGCTACTTTTATTATCAAAATCTGCAATAAAGGTTCTAGAATTCTTAACTTCTGTATCTTTTGTATATTCTTGAGTAAAACAATAAGTTATTGCACCTAACATTTGTGTAGAAACTTTTATATTAGAATCTGGCTTTATTTCATTAAAAATATATTCAATATACGTATTAGTATTATCACTAAAATTTCTACTTGAATATATATAGTCACTAATAAAGTCAATTTCTTCTTGGCTTATGGATTCTCTTTTTAGCATTTTATCAGTGATTTCATTTAATTTCTTTTTTATCTCATTAATATGATCTTCAACAATACTAATTGTTGATTCATTATAATATTTTCTAAAAATAGCATTTCTAAAAATTATATTAGTTGATAATTCTATATTGAAACTTTGTTTGTTTAAAGATATTTTTTTGTCATTAACAACCTGCTTTATATACTCTAAATAATTTTTAAATTCGTCACTATTAATATAATCATTGTCTTTAACAATTTTTTTATATATATAATGGTCTAACGATTCTTTAAATGCTAAAAACTGTGCATCAGATTGAGAAGAATATTGTCTTAAATAAATATCTTTTAATTTTTCTAAATATTTTGGATTATTCAAATATTGTCTATAGTATTTTTCTTCAAAATCTTTTATATATGAATCATTATACACGAAACCACCTACTTTATATCTACATTATATCATAAAAAAATATATATTAATAACATTATTTATTGAACCAAACTTTTTTTACTTTGATAAATTCTTTTTGAAAAAAGTATTTTTTGTAGTTTTCATTTTTTCATTAGGTTGTTTTTTATATTTATTAGTCAATTTGTCAAATCTTTTAACATATTTATAATTTAATGAAACTAATTGTATATTTATGCAACTATCTTCTATTCATATATCAGAATTAGATTTATATGCTTTCTTTTCTCTTTGATTATGAGACCCAATTTATGATAAATCATTTGTAATCATAATAGGTTCACTTCTAAATATTACATAATTCATATATCACATCTCCTTTCATTTTTTTGCATAATAAAAGATGCTATAAGCATCTTAATTATTAAATTTTAAAATATTATTTTTTGAAATTATAGTAAGGCTATTTGTTGCCCTAGAAATAGCTACATAGAATTCTTTTTTTGTCATATTTTCTGGTTCGATTATAATGACATTTTCAAATTGCATGCCTTTTACTAATAAAACTCTAGAAATTAAGTAATTAAACTTTTTCTGCCTTCTATTTGATGTTATATCACTCAATATATCTATTGGATTTCTATTTTGATTTACCTTAATATTATTAAGCATTCTTTTCATTATACTAATTAGATCTTGTCTACATAAATTTATTCCATCAGAATTTTCTATTAATTTTATTATTCGAATTATTTTTTCAACCTCTAATTGTTCGTTATCTAAATATTCTATAATTATATTTCCTAATTCTTTATTATTTTTTAATTTATTAAAATTATAATTGTGTACCTTTACTTTGTTTATAATATTATCATATTTATTTAATCCAGTATATGAAGACTTTAATATATTAAATAATTCAATTAAAACTTCTACTTTTTTAGTTTCATTCAATAATTCTGCAAATTTTTTTAAATCATTGCATTCTACTTCTTCCTGCATTTGATATTTACCAGCAAATCTCTTAACATAATTCTTAGTCTGATATGGTAATTTAGTCAAAATTACATTTGGAATATTATTACGAAGATATTGAAGTCCGAGTGCTATTAGACTTTTATTAATATTTGATGTTTTAATAAATTTTACTGTATCCTGAATAGTATATAAGTTAATTGCATTATTATTTTCTATTTCTTTTCTAATTTTTAAAATCCACTCTCCTAATTTTTTATTCTTATTATCCCATCTCCAAGGATAATCTAATTTACCAATTAATTCAAAATCGTTTATTGTAATTTCATCAAAATTAACAGGTATATCATTAAAGTCATAAATTGATTGTAATGGATCACCATAAATTTTATAATTCAATATATTGCATAATTCTTTAATCATTTTGTGTTGTGAAAGACTACAATCTTGATATTCATCAACAAAAAGTTGTTCATAAGTGTTTACTACTATCTCTTTTATATGAATATTACTCAACAAATTACTCATTTGATCATAAATATCATTATCAAACAAATCCTTTTCTTTGTTAAAACCTGATAAAGATGGAAACATTTTAATATATTTTAGTGTGAATGAAGCAATAGTATATACATTAAACTTTTTTAAGTTGATTCCCTTTTTCTTCAACCTATTTTCAAGTTCTTGTACACCAATGTTAGTATGAGTTAAAATTAAAACTTTTTTGCTAAAGCTATTATTTTCAAATTGAGATACAATATCTTCTGTTTTCCCATGTCCTGCGGGAGCTATAATTAATCCATTTTTACTATAATCAATAGTATTATTCATCTGCTTTATACCATTCCTTTATTCCGCTTATTACCTTTTTTATTTTATCAGTCTTTAATTTATCATAATTTTTTTCAATTAAGTTTCCAAGTGCCATACCATATCTAATATTTTTAAATCTATCTTTCACAGTTAATATCTTTAAAAATTTATCCTTAATTTCTTCATTCGTAAATTTAGATTTTAAGTCGTCAATACTTGTTGTATAAATTCCAAATTCGTTGTTAATATACCCTTTTACAATATCTTCTTCCTCTTTCAGAAAAATCATTAAATCTATCACATCAGATAATGCATCATCTGGTAAGTCATTAAGGATTTGCTTTTCAGTATTATTATCCTTATCCCATTTAAAAACTTTAATTCCAGATTTTTCTAATTCTATAGATTTTTTATTTGCATTTTCTTCATCCGAATCAATTAACAGACAAACCCTATAACCCATTTGATTTAATCTTTCAGCATTTTGGCAAGCTTTCATTCCACCTTTTCCATCCATAACTAATGAATTATACATTGCCATTGATTCACCAAATTGAGACCATAATTTATTAAGTTTTCTTAATATGCCATTTTCTGTTGCCCCTTCAACAACAATTATATTTTTGCATATGAATGCATAAGAATTTGATCTTAAAAGACCTTGAATAGATGATTCAAAATCAAAACATTGAGTTATTCCAAGAATATTTCTACATAAAACTAAATCATTATAATCTAGTTCTGCTATTGTAATTGGAGAATGAGTTGTCATAATTACTTGACCATTTTTAGCACTTTCCTTTAGTTTGCCTATTAATTCTGATAAACGATATGGTTCAAGACCATATTCAATTTCATCAATTAAAATACAGGCAGATTGATCTAATTTCGATAAATTAAGAATTGCAGAGATTAATCTTTTTGTACCAGTTCCTTTTGAGTATATTGGTATTTCTCCATCACATAAATTTAAATTTGACAAATTTATATCAGAATTTTTAAGTTCCATATTTATTTTAAGCTCATCATTTAATTTGACGCTATAACTATTTAATGCTTTATTAATATTTTTTAAAGTTTCTTTCATTTTATCATTATTAATATCTATTTCTCTAATTCCCCTAATTGCCCCTATTAAAAATGTATCTAAATCATCTGTATTGCCAATATATTTTTTTAAAATTGAAGATCTACCTATTTTAAAATCTCTATTAATATTCTCACCAATTCTAGCAACATTAAATTCAGCTCTATCTTTATGTGAAATAGATTTCCCATCACTTCTATTGTTAATAACACTCCATTTACATTCAAACATTTCATTTATTCTTAATTCAATTGTAATAAATTTATCATCTGTATCTAATGGTTCATCATCTTGATTTTCTTTTACATCTTTTCTAACATATAAACCATATTTGTCTTCTGTAAGTAAGACTTTAGGAATATCACCAATAGTTAATTTAATAACAATATTTTCATCTATATTACAATTATAAAAATCTGTATCAGTAACTTGAATTGTCCAATAAGGATACAAACAATATTCAATTGCATCTAATATTGTAGTCTTAGTAGAATCACTATTTCCAATCAAACATATAAGTCTCTTATTAAATTCCTTATTTAATTTTTTAATTCCTCTAAAATTATTAATTTCTACTCTTTTTATATACATAAAGTTCACTCCCTAATTAATTATATTATATCACTAAAAAAGATACTTTTCCTACAAAGTACCTTACTTTTTATAGATTCTTATTTGTTATACCATACATTGGTAAATAAATAACTTGGGTGTTCTGCACCTACATTATTATTCATAAAATCTCTCCTCAAATTATTTTATGATAAATACCCAAATGTGTTATTGTTTATTTTACTTTAAATATAAAATTTTTTAGGTAGATAAACTATTACAATAATATATAATAACTCATACCAAAATCTATAATATTAAAAACATATTTAATTACCTTTAATTTTAATAAATTTTTTCAGTTTTCCAACTCTTTACTATCCTCTGTTAAAAGTTTGAAATAACTACCTTCCTTATCAATTAATTCTTTATGGGTTCCTTGTTCAATAATTTTACCCTTATCAAGATATAAAATTTGAGAACATTCTTTAATTGTAGATAATCTATGTGCAATTATAAATGAAATTTTATTTTTAGTTATTTCATCTATAGCATTTCTAATTAACATTTCAGATTTATAACTTAACGATGCTGTTGCTTCATCCAAAATTATTATTTCAGGATCTTCTACCATTACTCTAGCAAAATTTAATAATTGCTTTTCTCCTGTTGATAACAAATCAGTATCAGAAGTAATAAATGTATCATATCCATTTTCTAAATTTATTATTTTGTCATGTATTTTCAGTTTCTTACAAATATTAATTATTTCTTCTCTACTTACATCATTATTAACATAATTTATATTATCTAATATTGTTCCATCAAAAATAACAACATTTTGCATTATGTAACCTATTTTAGACCTTAAACTTTCTAAACTATAGTTTTTATAATCCTTCTCATTAATTAGAATTTCTCCACTACTTAAGTCATAAAACCTACATATTAAATTTACTAAACTTGTTTTACCACATCCAGTCTTTCCTATTAATGCAATCTTGTCTCCTTTATTAGCTTCAATATTGATTTTTGTTAAAATCTTATTTTTATTATCATAACTAAAGTCAACATTATTAAACTTTATTTTTTTTATAGTATCTATTTCTTCTCCTATTTTAATATTTTCTTCTTCTCTGTTTAATAAATCCATTATTTTGTTATAGGATATTCTACCCAAATTTCTAATCTGAAATCCTTCTATAACCCATTTAGCATATGTTTCTGGGCTTGAAATATATCTTACTAAAACTGTAAGTGCTCCATAAGAAATTAAACCATTTACTACTCCAATACTACCATAGCATACATTAAATACAATAATAAATGAAATAATAAATTCATATAAATATGTATAAGTTCTAATATTTTTTTCTAATTTATTTGTAACATCATTATATTCTTTAATTAATTCAGACAATTCTTTCATTCTTTGGCTTTCAATTAATAAAGTCTTTATAGTTGAAAATCCATATATTTGATCATTAGACCAATTCAAGATTTTAGCATTAATTTTTCTTTTTAATTTTATATATTCAATAGATTTTTTATTAAATACATATGTAATTATAAAACCAAAAATATAAATAAAAAGTGCTACAATCATTATCGGAACATTTAAATACATTAATATAAAAATTGTTCCTAAAAGTCTTACAATACCACCACAGTAAGAGCGTACTACTCCATTACTATAGAATCTTGCCATTTCTTTTGTATCATTTAATATATTTTCCAAAACTTCTCCTGTTTTAATTTGATCAAGTTCACTCTCTTTTAAATCTTGGATTTTAAAATATATTTTTTCTCTATAATCTGCTTCTAATTTCTTTATAAAAGATTCACTATTTATATCTTCAAAAAAAGTAGTAATCGCCCTGAAAATATTTACACAAAAATATATAACAGATAATATTATTATTAGCTTTATATTTTTACTTGGAATTGCATATTCAACCATTACAATAGTAAAACTTATAAAAATAACCACCATTATACTAGTTAGGAACCATCCAATAGCAGTATTTCTTGCTTGCTTTTTGTAATTATTATAAATACTTTTTAACATATTAATCCTCCTCTAATATAACATTATCATCTACATCAATAAGCTTACTATAATTTGGATTTTTAAGTAAATTTGAATGAGTATCATAAATAACATTGTTATTATCAATAAATAATACATGGCTACATTTTTCTACTACATTTCTATCATGTGAAATAATAATTGTTCCTTTATTCATTTCAATTAAATTGTTTAATATTTCTAATTTAGTAGCGTTATCCAATTTTGATAAAGAATCATCAAAAATAATATATTCAGTATTCATTGCTAATGTACGAGCTATGGCAATTCTTTGTTTTTGACCTCCTGAAATATTACTTCCATTATTTTCAAGAATATGATTATATTTATCATCAAATTCTTCAATATCTTTTTCTAAACAAGATATTTTACACAATCTAGTAATATCATCATCTGTCAAATTTTTATTTGTTACATTAATATTATTTTTTATTGAATCATTAAAGATATAAGTATCTTGTAATACAATTCCTACATATTTTCTAATAGACTTTTGATTAACTTCTTTAATATTTGTATTACCGATATAAATATTTCCAGTATAATTATAAAAACCTAATAAAGTTTTAGCAATCAAAGTTTTTCCACTACCATTATCCCCTATAATTGCAATATTCTCGTTTTTCTTTAA
>JABLTO010119796.1_pt1 | contig 19160 bp, 15 predicted proteins | sample 7160091 | NCBI WGS metagenome assembly JABLTO01 (sample SAMN14651225, study PRJNA627086) | human gut metagenome | isolation source: feces | host: Homo sapiens
CTAAAACCATGTTATACTAATTTTAGTTAGTAGTTATTACTACCTATAAATTGTTGCTTTTAATGGTTGTTTTACCAGAACCATAAGGGCTCCATAAGATAAAATCGTCGCACCAAGCGATGTTAATGATTAAATCAATCAGAAATGATTGATTTTTTTGTCGTTTAAGAAAGGTGTTGATAATATTATGATAAAAATAATCAAACAAGAGATGGTTTTAATATCTTCTTCAATGAAAAGAAAACAAGTAAATAAATATTTGGATTATTTAAGAGAATATTTTGAAATTGAATATCATGAAGATAAAGGAGATAGAACTGAAAATGGTATGGCAGTATTCGATTCTGAAATACCAGATAATTACGAATTGTTGAAAGTGATACCTATAATAGATTTAAATTTATTTAAAGGTAAAGATATTACATTTGGATTAGTATTTAGACCTACTATTAAAGAGATAATTAATAAAAAAGAAGTAAGTAAATAATAAGCAGGATAAAGAGAATGATAGTACTAAACTAAATTACCCTTTATAATCAAAGGAATTATAGTGCTATCATTTCTTATTTTGCACTTGCAAAATTAAGTTAAAAATATGGAAAAACTCTACCATACTCCTTTTTAAATCCTTATAAATAATGGGGAAAACAGGCATTACATAAAATCCATATTTTGAATTTACACCAAAAATAATGGATGAATATTGGATGTTGCAAATTCATGATAAAATTTGCCAAAAAGATGGTATAATTATATATAGAAGTGACGGATAAATAATAATTTACGGAGGTAAAAAATATGTTAGATTATTATATTCATCAAATTGGAGATATAAATAACCCAGAAACTTATAATCGTTTGAAGTCAATATTAGATACTAAATTTATTCATTCTAGAAAAAAATTAAAAGAAGTTGGAATAATTCATAATTATGAAAATAAATCCTATAAATTAAATATCCCTCCAGAAAAAGAACATATGTATTACATGGATGATATTCATTATGATAGAGTATCACTTAGCGATCCAAATAATAGATTTATTAAACACGAAATTAAAAGGAAAGATCATAATAGTTTTACATGTTTTGATTATAATTATATTGCATTTGCTATATCTAAAGATATTAAAATAGTTTCTAGCGAAGAAACGCATGGTCTTGCTTTAGGTGAAGTACAAGTTCAAGACTCAATTGGCGAAGAATTCATTAAAGGGATCATTTTGCCTTTTGAAGTAGATGATTTAAATAACGAAAATATTTTAAAAATTATTGATATGATTTCTGTACTATGTGATAAAAGTGGTATACCTTTAGATATCTATAATTATAAAGGAGAGCTTTTGAAAGAAAAATCAAATAAAAAAATAAAGTAATTCAAATTATAATTTATTAGTGAGAGTGGTTTGAAATATAACTAGTCTTTTTATTTTAAAAGAAAGAATAAAAACAAATGTCACGGAGATGAATTTGTCACACATAATATAATATAAAAAATTAATATAATAAGAATATAAATATATTTAAATTAGTATAAATATTTAGATTAAAGTATAGAAAATATGTTATACTATTAATAGATTGATTTAATCAATACTTGTTTCTATTTTTCGCAAATGCCCCATGTCATTGCTCCATTTGAAATCAACTTACTGACTTAAAAAGTTCGTAAGTTTTTATTATATTTTTTTAAATTTGGGAGTAAAAGTCGTGTCTAGCCAGCATTGAATTTATAATCCCAAATAAATTCTAGTATAGGAATTCCCATACCCTTTATTATCAGAAATTAAAATCTAAATATACATAATTATTCATATCGTAAGATAAATTATTTTCTATCATTTTGTTAGCAATTTTACAACACTTTGAAATCCTTTCACCATTAAATAGTGGATCAATATATCTAATCTTTGCTCCATGATGTACATAATAAATATTTTGAGGTTCTTCTTTTGAAGTTTTTACTTTTTTAGCATTTCTCCAAATATTAAAAATATCATTATATTTAGAAGATTCTATAATATCTATTACTTCACTTTCTTTTAATTCATATAAATCCTTTTTAGAAATTTTGTTTGCATCACTTAATTTTTTTAGAATATCAGCAATTAATTGCATAGAATATCTAGTTCTATCTTCACGATATATAACGGATAATCGGCTTGTAACCTTAACAAAGTTTCTAGCAATTTTTTTAGTTTTAAATCCTAATTCAATTTCTTTTTCTTCGTTAGTTTGTATTTCAATATCATCATATATTTCTTTAATAATTTCTGAATCTAATAATCTATAAGTAAATAAAGCATTTGATAGTGAATATTCTAATCTATCAGCAGATAATTTAGGTGTATCATTATCAGCAATAGGATATAAATGATAATTATCTATTTCTGATATTTTAATATTATCTCTTTTTAATAAGGTCATAATTTCTTTTGAATTTTTTATTATTTCTGTTGTCAAATCTTCTGTTGATTCTTGAGTCATATAATCTCCATTAAGAAAATCTATACAATGCTTAAATGCAGGTGTTGCTATATCGTGAAATAATCCAGATAAAGTTTGTTTTTTATCATGTGTAAAATGCCAAACAATTAAAGCAACTGCAACAGAATGATCTAAACTTGAAAAGAAAAAATCACTTTCAAACAAGTTTGAATATATAGTACCACAAGTAACACTAATATATTGTTGTGATAACAATTCCTTTGTGTCTATATATTCATTTAACCATTCTGGAAAATTCGATTCTAATATTTTAAAATATTTTTTTATTTCTGTATTTAAATTATCATAATATTTTTTCATTTTTTCACGTCCTTACATTGTAAACAGGCCTTACACAATCTTTTGCAATTTAGCATTCAATCCAAGTTGCTTTTTTCCTTATATTTTTTTCTAGCTGATTTTGTTTTTTCATTTAATCAATGCAAATTTACTACCGCCATAATTTCGAATCTAAAAATTTAAATTATAATTATTATACTATAAATTAACAAAATTCTCCATATTTCCGTGGTATTTAAATAATAAATTATATATAATAATTTTAGAAATGAAACACAGTTCGTAACCTGTTGCTCACTGGCCTCATTAAGTAATTCAACTTACAAGTTTGATGCTTGTAAGTTTTTTTTGTAAAAAAAAAAGAATAAAAACATTAATAACCTTTATTCTTCCATATTCTTTCTTATTATATCTAAATTTTCTTTTTTACCATAAACCGTAATATCTTTTATAATATGCATATTATCACCAAAGTTATAGATTTCCTTATTATTAAGACTATCTATTAATTCTTTTATAATCATATGCTTATCTTCACAAAATGGCTTTAAATATAAATTACCATTAGAACGCACTCTATTTTCTATCTTACAAGCCTTATCTATTTTATACTCTATTCTTATATTATCAATATCAAGTTCTTGGTAACTAATATTATCTTTATCATATGTTTTAAGATATAAATTATCTTGCATTAAAATTTCTATACTTTCTTGTTTTAAATTATTACTTAAAGAAGCATCACTAAAACCAACTAAACTAACCAAAACAAAACCTAAACCTAGTCCTAAAAGAATAACACCACCAACAAAAGCATTAATCATTATTTTAAAATTACTCTTTCTATTAAAAATAAAATTAAGTAATAATAAAATACCTAAAATGGTAATTATTCCTAAGGCCAAGCTCGATGAAAATATACCCGTAAAGAATAAGCCTGATTTTACTATTAAAAGCGAACATATTAAACAAATAACAATACATACTAAAGTAAAACTTAAAAATAAAACTATTCCTAAACCTATTAGCTTTATAGTGCCAACAACAATATTAGTAAGTAAATCAAAAAAATTATCATCACTACTATTATTATTTTCTATAACTATTTTATTTGGTCTAATCATATTTTGTTTAAAATTAATATTCCTACTATCTTTAAATTCTAAACTAGCCTTACTCTCCAAAGCATTTTCATTATTTGCAAAAGAAACATAAGCATTATAATATCTTACTTTATATAACTTAAATATGATAATAATATTAAATATTAAACCTAAAATAAGATATAAACTACTAAAAACATTATAAATAGTAATATAAATATCATGAGGTATCTTTCTTAAAACTTGTTGGATAATAAAACTTCCCATGTAAGCTCCACAATTCCAAATAATAAGCATTATAATAATAATTATTATTTGTTCTAAAATAAACTTTATTTTCATTTTTAAAGTCATTTGCCAAAAAAATTCGAAGCTGTTAATAATGAAATTAAATATTTCATCACAATTTGATTTTATTTTACTTTTAACAGCCATACTTTCTTTTACTTCTTTTATATCCCCATGTAATAAATCATCAATGTTTAAATCAAACTTTTTACATAGCAAGACTATTTTATCCATTTCTGGATAACTAACCTTTGATTCCCATTTACTTATAGCCTGCCTAGATACTCCTAAGATATCGGATAAATCTTCCTGACTCAAATTGTTTTCTTTTCTTATCTTTTTTAAATTTTCTGCTAAATTACTATTCATCTAAATTCTCCTTTTCTCAAGCTAATCATATCTATTTTTACTGGTTGCCCACCACCACTTTTTGGTTGTTTTATGACAACTTTGGGTTGCATTTTAATTGATTTTCTAAAATTTCAGTTATTTACTATCAGCGATAAAGAAAAAAAGTTCTTTTTTAGGTATTTTAATCTTTAAGAACTTTCTTTTATTTCTCATATTTAATTGTATAACTATTAAATTCTAGTATTTTAGAAGAATCGGAATATTTAATAGCTGATATAGTATATTTGCCGTTATCATCAGGTAACTTATTATATTCTTTCGTAGTTTCATTATAAATAAGATAATAAGTAGTATTATCGCCCACAAAAGAATCAAGAGGTATAATCAAACTTAAAGACTCTACTACTTCTTTATCAGTTATCCAATTAGAATTGTTTTTTATTTCTTCTATTAAATTATCCGTATTTTCCTCTCTATAATTAATAGTAATATGTTTAAACTCAGACTTATCACCATCAAATACAGAATAATTACTACCTAACAATCTACTATTAGGAACAGTAAAACCAATTATATCATTATATCTATAAATATTATCATCATTAAAAAGTAAAGAAAATGCTCCCATAAATCCTAACAGAAAGATAGTTAAGAAACCATAAACTAAATTTCTCTTATTATTACATTGTTTCTTCCATTTAAAACCTAAAATAACAGAAATAAGAGGAATTGGTAAGAAACACCAAGCAACCCAAAAATAATTTTCATTATAAAAACCATCACTTGGATATTGCCTCATCAAATAACCAATCAAATATAGAGCAGCAAATAAACTGAATATTGTTGTGCCAAATAAAATATTTAAAATTTTCTGATGGTTCTTCTTAGGTTCTATTTTTTCCTTCTTTAACGGTAAATCGGCAAACTTATTTCTAATAAATTTTTGAAGTTCTAATGACATTTTCTCTTTTTTCAAATCAATAATTGTTCCTGATTTATCATATTCTAAATAAAAGTTACTATCACTTTCAATAAATTTAGTTATTTTACTATAAAGCAGTCTACTAGCTCTTAAATCATTACTAGCCAATAAATATTCGCTATAGAATTCATAATATTCAACGATTTTTTCACCTTTATTTTCTTCATTAAATTTCTTAGTTACTAATTTGTCATTATTATTATAAAAATAAATCAAACAAATAATTTCTAAAATAACAAATAATATTAACAAAACCAAAAAACTATGATAATAAGCCCCAGCAATTATGGCTCCAACTAAAATTAATATGCTAGCCACAATATATCGATTCCAAAAAAACTTTGGAAAATATTTCATTATCAAAATACAATCTTCAGACGTCCTTTCAACTTCTAAAGTATAAAGTGGTTTTTCTTTAATTTTTAAAATACTATTTTCCATAAACAAAACTCTCTTCTAGCCTCATTATATCAAAAAACTACTTACCTTTACAGTAAATAGTTTAATATTCATATATTTATTTTTTATTTTCACTTTTTCGATAATTTAGGGCCATTCCTATCACAAAGATATTAGCCAGTAAATAAAACCACAATAGTAATATTACTAAGTTAGCTAACCCCCCATAGAATACTGAATAATGAGCATAATGATTTATATAAAAGGAATAAATCCAAGTTACTACTAACCAACCAATCGAAGTAAATATAGCACCGTAATTAACATTTTTGGAAGGTATTTTTACATCTGGTGCCATGGCATAGATTATCTTTATAAATAAGAAAACAAAGAATAATGAGAATGGGCCTTGTAAAAAATTAAATACAGCCTGAATTTTCTCGGTTACAAAAGGATTTAAATTAACATACTTTATTAACTCTATTATTTTATTACCAAACAATGGGAAAATTAAAATAAATAGGAAAAGTAATACAATAAACACTGTCATTACTAAAGCTTTAATCTTACGATAAATATAGCCTTTATCTTCAATACCATAAATCATATTTGAAGTAATAATGACGGCTGAAGCACCACTAGATGCCGTAAAAAAGCCAATAAATAAAGTAATAAAGAAAGAAAATGATAAACCACTTACCGAAACTATGGGAATAATCATTTGGCTAATAGTACTTCCAAAAGCTTTAGTCATAAATTCTTCAATAAAATCAATAGATAAATTTAAACCTGCCGCACCATAACCAATAAGGGTTAAAATAGGTACAATCGAAAGAATAAAAGAAAAAGCAAGATGTCCTGGTAGTATCAGCATTTCTCTTCGATTAAGTACTTCCCAAAAGTTTTTAATAAACTCTTTTACTTTCATTACTACTCCTTAAGACTATTTTCTTGCTTTTTAATTTTCATATCCTCAACTGCTTCATTTAGAGCATCTTCAACTAATTTCTTATCACTATCAATCATACTATGACCAATAGATGCTCCAAAATCATAAGGCATATTTTTTAACTCCTTAGTTAATTTCTTTATATAACTTACAACTTGTCTTTCATCATAGCCAACTAAATAAATCAAAAATTCCGTTCCATCAGTTCTTACAATATCACTATTATCAAGTTGTGTTCTAATTAAGATATTAGCAGCAGCTTTAATTTGAGCATCGCCCTTTTCATATCCTAAAGTATCATTTATTTCTTGAATTCTATTTAAATCAACAACCACCATAGCTTGGGGATAAATAGTATTTTTATTCCAAGATGACGCATTTTCCATTAAATAATTACGATTCTTTAATGAAGTTAATTGGTCAATATATCTTATTTTTTCTTCTTTTTTAATCTTTTTTGATATCTTAATTCTTCTAGCCCTTTTATATAAAGCATAAATTAAAATAACAAATATTATTAAAAAATATAATATATACTTAGCTATTGTTCCTAAAATAGTACCACTATCTAAAGTCTTTTTATAACTATTTAAGCCCTCTACTCTTATCATACTAGCATCACTCAAACTAATATAAGCTTTAAATAACTTAGTAAAGGCATTATCTTCTCTAACTTTAAAAGTATAAGGAATATTTAGACTATTTGCATATCTAGGACTATAATCTTTTAAAGTTGTACTAGCAACATCTAAATAAGTATCATAATCAACTACAGCAATCGCTTTACTCTTAGCAAGTTTTTTTAAATCACTTACCTTTTTATAAGTTTTTAAATCAATACCATTTATATTTTTTAAATTTTCATAAATAATACTATCTTGCATTACATATACTGTTTGATTTTGCAATGAATTCAAAGAATTAACTACCATATCATTTTTACGACTAGCTATAACATAATATTTTATATCCATATTAGTTGTTATAGTTTGATAATTATTAGTTAAGTTATAATAGTTAAAATATAAATCAATAGAATTATTGTTAATTGCATTAGTTAATTGTTTATAAGTACGATACTTAATATATTTAAAATCAACCCCAGCCATTTCACTAAAGTTTTTTAAATAAACAGATACAATGCCACCATAATTTCCCCCTAAAATAATTTCATAAGGATTATTGTTTACAAAACCATAATTATAAATACGCGATGTTAATTCTTTTTGTTCTACTTCACTTAACTTAATACTTTTTACTAAAGTATTTTTTAAATTAGTATTAAAGGCATTTTTATATTTTTTATTTTGCCATTTATTATAATATTTTTTAATAACACTACTAAAGTTATCATCTAACATATAATAACCATAATATTTTTTTATATCACTAAATTCGTAAACAACACTATAGTTTTTTTCTAAAATATCACTAGTTAATTCATACTTAGGTACCATTATATAATCTAAATCTTTATTAAAGCTTTCTTTTAAGGCATCATAAGTATCAAAACTTTTAAACTCAATATTTTTATCTTCATTAAAATAACCTTTAATATAATCGGCATCACTTTTTAAAACACCTATTTTAATATCTTTTATAGCCTCAATATTATTATAATAAACATAATCTTTCTTTAATAAGACATAATTATCAGCATAAAATTCTACAAATTTATCATTTTTCGTATTAGTAGCAATAAAACCACTAGTTATATTTTCATCTTTACTAGTATAAGTTATAGGATTTATTTTTAAGTTATATTCTTTACCTAAATCATTTAGAAAGTCATAAAATACTCCAGCCCCACTTTTACCAAAGATATCTAAGTCATTAATAACATTAACATTTAAAACAGTTGATAAATTATTATTAATCCATTTGTTTTCTTCAACCGTTAATTTATTTTCATCATTTAGGATATTTACAACTGCTAAAGAAGCTACTGCAACTATTATTATACCCACAAATAATATGAAAATCAGTCTAACTTTTTTTGCCATTTTACTCACCATCATCACTTACTGGATTATTATTATTCCAAATCAAGTTTGTACCATTAACATTCTTTGAGCCCATGATTGTAAAACCATCACTTGCTTCATTTTTTTCACTTACTAAAGTAAAATGAATATCATAGAATGCTTTTTCCTCATCACTAAATTGTTCTAAAGTCTTAACGGCGATTGCTTTTGATGTTTCTAAATCAGCACCAGCTTCAAAATCAATACGAATATAAACGATTTTACCACTTACTTCAATCTTAGCATCCTTAACATTTTTTCTTTGTTTGATATCTTCGACAACACTATTTTTTTTATCATCAGTTATAGCAACTGCTTCAATGCCATCTAATCTATCACCATACTTTGACCCACCATTACCAAAATAGAAATATTTAAGTAAAAGAGCCGCACTAATACCTACACAAGCAATAATAATTAAAATCATAAAACATATCGCTTTATTATTACGAATAAATTTTTTCAAAATTACACCTCTTTCTGTAAATTGATTATACTATATTTTTTTAATTTTTACTAGTTTGACCTAAAAAACTTTCTAAAGTATCAGGATTCCAAATCGTAATCCCCAGACTCATTGCCTTATCATATTTTGAACCAGGAGCATCACCAACAATAACAACGTCAGTCTTTTTACTAACTGATTCGACAGTAAATCCGCCACGCAATTCAATTTCTTTTTTAATTTCTTCACGACTTCTACCCGGAATAGTACCCGTAATAACAAATTTTTTATCTTGAAAATTAGCATCTAAAGTTTTTTTCTCACCTAAATAAGTCATATTAAGACCTAAGTCCTCTAACTTAGATATTAATATTCTATTCTTAGGATTATCAAAATAATTACTAATATTAGTAGCTAAAACATTACCAATATCTTTAATATTTTGTAATTCCTCTATCGATGCATTCATCAAATTACGCATTGTCTCATATCGGGATGCTAATAACTTTGCGGACTTTATTCCAATACCACTAATACCTAAACCATTAATTAATCTTTCTAAAGAATTATGTTTACTATTTTCAATCGAAATTAATAAATTACTAACACTCTTATTACCAAAACCTTCTAATTCAATTAAATCTTCTTTATCTTTACTTAGATTATAAATATCTGGTATATCTTTAATTAAACCCATATTATAGAAGTCCTCAACAATTTGTTCCCCTAAACCATCAATATTCATGGCATCTCTGGAAATAAAGTGAATTAAAGCATTAATTTGTCTTGCTGGACAAGCTTCATTTGGACAATATAAATCAATTTTCGAATCAGTTAATTCTAACTTTGTACCACAAATAGGACAGTTAGTAATCATTTTATAGTCTTTTTCGATGCCACTACGACGTTCTAAAACAGGTCCTACTACCTCTGGAATAACATCTCCAGCTTTATGTAAATAAACATAGTCTCCTATTTTTAAATCTTTACTTACAATATAAGGATAATTATGTAAGGTAGCTCTTCTAATTGTTGAACCAGCTACTTTAATAGGCTCTAAAACAGCATTTGGAGTTATCTGACCCGTACGTCCTACAGTACAAACTATATCGGTTAAACGTGTAATAACTTTTTCTGCTGGAAACTTATAAGCAACTGCCCATTTTGGATATTTAACTGTATATCCCAATGTTCTTTGGGCACTTAAATCATTAACTTTAATAACAATACCGTCTATTTCATAAGGAAGTTCTGGTCTATGAATAGTCCAATAATCAATATAAGCTAAAACCTCATCTATATTTTTACAGATTCTATTATTAGGATTTACTGGTAAACCACAGTTTTTAAGTAAATCTAAGGTATCACTATGATGGTGTAAATCTGTATTAGGTAAATGATACAAAACGATATCTAAATTACGTTCACGCGTAATACTACTATCTAACTGACGAATAGACCCAGCTGCTGCATTTCTTGGATTTTGAAATAATTGTAGACCGTTTTTAGCACGTTCTTCATTTAATTTATTAAATACTTTCTTTTGCATATAAATTTCACCACGAACTTCGAGGTCAATTTTTTTATGCAAAGTAAGAGGCAGTTTCTTTATTGTACGCACATTATGGGTAATATCTTCCCCAATAATGCCGTCTCCACGAGTTGCCGCTGATACAAAAGCACCATCTTTATATATTAAAGATACAGCTAAACCATCCATTTTAAGTTCACAAGAATAAGAAACATTGCCTACTTCTTTTCTAACCTTATTATCAAAATCTCTAACCTCATCATAGTTAAATACATCAGATAAACTAAACATTGGTGTTGGGTGCGTTACTTTCTTAAACTCAGCAATTACTTCATTCCCAACCTTACTAGTAGGCGAATTTTTTAATTTATATTCTGGATATTCATTTTCTAACTTAATTAGCTCATCCATTAAAGAATCATATTCATTATCCGTTAAAGTTGGATTATCATTAACATAATATTCTACATTAGCTTTATTTAAGACACTACATAAATATTCTATTCTTTCTTTGATATTAGTATTATTTAACATAAGTATTATTCCTTTCATACTAATTAATTTTATCACTTTTTATAAACTTAAAAAAGTACAAAGAATTAACTTTGCACCTAAATTGCCATACATATTATAATAACTATAAATAATCTAATTTTTAAGCTTTATTAAAGAGTAAAACCATCAGTAATTTTTTTATATCCATCTTTTAACAATAGCAATCTAGTATATCTAAATGTTGGAGCCATTGTCCCTTCTGCTCTAGTTAACCAATCACTAATTTCTTCTAAAGATTTAGTCTTAACATTTTCATAAAAACGTGTTGCATCATTTATTTTGCGTAAACACAATTTTTTAACTATTAAAACCTCAATATTATTATTTAAAAATATCTGCATTAATTCTTGATTAGTATCTTTACTACTTTTATTAGAATATCTTTTTAATGCTCCTAATATTTTTCTCTCTACTTTATAATCACTTAATATTCTTTTCTCAATATCTGTTAGTTCGCTACCTTTTTTTGCTTTTATTTCTTCTAATTTTGCTTTATCTTCTTCACTTTCATAAGATAACCAATAAATCCATTCTTTTATAAGTTCATTTGCAAAATCATAATCCATTGTTTCAGTTTTGCTTCCATTTAAAATATTTTCATTCTTCATTTAAATACCCCCCAAAAATATTTTATCAACAGTTGCTTTTTATCAATGTTACTTATAATAAACCAATTTTTTCTATTAGTCAATAACATATTTTTTGTTGAAAGACAACTAATCTTATATTAATAATTAATACTTTAAGGGCTATTTAATAAAATTTCATTTATTAAGACTTAGTTTCCTTTTACGATAATCCACAGCTAAATTATGATTATGCTAAAGCTTAAATTATTTTATCTAAATTTTGCATAGCAAGCACTAATTCTCTTTTTAATAACAAAATCTTACATATCTAAGAATTGGAGCAATCACTTCATCAGTACTAACTAACCATTTATCTATTTCTTCTAAAGATTCATTTTTAGCACTTTGATATATTTTTTAGCATCATTAACTTGTTTATCACTCAATTTTTTAATAATCAAATTTTCGATTTTAGTATCTAAAGATTTATAAATTAATGTTCTTTTATCACGACTTAGATTTTTATTTGGATATTTCTTTAAAACTTTTAAAAGAGTTAACTCTTCTTGATAAGTTCTTAATTTCTCACTCTCTTTTTTAGTTAAATCTTTTGCTTTTTTATTAGTTATAACATCTATTTTTTTGGGTTTTACAATCAACATAAGATAGCCAAAAGATCCATTCTTAAATCATATCGTTTTTACTCATATAAAATACCTAAACTAATTAATTCTAAATTAAAAAGTTATCCTCTTTCTTAACTGATATTATCTATTTTTAAACCACCTTTAACCATAATTCAATAAATAAATTTTCTTCTAAAACACATATTTATTTTTTTATTTATCAAAAGAAAAAAGCATGAAACAAAATTCATACTTAAACTATTGCAAAAATTTAAAATATTACTCTTCAAAATCACACTCTGAATTAGAACAAGCAATCTTTTTACCTTTCTTAACTAAAATGCTCTTACACTTTGGACAAAATTTATTAATTGGTTCATACCAACTAGCAAAATCGCATTTAGGATAATTTGAGCAACCATAAAAATCTTTACCACGTCTCGTTTTCTTTAAAAGAATCTTACCGTCACATTTAGGACAATCCATTACTTCAATTTGAACGGGTTTTTCTTTTTTTATATATTTGCAAGTTGGATAATTAGAGCAAGCTGTAAATTTACCAAAACGACCATTTCTAACTACTAAAGGACTATTACATTCTGGACATAACTCTCCCGTTTCTTCAGCTGGTTTCTTTTCCATATGATGAAAAGCATCTTGAACAAGTGGTTCAAACTCACCATAAAATTTCTTTAAAAGTTCAATATTATTTAACTTATTATCAGCAATTAAATCTAAGTCTGTCTCCATATTAGCAGTATATTTAACATTAACTATCTTACTAAAATATTCTTGTAATTTATCTGTTGTTTCAATGCCGATATCCGTTGGTACAAACTTCTTATCTTCTAAAGTTACATAACTTCTTGTTTTCAATGTATCAATAATTGTAGCATAAGTACTTGGTCTACCAATACCTAAAGATTCTAATTCTTTAATTAAACTACTTTCTGTATATCTTGGTGCTGGTTTCGTAAAGTGTTGTGTTTTTAAAACATCATCAGTACTTAAGATTTCTCCTTCTTTTAACTCTGGTAAAATAGTATCTTCTTGCTCTTCATACTTAGCATAAACTTTTAAATAACCATCAAAAGTTAAAATAGAACCAGTTGTCTTAAATTTATAATCATTATTATCTAAAATAACCGTTGTACTTTCTACTTTAGCATCAGCCATTAAACTAGATAAAGTCTTATAATAAATAATACTATATAATTTATATTCATCAGGAGTAAGGTAAGCTTTAAGACTTTCCGGAGTACGATTAATTGAAGTTGGTCTAATACCTTCATGGGCATCCTGCATGTTTTCATCTTTTTTACCCACTTTAACCGAACCAACATATTTTTTACCATAATTTTCTTCGATATATTGTAAAGTATCGTTAATAAATATTGGGGACATACGAACTGAATCAGTACGCATATAAGTAATTAAACCAATAGTTTCACTACCAATATCAATGCCTTCATATAATTTTTGAGCCACTTTCATAGTTTTTGATGATGCAAAACCTAAACGATTAACGGCTGTTTGTTGTAAAGTTGAAGTTTTAAATATTGGTTTAGAAGGTCTTTTCTTACTCTTTTTAGTAACTGACTCAACTTTGTATTCTTTATTTAATTTAGCTAAAATAGCATCAGCTGCTTCTTCATTTTTTATTTCTATATCTTTGTCTTGATATTTAAAGGCTTCAGCACTAAAATCATTAAAATTAGCTGTAATAGTCCAATATTCTTCAGGAACAAAAGCTTTAATTTCTCGTTCACGGTCAACGATTAACTTTAATGCTACTGATTGAACACGTCCAGCTGACTTACCACCCGTTTTAGATTGCATTAATTTAGATAATCTAAAGCCGATAATACGGTCAAGCATTCTTCTAGTTTCTTGAGATTTTACTAAATTATCATCAATCTTTCTCGGATGCTTAAATGCTTCTATTACAGCAGGTTTCGTAATTTCATGAAACTCAATGCGATCATAATCTTTATCTTTTAATTTTAAAGTATCAAATAAATGCCATGAGATAGCCTCTCCTTCGCGGTCTGGATCGCTTGCTAGATATATTCTATTTGCTTCTTTCACATCTTTTTTTAATTCTTTAATAATACTAGATTTACCTTTAATAGCAACATAATCGGGTTTAAAATCATTTTCCACATCGATTCCTAAACCATATTTACCTTTAGTTGAAAGGTCTCTAATATGTCCTTTACTAGATACTACTTTATAATCACTGCCTAAGTATTTTTCAATTGTTTTACTTTTAGCAGGGGACTCTACTATTACTAAGTTTTTCTTTTTTTCCATAACATCACTTTCTTTTTTATATTTTAATTTTATTATTTAATATTTTATTTCTCTTTTAGCCATTTTATTATACAAAAATGTCAAACGCTGTAATAGTAACATAGTATTTTTATCTTTTCAAGTAGCAAAATCAAAAAAAGCAAGTATTTTTTACTTACCTTTCTCTTCTTAAAAATTATTCATTGCTTTTGTTACTGGCCGCTTCTTCAAAACTAGTATTACTATTTTCTAAAGTATCATCATTAGTTTTTAAGCCATTTTCTAAATAAGCAAAATAATTAGTCTTTATAGCCAAATTATCCATTTTCATTTCATTTTTAACTTTGGTATTAATACTTATTATTTCTTCATCAGTATACTTATCAGCACCAATATAATTTATTTTACTCTTAGTAGCATCATAATAAGCCTTATCAGTACGCCAAGACCCATCGGCAAATACTACAATTTCTTCATAAGAATCACTTAAAAGATCGGTACCACCATAAAGACGAGGATCATAATCTAAAGCAAATAGATTAGCAAGAGTTGGTAAAATATTAACAAAAGTTGTATAATCATCAAACTTTTTAGCCTCTAAGCTTGGATTATAAATAATAAATGGTGTTCTATCGGTATCGCCATTACTTGATGTATCATATTTAGCTATCTGGGCAAAAGCATCATCACTTAAACCATATGGATAATGATCAGCAAATAACATAATTACAGTATCTTCTAACTTACCAGCATCTTCTAATTCCTGTAGCAACTCGCCTATAGCATTATCAACTATCTTTAACTTCGACATATATCTTTTAGCCGTAATATCCCAATCTTCATCTTTATATAAATCTAAATACATATCACCAGTTTTACTAGAATTATTATAAGTCATATGACTAGATACCGTTGTTAACCATGCCATATATTTATCTTCATCAATAAAGTGAGGTACAGCCTTTTCTATAAGCTCAACATCACTTGGCCAAGGTTGATATTCACTTCCTAATTTAATTCCTAATTTATTAACATCATAATAATTTTGACTGCCCATATTAGGATGATATATACTTCGGTAATAAAAGTGATCCGTATAATCATGATAACTACTCGTATGATAATTAGCCCTATTAAATAAGTTAAATAATGATTCATAATAAGTATTATCTTTATAAGTATTGATAGTACAAGTATTATTAATAGTATATAAAGAGGTTATTCCTGTCATTTCATTATTACCAGTTGAACAAGCATTTCTTGGGGAGAAAGCATTTTCCCATGACCAACCATTATTATATAATTTAGCAAAGTTAGGAAAATATTCTGGATAATTCTTTAAAACATTACTACCTGATTCAATCATTAAAACAATTAAATTTTTTCCTTTAAACATCCCTGTATAATCATTTTTACTCGTAATTTCTTTACTCATAAAATAACTATTTAAAGTTTTATAATCTTTATTAGTTTCTGTCTCTTGTAGGGCATCCCAAGCCGTATCATCAATAGTTCTACTATAATTAGTTACTTCTTTAGGTTCATATTTTGCAAATGTCTCCGCTGTTTGTTCATGTTTAATAACTAATGATTTAATATCTAAAAATTCATAACCTAAAAGTCCATATTGACTAACAGCAATATTTTGCATCGAAGGATTCTTATATAATTCTTTATTACTTACGATTTGCATTTTATCTTGCATGAAACTAAAATTAATTGTGCCATAATAAAGACCACAAGTAATAATAGTGACAAAAACAGTTATACAACGAACCACATTATATTTATATTTTAAAGATTTATCAATAAACTTTTTATCTAAAAATATAAAATATAAAACATACAAAATAGGTATTATAAAAAGCGTATAAAACCAAGGATTAAGACTCGTAAAAAAGTCACCAATAAAATATTCGATAGCATGTGCCTGACTTGCTGTTCCTAAGGACATATAAGTACCTAAGTAATTATGCATTCCGCCTTGGGCTGTAAATAAGATTCCTAAAAGAAATAATAAAACGCAAACTATTATATTTGCATACTTTCGTTTTAAAAAACTAATAAGTAAAGAAATAATATTACTTAATATAATACATCCTAAAAAGATTCTTAAAACAGACCAATTAAAAACACTTAAACCCATAATTACTTTAAAAATTATTTCTAAAAGAAATATTCCCATAGTTAATAAACAACTATAACAAACCACTTTATTGTTATAAATTTTTTTCATACTTTACTTCCTTTTTGCTACATTATCAATTATACTTTTATTTAACTAAATTTTCTACTTAAAATTTCATATTTTACATCTTTTATTGTAATTATTTTTTATATTTTTTAACTGGTCCATAACTAAAGCGATAGTTATCCAAAGGACCATATTTTTCTAACATTTCTAAATGAAACTTCGTTGGATAACCTTTATGTTTTTTAAAACCATACATTGGGTATAAATCATCTAACTCATCCATCATGTGATCTCTAGTTACTTTAGCAACGATGCTAGCAGCTGCAATAGAAGCTGAGGTAGCATCCCCATGAATTATACTCGTACTAGGCATAGATAGATTTAAAGGCATTGCATCAATTAAAACATGTTCAGGTTTTATTTTTAAGGAATTGATTGCCTCATACATAGCCAGTTTGGTAGCCTCATAGATATTTACTTCATCAATCGTTGCGGCATCAATCATTCCTACCCCATAACATATTGCATCTTTAATTATTTTAGGATATAATTCTTCTCTTTTTTTCTCACTTAATTTTTTGGAATCGTTTAAACCATCTAAATGGTAATTAATTGGTAATATAACTGCCGCTGCAACAACTGGACCAACTAAAGGACCACGACCTACTTCATCAACACCACAAATAAATTTTATTCCTTGTTTATATAGTTCTTTTTCATATTTTAAAAGGTCTATTTCTTTTTTCTTAAGTGTTTTTGTCTTCTTATTTATATCTTTAGCTTTTTTAGTTAAAGTTTTCTTCGACTTAGCTGTATCTATATTACTTTCTTCGATTTTTTCTTGTTCTTTAGTTAACTCTTCTGTTTTTCTACTACTTTGTTTTTTCATAAATCTTCAACCTTATCAAATGTAATATTTTTTATTTTTTCTAATTTTATTTCATTAATTATATAGGTGCTTACTCTTCTATAATCAGCTTCGCCCCCTTTATTTAAAGCCCCGATTTTTCTAGCAATAACATTATAAGCTTCTTCAAAGTCATCTAAATTTTCTAAGTTATAGCGGCTACTTAGTATCTCTGGATAAAATTTTTCTAACTTTAAAAGAATATGGCAGGCTACTTTATCAAGAGGTAATATATCTTCTTTAATCGCACTCATACAAGCTAAATTTAAAGCCACCGTTTCTTGTTCTAACTTTGGCCATAATATACCTGGAGTATCTAAAATAACAATGTTACTATTAGTTTTTAACCATGTAAGACTTCTAGTAATACCCGGATTATTCCCAACTTTACTAACCTTTCTACCAGCAAGACGATTTATTAAGGTAGATTTACCAACATTAGGTATACCAAGAACACAGGCATGAATTAAGTTACTATTATTACCTTTAGTTTTCTTTTTATCTAGTTTTTCTTGCATAACCATATTTATTGTATTAACTAATTTTTTTAAATCATCTTTATTATCAGCATTAATAGCCACTACACTATATCCCTTATCAGTATAATACTTACTCCATTTTTTCGTATCATCACTATCCGCTAAATCAGATTTAGTCATTACTAAAATATGCGGTTTAGTTTTTAAGATATCTTCACTTCCGCTTATTTTTGATGAATAAGGAATTCTTGCATCAACAAGTTCTAAAACTACATCGATTAAGTCTTTCTTTTCTTCTAACATTTTCTTTGTTTTAGCCATATGACCTGGATACCAGTTGATACTCGTTGATGGTAAACTTTTTGTATCTTCGTTCATTTTTTTATTTTTTCTCATTTCTCTTTTTGAATGCATATCCATTATTTATCACTTCCATTTTCTATCATTCTTGCTTCATTTAAAAAATTATCAAAGTCTGATTTATATAATTTATCTTGTTTAACTTTAAATTTATCATACTCTTTATAAGCTAATTTTTTTGCAACACTAGCTGATATTTTCCCTGCACTGTGTAATATTTCTTTATCATTAAATTGCAAAAATGCATTCAATTTTTCTACCCAATCTTTCATAGTCATAGCATTATGATTTTCTGCTTGTAATTCTGCATAATCTAAATAC
>JABLTO010120205.1_pt1 | contig 19144 bp, 23 predicted proteins | sample 7160091 | NCBI WGS metagenome assembly JABLTO01 (sample SAMN14651225, study PRJNA627086) | human gut metagenome | isolation source: feces | host: Homo sapiens
CAATGTCTAAAAAACAACCAACATACAAACAGAGCTGCCGAATCTTTTCGATCCGGTTTACTGGGGCTGCGACCTGCAAACAGCGCACGAGCGGTATCTGACGGAGAAGATTTTCCAAAAGCCGGTATTTGTCACAGATTATCCGAAAGAAATCAAAGCGTTTTACATGCGTTTAAATGATGACGGTAAAACCGTTGCCGCGATGGATCTGCTTGTACCCGGCGTTGGCGAAATCATCGGCGGCAGCCAGCGTGAAGAACGACTGGACGTTTTGACCGCACGAATGGAAGAACTGGGGCTTAAGAAAGAGGACTATTCCTGGTACCTTGACCTGCGCCGGTTCGGCGGCTGCAAACATGCAGGCTATGGGCTGGGATTCGAGCGTCTGATTATGTATATGACCGGCATTTCTAACATCCGGGATGTGCTCCCCTTCCCACGTGTCACCGGTTCCGCAGAATTTTAGCAGAGACATGAAGCAACAACTCAGTCAAAATATGCAGGAAGATGCAAGACATGTTGCATCTTCCTTTTTTTGTATGCAAACGACCTGCACATTTCACAAATCCTGCATAAAAAAGGATCTTTGAGCCGTCATTTTATCAATTTTTGCAAGATTTATAAAACAATCTTGTAATTTTGAATATGATATAATATAATAAAAGCACAATTTGAATTTAGGTGGTAATGAAGATGCAAAATATGAAAGATATCGCGATGCTTCTGGCAATCAATCATATGACAGGTTCCCATTCTGAGGCCTGTGTATCTCAGATGAACGCCACTGATCTGTCCGCATTAAAGGACAGTTATATGAAAGAATACGAATCCTATCAATGCAAAAATTTAAAATTGGATATGTCCCGCGGAAAGCCGGGACCGGATCAGCTGATTTTGTCAGCTCCCATGCTGGATGTGCTGAGCAGCCAGAGTGATTTGTCTGCTTTGGATGGTACCGACTGCCGCAACTATGGATGCCTGGACGGTATTCCGGAGGCAAAAGAGCTGATGGGCAGCCTTTTGGGGCTGCCGGCCGAAAACATGATCGTCGGCGGCAACTCCAGCCTGAATATGATGTACGACACCATTGCCCGGGCAATGCTCCACGGTGTTTACGGATCGCCTTCTCCGTGGTGCCGTTTGGAAAAGGTGAAATTTCTTTGTCCTGTTCCCGGCTACGACCGCCATTTTGCCATCTGTCAGCATTTCGGCATCGAGATGATCTGCGTTCCCATGAACCAGGATGGTCCGGACATGGATCTGGTAGAAAAACTGGTCAGTGAAGATGACAGCATCAAAGGAATCTGGTGCGTACCGAAATTCTCCAACCCCAACGGATTGACCTATTCGGACGAAGTAGTACGTCGTTTTGCCAACCTTGCGCCCAAGGCACCGGACTTTCGCATTTTCTGGGATGACGCTTATTTTGTCCACGAGCTGACCGATGAGAAAGTAAAGCTGCTGAACCTGTTTGAAGAAGCAAAAAAAACTGGAAAAGAAGACATGGTCTTTGTTTTCTGTTCCACTTCAAAAATCAGCTATCCCGGTTCCGGGCTGGCCGCTATGGGTGCCTCGTTTCACAATATTCAGAACATTAAAATGCAGATGGCGGTACAAACCATCGGCAATGATAAAATGAATCAGCTGCGGCATGTGCGCTTTTTCGGCAGCAAACAAGGCGTTTTGGAACATATGAAAAAACACGCCGAGTTAATCCGTCCAAAATTTCAGATGGTGGAACGGATTCTGGAAGAGGAACTGGGATTCTGCGGGATCGCCCGCTGGACCAATCCCAAAGGCGGATACTTTATCTCGCTGGATACGCAGCCCGGATGTGCCAAACGGGTCATTTCTCTCTGCCGGCAAGCCGGCGTTGCCATGACTCCGGCGGGTTCCACCTATCCTTACGGAATGGATCCGGAGGATTCCAACATCCGAATTGCGCCAACCTATCCCACACTGGAAGAACTGGAGCCTGCAACGAAAATTCTCTGTCTGTGCATCAAAATCGCGACTATCGAAAAGATGATTGCCCAAGCGTCCGAACAGGAAACAGCACCCCAAAATGCTTATGCGATTGCACAGTAGCAGCATAACAAAACCGAAAAAGGAGGAAGCATGTGTCTTCCTCCTTTTTTTCTGATTCCTTCGCCGGAAAGAGTGTCAATCAATATATACGCTTGGAAACGGCTGTGAATCTTCCTGTTTTGTGGGAATTGCTGGAGTTCCCTCCTGATCTGCCGATTGCTCCATCTCATCCCGTTTTCCGGTTTCCCGCTGCTGCTGTTTCAAATAATCCAGAAAATCCGGTTTTGCAATCCGCTCTACGGGAATGTCAGTCAGCATGACGGTATGCTTCTCTTCGTCTGTGTCATACAGGTCAATCCGGGCAAAATCGTGCCCTTTTTCTTTGAAAAACGCGCCAACCCTTTGCAGGTATTCTGCGGCAGCCTCCAACGTCATCGCCTCCAGGTCTGGATAAAGATGAATGGTCTTTTCCACCGGCAAATCCTGGTCAAACGTCATTCCCGGCACCCAAACCGCACTATCTCTTGGTTCATTGGTTCCGACAAATAAATTAAGCCTGCCCAGGCCCGCCTGCTCCATCTGAATCTGCAAAAGCGCCATGTATTCCTCCTGGAATCGGGAAATGACATTTCCATTTTCCAGTACATCATACTGATAGGTATCGTAATCTACCTTTCCATTGCGGCAGATAATATCAAAATGCAGATCCGGATTATGCGGGGATACCGCGTGGACCAGATACTCCCCGAATTTAAAGTTATAGGAAGCACGGCTCAATTCAAACCCCATGGTGCGCAGATTGCTCTGCTGGATATAATCCTTGGCGGCCCGTTGGGACATCGCGGCGGAAATCGGATCCCCCGTGAAAGAAAGGGGCATCCAAGCGACAATCCATAACAAACCAAAAGCCAGAACAGCAGCCAAAATCCGGATCCAAAGTTTTTTCTTTTTCATTTCTGCCCCTCCTTCGCAAAAGCGTAATCCAGCAAAAACCCGATTCCCAGGCCCAGTCCGCAAAACAACGTATACAACACCGACATAAACAAAGGGGCCACAAAGCCCGTTCCGGGGATCTGGTACAGATAGCTCAGCAGAAAAATGCCCAACGGAACAAAAAAAGATTTTCCTCGAAAAAGCCAATATCCCAGCATACCTACGCCCGGCATCAGAATAAAATTATAAAACATGCTCATAGAGTCAGTCAGCGCCACACCAACCGCAGCGCCGATCAAAAGCAGCGCCATTCCCACAAAGAAAAAAGCTTTGCGCACTGACGCAACCAGCCGGCGATCCAACGTTTCATCCGGCATTTTTACCGGCTCCGAAATACAAAAGGTCCGGCATGCTTCGCACTCCTCCAAATGCTCCTGCACCATCCGGCAGGACGCTTCGCTTGCTACGCCGTCCTGCACCAATGGCAGAAGGTCCCGGATCACTTCACAATTCTCTTTCATTGGTCTCCCCCTTTCTCCAACTGCTGTTTCAGCCAAGTGCGAATCCGGTGCTCCAGCACTCGTGCGGAACTTTCGCTGATCCCGGCCTTTTGAGCAATTTGTGCATAACTATAACCAGAAACACGCATGGAAAAAACCAAATTGGCTCTCTCGTCCTTCTGGCGCATCAATTTTTTGATGCGGTGCAGCGTTTCCCGGTTCGCGGCAGTTTCCTCCAGCGTCTGCCGGGTATAGGTTTCCAGCAAATCGTCGTATTCCACCGTTTCCCGGTGTTTTCTCAATTCCTTCAGCCACAGGTTCCGCCCAATGGCAAACAGCCAGGTTCTGACACTGCTCTGCTGCCGGAACCGCCCGATGCTTAACATCGCCTGCAAAAAAGTTTCCTGCATCAGGTCGCCCGCCTGCTCCGGATGATGAGTCAGGCCCAAAAGGTAACGATACAGTTCTTCTTTATGCAGGTAATAAAGCTTTTCAAAATCTTTCAACTGTCCGCCCCCTTCCTGTCTATTAGTTCCCTGACATAGAAAAACGTTACACTTTTCTTGCTGAAAAAATAAAAGGCCCCTGACCGAAATAAGATGGCCAGAGGCAAACACTGTCCTATTTTTCTTTTAAAAGGGTTTTCAGCTCATTCATAAACGTATTGATATCGGCAAACTGCCGGTACACCGAGGCAAAACGCACGTATGCTACCTCGTCTACCTGTTTGAGCTTTTCCATCGCCATTTCACCAATCCGATAAGAAGCGACCTCCCGATCCAGCGAATTGAGAATATCCGCCTCAATTTCATCTACCATCCGATCGATTTCTTCCAAAGAAACCGGGCGTTTTTCACAGGCGCGCAACAACCCGTTAACCAGCTTATTCCGATCAAAGCTTTCGCGGGACATATCTTTTTTGATGACAACAATCGGCATTGTTTCCACCGACTCATAGGTGGTGAAACGTCTGGCGCACTGAAGGCATTCTCGCCGCCGACGGATCCGTTCGTCTACTGCCCGGGAGTCAATTACCTTGCTGTCATGATAGCCACAGAACGGACATTTCATTATGATTCCTCCATCCAAAGAGCGGAAATTCTTTGTTTCCGGAAACAGTATACCAGCATGGTGGCGAAAAAACAAGAAAAAACCTGATTTTTTCTGATGATTGTAATTCTTTTTGGAAACCCTTATAATAAATAACAATGTCGCCCTTTGGAAGAAAAAATTTCAACTCACAAATACAGACATATTTTTATCGGCAAAGGAGTTTATCATTATGAGCAAAGTTACCTGGAAACCTGGCGCCCTGCTTGCCCCTGTTCCAGCGGTCATGGTATCCTGCGGAACCATGGAAAAGCCTAATATTATTACCATTGCCTGGACGGGCATTGTCAATTCTGATCCGGCCATGACCTATATATCGGTACGCAGGGAACGCTTTTCCCACGCATTAATTTCAAAAAGCGGCGAGTTTGTCATCAACCTGACAACTTCCGCTCTGTCCCGCGCTACCGATCTGTGCGGCGTAAAATCCGGCCGCGACACGGACAAATTCGCGCTGGCCAATCTGACTTCGGAACCAGCCTCAAAGCTATCCTGCCCTATGATCGCCCAAAGTCCTCTGTCGCTGGAGTGCAAAGTGACCCAAGTACTTCCTTTAGGCTCCCACGATATGTTTTTAGCTAAAATCATAGCCGTTAATGTAGAGGAATCCCTGTTGGATGAGAAGGGAAAACTGCACCTTTCCCGGTGCGGGCTGTTGTCTTACGCCCACGGCGAATACTTTGCACAAGGGCGGCGGCTGGGTGGTTTCGGCTATTCGGTTCGCAAAAAGGTTCCCGCCGGAAAACGGCAGCCGCCAAAAAAATAAACCAAAGCTGCTCTTTTCTGTTTTTGCCGCTATGCAAAAGCTTTTCTCATCGCGCGGGTATGCGTTTTCGACGAGCTGCTCCGCTTAAATTTTTTGGAGGTATTGTTTCATGAAACGAATCTTCGCCATTTTTTTGGCAATGTTGCTGATTTGCACCGGCTGCACGGCGCAAACCCCTTCCGATCTATCCTCACTGGCGGAATCCTCTGCCGTTTCTTCCCATGCTGAAACATTAGACCAGCTGCCGGCAAACCGCACCGAAATCCCCTTCGATCAAATGAAGTATATGGAGCCTGATCTGGATGCGACGATTGCCCAATATGAAGATTTCGCCCGGCGGGTTCAGAAAGCGGAATCCGCCGACGAGGTGATGTCGGTTTGGAAAGAAGAAGCGCAGCTTTGCAAAGACTATTATAACATGTATACGCTCTCCAACGTTTTGTTCAGTCTGGATACCTCCGATGAGGAAAACGCCGCAAATTATCAATATATGCAGGATTTTCTTGCCAAACTCAAGCCTGCCTCCGTTTCTCTTACCCGCGCCATCCTTCAGTCACCGTACCGCAGCCAGATCAGCGACATTGTCGGCTCTCATGTGCTAGCTGCCATGGAGATTGATACCCAAAACTACTCCGAGGAACAGCTGGAACTGGAATTGGAAGAAAATCAACTAACTACCCAGTATACCCAGCTGTTATCTCAGGCTGTGGTTTACGAAACAGAAGAACATGTCTTTACCACCAGTGATATGTATTACTACATTTACGCCGGCGGACAGGAGGACCGGCATCTTGCCAGCAGATTGTTGGAGGAATATTACCGGGATCTGAACCAGCAATGCGGTGAAATCTATACACAGCTGGTGGCATTGCGCACCAAAAAAGCCCAAGCTGCCGGATTTGAAAATTATCTGGATTATTATTATTTCAATCGCTCCTACCGCGGATACGGCCGGGAGGAGATTGAAAATTTTCGCTCCTGGGTAAAAAAATATATTGTTCCCGTTTACCAGCAGCTAAAGGATGATGCGGCCGCAAGGCTGGGCCATCCGCTGAATTTGTTTGAATACACCTCTCCTCTGCCGGAACAAGCCCGTGTAACCTATCTGGAGAGCATCACCAGCGCCAGCAAACTGGTCGAAATCGTAGTGGGTATTCTGCAGGATATTTCCCCCGAAACACGCGAAATGATTGATTATATGACCCGAAACAACCTGTATGATCTGACAAGCGCCCCAAACAAAAGCCCCGGTGCCTTCACCACCTATTTTTACGGTTGGCAGGAACCGTATGTCCTTTCCAACTATGATGATGCGGGAACTTACATCCACGAAATGGGGCATGCACTCAACTTTTTCCGCACTGGAGATCTGATGGTGTTGGAGCAGGATCTGCAGGGTTCTGACATTTCGGAAATTCATTCCCAGACGCTGGAACTTCTGGCCAGTCCCTGGCTGAACCGCATTTATACCGATGCGCAGGCAGCGGAAAAATCCAACGTTTTTGAAATGTTTATCACCATTCTTTCCGCAACCATGATTGACGAATTTCAGCATAAGGTGTATGAAAATCCTCAGATGACTACTGAACAGCTCAACGCCTTGTATGCCCAGCTGGAGTTGGAGTATTTTGGTGAAATTGACAACCTGGGGCTTTCCTATTTGGACAGAGGACTGGACTGGGTGGATATTCACCATCTGTTTGAGTCGCCGATGTACTATGTGGAATATGCGCTGACCGGTGTGGTTGCTCTTGATTTCTGGCAGGATTCTAAAGAGAACTGGGACGACGCCTTTCACGCTTACATCCAGTTTGTAGATATTCCCAATGACGTCAATCTGACCGATTCACTAGCACTTGCCGGTTTGGACAGTCTGTTTGAAAAAAATACCATTGAAACACTGGCACAGAATCTGGCATCTTATTTTTCCGGCTCCACATTTACAAAATAACCAAAGTATATTTACACAATCCGCACAAAATTATTGAATTATTGAAACAATTATAGTATAATATAATCAATTAGAAAGAAGCGTTTCATATCTTCGATTGAAATTATCTTATGTGTGCTCTTCCCTATGGGATGATTAAAAATAAAGGGGTTGAATCTATGAACATCGTGATTACTGCCAGAAAAACAACGGTAAAGGACTCTTTTAAAGAGCGGGTTGAAAAAAAGCTGGCTAAATTCGACCGTTTTTTCGATGATGCAAGCGCTACCGTCGTTGTAACCAATGAAAGAGACCGGGAGACGGTGGAAATTACCATACAGTCAATGGGGATGTTCTTCCGGGCAGAGAAAACCACCGGAGACCGGATCGATTCCTTGGAATCTGTGACAGATTCTCTGATGAAACAAATCATCCGCAACAAATCCAAGCTTCAGAAAAAATTCCGTTCTCCTGCTTTTGTGGAACCGGTTGCCGATGAACCGCTTTATGAGGAAGAAAATGCCCACGTGGCAAAAGTAAAAACCTTCCCGGTGAAGCCCATGACAGTGGAGGAAGCTATTTTGCAGATGAATCTGCTGGGGCACACTTTCTTTATGTTCCGCAACGCGGATTCCGGAGAAATTAACGTCGTTTATTCCCGCCGCAACGGAGATTACGGCTTGTTGGTGCCAGAAACAGAATGACAGCAAATCATTTGAAAAGGGACGGTATGGCTTCATACCGTCCCTTTTCCTGTTTTCCAACCTGTATTTTCTGATTGCAAGAAAGTTTAAATGCCCTTTTTAAATTTCCTTGCGGTTTATGTACAAACCATAGTATAATAATAAAAAGAATGCTTTTGTCTTTATTGGACTGACAGCATAAGAATTTGTCTCGATCTGCTATACTTTTGTTTCTATTTTGTACGGCCATTAAAAAGGAAAGAAAAAGGTCTTTGCGTATGAGTGTGATAAAAATGGCAGCTCCTTGCCTGTTCGGGTTGGAAAGTGTTCTGTCCGGCGAATTAAAAAGAATCGGCGCCAAAAATATTGAGGCGACTGATGGTAAGGTCACTTTTACCGGTGACTGGAATATGCTGGCCAAAACCAATCTCTGGCTGCGCACTGCGGAACGGGTGCTGATTGTCTTGGACTCTTTTCGGGCGGAAACGTTTGAGGAGCTGTTTCAAGGGGTTTTCAAAATTCCTTTCGAAGAATATCTGGGAAAAGACGATGCTTTTCCCGTAAAAGGCTGGTCTTTAAACTCTCAGCTCGCCAGCGTTCCGGACTGCCAATCCATCATCAAACGGGCTGCAGTGAAAAGAATGGAGCAGCATTATCACCAAAGCTGGTTCGCCGAAACCGGGGCCGTGCATCAAATACAATTTTCTATCCGAAAAAATATTGTCACCATTTTTCTGGACACTTCCGGCGCAGGGCTGCACAAGCGAGGATATCGGCAGACTTCTTTGCTCGCTCCGATTAAAGAAACACTGGCTGCGGGTATTGTTGATTTCACTCGTTTGTACGACGATTCCGTTATCTGCGACCCCTTCTGCGGGTCTGGCACTCTACTGATCGAGGCCGTGCTTAAGGGGATGAATATCGCACCTGGTATCAATCGCCGTTTTGCCGCGGAAAAATGGAACTGTATCCCGGCTGCCGTTTGGAAGGATGCCCGGATGGAAGCGCTGGAATCGGTCAAAAGAGATGCTAAAATAAAGGCATACGGCTACGATATCGACCCACAGGCGGTAGAACTGACTATGGCAAATGCAAAAAAAGCAGGTGTCAGCGCACATATCCGAACCAAAGTGCAGAACATCTCTCAACTTTCTCTCCCGCCCGGGCGGGCGATTGTGATCTGCAATCCCCCTTATGGCGAGCGTCTTCTGGAAATCAAAGAAGCAGAACAGCTTTACCGGACGATGGGAAAGGTTTTCCCTGCTGACCCGGACAAAAAATATTATGTCATCAGCCCCCACGAAGAATTTGAGCATATTTTCGGCCGGACTGCCGACCGCCGGCGAAAGCTGTATAATGGCATGATTAAATGCCAGTTATTTATGTATTTCCGCTAACTCTTTGCCGTATAAAAATTCCATGCATCTAAGAAATATACCACGATGGTATTCCAAGTGGAAGAGGCATGAAATTTGGCGCAAATGGGCCCCTTGACTGAAGTTTTTATGGCCGTATGCCGCCTTTGGTGGACGCACGGCCATTTTTGCATGATAAAAAAGCCGCCTAGACAGGCGGCTTTTTTATCATTTTCATCTTAATCGGATTATTTTACAGTTCAAAAGAACTGTGGCGGGTCACATGGCAGCCAATATTAACCGCCACTGGAAGCCCAGCAATATGCGTACCATAGGTCTCGATATTCACGCATAATGCCGTTGTACTGCCGCCAAAGCCCTGGGGCCCTACATTGGTCTCGTTGGCCCGGCGAAGCAGTTCTTCCTCCATCTGCGCATAAAGGGGATCTGGGTTACGCAGATCAGAACTGCGGCACAACGCTGTTTTTGCAAGCAATGCACATTCCTCAAAATCGCCGCCGATTCCCACACCGACCACCATAGGCGGGCAGGGATTCGCGCCTGCCAACTCCACCGTCTCGATGACAAAATCCATAATCATTTCTTTTGTAGCGGCGGGAGTAAACATTTTGATTCGACTCATATTCTCACTGCCAAACCCCTTAGGTGCGACCGTAATTTTCAAGCCGTCTCCTTCCACGATTTTGACATGAATAATTGCCGGTGTATTGTTGTTGGTATTCACCCGGCGGATCGGGTCGCTGACCACTGAGCAGCGCAACAGTCCTTCCACATATCCTTGGGCCACGCCTTCATGAATGGCGCCGTTTAAGCTTCCACCCACTAAATGAACTTCCTGTCCCAATTCCACGAAAACAACCGCCATGCCCGTATCCTGACAGATGGGTACGTCGATATTTTTTGCCTCTTCAAAATTGGTGACCAAATCTTTTAAAATCTCTTTTCCCAAGGGGCTGCTTTCTGTTTTGCAAGCCTCCCGCATACGGCATTCTACGTCGCAGGGAAGGATTTTATTCGCCCGGATACAATGCTCCTTAACCAGTTTTGTAATTTCCGAAACTTGAACTTCTCTCACCAAAACGTCCTCCCGATTCTCTATTTTACCTGTTTTCCGTCTACAAAAACCATTTTCGGTTTGTTTGCCACAGCCAGCGGATCCCCATCAAATACCAGAATATCCGCGTCTTTTCCTGTTTCCAGCGAGCCGACTCGGTCATCCAGTTTGCAGATTTTCGCCGGGTTGATGGTGATAGCGCGCAGCGCCTCCTCATAGTCCATTCCCTCGCCCACTGCAAAGCCAGCGCTGGTCGGCAGCAATGGCATTGGAATCACGTCGTGATCAGTACAAATCGCTGTCAACACGCCTGCTTTGGCCAGAACGCCGGGATTTGCCTTTGTGGAATTGGTAAGCTCTGGCTTGGAACGAGTGGTAAGCAAAGGACCGCAGATGGCGGGAACCCCTTCTTTTGCGATATCTTCGGCGATCAAATGCCCCTCGGTACAATGAACCAGAATATAATCCAAATGGAACTCCCGCCCAATGCGAATCGCTGTATAAATATCATCCGCCCGATGGCAGTGAAAATGCGCCTTGACCTGACGCTTTAAAAGCGGAATCAGCGCTTCGCATTTCATGTTGAATTCCGGTTCTGCTTTGGAAGGATCCGCCGCAGCTTTTTCCTTTTTTTCCAAATATTTCTGCGTCTTGATCAGCTGCTCACGGATAATGGCGGCGGTACCCATTCTGGTAGACGGCAACTGATTTTTGCCCTTATAAACCCGCTTGGGATTTTCACCCAGCGCAAACTTGATGCCCGCATTTTCTAAAAGCACCATGTCATCCACTCTGGTACCGACCGTCTTCATTGCCAATATGGTACCGCCGATGGGATTGGCACTTCCCGGACAGGTGACAACCGATGTAATACCCGCGTCTACCGCTTCTGAATAGCATCTCTCTCTGGGATTTACCGCATCGATCACCCGCAGGTGGGGCGTGCAAGGATCCGTAGCCTCATTGCAGTCGGAACCCATCGGTCCGATGGAATCCTCTTCAATTCCAATGTGGCAATGCGCGTCAATAAAGCCGGGCGTTACAGTTGCCCCTTTTAAATCGACCGCATCAGATGGAACATTCGAAAGATCCGCCATCGAGCCTACGGAAGTGATGTGTCCGTCCCGTATTTCGATAAAGCCATCTTTGATGGGAGAACCGTTCATCGTGTGTAGATAGCCATGAATCAAAAACATAAAAACCCCTCTCTTTCCTGTCATAATACCAAAGAAAAAAGCCGAAGGGTGCCCCCTCCGGCACAAAACGCCAAAGAATAAAGATTTTGAAAAAGCGCTGCGCTCTTTCTTCTGTTTCAGACCAGATAATCTTTCCCCGGATTCATTTAGAAGAGCCTCTTCTTCCAGAAGACCGTCTGCCCTCGTTGTACTTTTTCAGATCGGACATTTTGTCATCACTGGTCTGCTTAAATTTGCTGAGCATGTCTTCAAACGACATATTTTCATTTTTCTTTTTGCTGTTCCAATCATACTGGTCGGGGCGTTCCAAACGATGGGCACCCGGCGCGGCACGCCTTGGAGCAGGAGCGGGCCTGTCCATCGCCCGTTTCATAGACAAACTAATTTTTCCTTCCTCGGTGATGTTGAGAATTTTCACCTTCACCACCTGGTTCTCAGTCACGTGGTCGCGGATCTCGTTGACATAGGTCGGTGCCACTTCTGAAATATGTACCATCCCGGTTTTGCCGCCGGGCAATTCCACAAAGGCGCCAAATTTCGTGATCCCCGTTACTTTACCTTCCACAATGTTTCCAACCGCAAGCTGCATTAAAAGCTATGCCTCCCCTTAAAAAATAAATCATAAAATCGAGCCCTTTCAGGCTCAGTTCTTTGAACTGTCGATATAAACCTTTTCGTCCGGATAAGCATAGCCCAATCTTTCTCTGGCAATCCGCTCAATGTAATCTTTGTCAGCACTCATTGCCAACAACCGCTCTACCTCTTTGTTTTCTTCTATTTGCTGTTGACACTGCTGCTGCACTGCCTCCAGCGTTATTTTCCGATCTCGAATTTCCAACTGCTGCACAACAATGGAATACGCAATATACACCACAAAAAGACAAACCGCTATCTTCAGCAGCCTGCTCTTTGAAGTTTTCTTTTGTTTTTCCATGGACTGCCTCCCCCTGGCAAAGCCCCGGCTTATTTTTTTCGCCGAAAAATCTTTCTCTTTTTTGGGGATATAGCTCCCCTATTTTTAAAATAATTATACAATAATATACGCCTAGTTTGCAAGTGTTTTCTGTTCTTTTGCACAGCTTTTTTCGCGTTTTTTCCCAGTTTTCCAAAAATTTTTGCGACCTTTTTGCCAATCCACATAAGCAATCGTACCACCGGTCGCAGAATCAGTTTCCAAAGGACTTGGAAAATCCATCGGATAAAAGCGATAATCTGCTGGGCGCATTTCATCACCAGCACTCCAAGCGTTAAATAATACAGCAAAAAACCTAACAGCTCTCCCAACAAAATGAAAAAACGAACCTGGCCAAAATTTACTGTCATCGCCAGAAAAAAGGACATGAATCCGCAAAAAGCAAAGTAAATTACGTCTTCTGCCACAATGACGCCGGCCGGGAGAGGGACAGCAATTCGGAAAATACGAAACAGATCATATACCGCTCCGAATACCGCCCCCATCAAAATCGCCTGCAAAAAAATGATTGTCTGGGTATTGACCGCGATCAAAGCTTTCCCTCCCGCCTTGCCGCGCAGCCGCTACTGAAACAACCGCGCAAACAGTTTTTTGGGCCGGTCGTCGGTATAGACCAGCGTATGGATTTCTCCTTCTATGGTCACTTCTCCCGTATCTACATTCAGCTTATTCATATGCAGGTCACTTCCCCGGATCGTCAGTTCCCCCAATTCTGTAAAAAGCACTGCTGTTTCCTCGTTAAAGCTGTCAATATCCGATACGCCGGAAACAGTCAGGAAGCTTCGGTCCTCTAAAATCACATGATGCGGCGTTTTCGGACGGTTTTTCTCGTCTGCCATGATACTTTCCTCCCATTTTCAGGTTTGGTTCATTTTATGCACCGGTCGGACAGGATATGTCCCATCAAAAGCAAAACAGACTGAATCGACAACAAAAGCACCCGGCAAACAGAAGAGCGCCCCCGGAGAAAGATTCCAGGGAGCGCTCTTCTGTACCTTTTGCTGCCGGGTTGCCGGCAGGTACACTTTTTTTGCATCGTTTTCCGTTTACTGCGGTGGGCACAGACATTCCAAAACAGCATCCACCTTTTTTGAAAAATCCAAAAGCGTTTACACAAGCGCGCGGCCAGACCGCGGCAGAAGATTTTTCGCCTGCAATAGAAAATACTTTGTTATTCCATCGTCCGAACCATTGTATATTCGTTTAAAAGCGTTCCATTTTTTAAGCGAATGGCATTGAGATGAACCCCAGTAATGCGGAATCCCATTTTTTCATACAGGTGTCTGGCACGGTTATTGCCTTCGATAAACTCAAGCTCCATTTGCAGAATTCCGCCATGCCGCTGCGCAATCTCGGTCATTTCCTGAAATAAGCGCGTACCGATTCCCTGTCCCCAAAATTCGCGCAGCAAAGCAATGGCAACACTTGCTCTGTGCTTGGTTTTCAATCTTTGATGAAACGAAATCTGACAGCTCCCAGCCACCTTTCCATCCACAATGCAAACGAGCATCGCATCCTCTTGGGAGGCGTTCAGCCGTTCAAACAGCGCTTTTTCCCCTTCATAGGTATATTTTCCGCATTCTTCCGGATATCGCAGAATAAACTCGGTTTCACCCGCCGAGAGCAAAAGATAATCCAGCATTCCCGGGATATCTTCTTCCCGCGGACTGCGAATCAACGCTTTTCTCCCGTCTTTCATATCAAACCATATTTCATTGACAACCATTGTCTTACCTTCTTTCCAAAAAGGCTGAAAGTTTCTTGTAAGCACATAAGAGAAGCCGCTAAAAGGCGTGGGCACGTTTTACAGGATCGCTTTATTGATGGCGTTGATATACGCCTTGATGCTGGCTTCAATGATATCGGTAGAAAGGCCGCGGCCGGTGATGATTTCATCCTCTTTGAGGATTTTAACCACAACCTCGCCCAGCGCATCCTCGCCCTCTGTCACCGATTGAATCGAATAATTTTTCAGCGGGAAATTTTGCTTTACAATCCGATCAATGGCCTTAAAAGCCGCGTCGATAGGGCCTTCTCCTCTGGCGACATGCTCTTTGCTTTCCCCATCCCTGATAAGCCTGACAACAGCGGTAGCAGAAATCACAGTGCCGCTGTTGACCACAAAACGATCCAACGTATAGGTCTCGTGCATCTGATATCGGTTGGAGCTGATCAGCGCTTCAATATCCCGGTCGGTAACAATTTTCTTCCGGTCAGCCAGCACCTTGAATTTTTCGAAGCTCTGCTCCAGAACAGACTCAGGAAGCCGGTAGCCCAGCTGGTCCAGACGCTCTTCAAAAGCGTGGCGTCCAGAATGCTTGCCCAACACCATCCGATTTTGATAAATGCCTACCGATTCCGGCGAAATGATTTCGTAGGTCAGCCGGTTATTGATCACTCCATGCTGGTGAATGCCCGATTCATGGGCAAACGCGTTGTCGCCGACGATTGCCTTATTCGGCGGCACCGGCACACCGGTTACTGTGGACAGAAGCTTGCTGGTTCGGTAGATCTGACGGGTATCAATTCCGGTTTCTCCGCCGTATACATCTGCACGGGTCTGAATGGCCATAACGATTTCCTCCAGCGCAGCGTTACCCGCCCGCTCGCCGATACCATTGACCGTACATTCAATCTGATCAGCGCCGCCCTGCATTCCGGCCAGACTGTTGGCAACGCCCATCCCCAGGTCGTTGTGGCAATGCACAGAAAGAATTGCCCGGTCCGGATGACGTAAATGCGTTTTTACATACCGGACCAATTCTTCCATCTCCGCAGGTACGGCATAGCCTACCGTATCCGGGATATTCAAAACGCCGGCACCCGCCTGCTGCGCCGCGTCAAACACCTGCACCAGATAATCCCTGTCGCTTCGGGAAGCGTCTTCGGCCGAAAATTCAATATTGGGGCACATGGTCTTGGCATAAGCGACCATCTCTTTTACCTGTGCCAAAACCTCTTCCCGCGTTTTATTCAGTTTGGATTCCAAGTGAATATCGCTGGTGGCTAAAAATATGTGAATCAATGGATTGGGGTGCCCCTTTAGCGCTTCCCACGCGCAGTCAATATCCCCTTTTACTGCCCGGCAAAGCGCGGCAACCTGACAGTTTTGCACCTCATGGGCAATTTTCTGCACCGATTCAAAATCTTCCGGCGAAGCGATGGGGAATCCCGCTTCGATTACGTCTACGCCCAGCCGCTCCAACTGGCGGGCCATCTCCAGTTTTTCATGGATATTCATGCTGCAGCCGGGAGACTGCTCACCATCGCGCAGGGTGGTATCAAAAATTCGGATCTTCCGCATATATTACTCCTTCCCGCATCCTCTTCTTTAGGGAACGCATATGGTTTCTATTCCATTTAAGATATACCTTGTTTCATTCTTGCTGTCAAGAGCGCTTCTTTCCTTGACGGCACCCTATTTCCCTTTTAATATGAAATCAGAACAAGAAAAGAAAGGGGTTCTTTCCATAATGACAGGCAAAGAGAGACTCAGTCGGTGCAAAACGCTGTTCCGTACATTTCTAAAGATCGGAGCATTCACTTTTGGCGGCGGCTACGCCATGATTCCGCTGATTCAAAAGGAAACCGTGGAAACACACGGATGGATTACCGATGAGGATATTCTAAATATCATCGCTGTGGCAGAGGCTACGCCCGGACCGATTGCCATTAACAGCGCCACCTTTGTAGGGTATAAGGTTGCCGGCTTCTGGGGAAGCTTTTTTGCTACGCTGGGAGTTGTGCTGCCTTCCTTTGTGATCATCAGCATCCTAGCTTTTTTTCTGGAGCCTTTCAAACAGCTGAAACTCGTTTCCTATGCATTTATCGGTATCCGGGCCGGTGTAATGGTACTGATCGTACAGGCAATTTTAAAGATGTATAAAGCATGCGAACAAAACTGGATTCATTATCTGATTCTATTGTCAGCTTTTGTCTGCGTGGCGTTTCTGAATTTGCCTGTTATCCCGATTCTGCTGGTTTCCGCGGTATGCGGCATTCTTTACCAGACCTTACGAGCCAAAACATGGAAGGAGGAAACAAAATGATTTTCTGGCAATTATTTTTTACTTTTTTTCAAATCGGTTTATTTACCATTGGCGGTGGTTATGCCATGATCCCCATGATTGAAGAAGAGGTGGTCCGGCAAGGGTGGCTGACTCATACGCAGCTGGTAGATTTTATTGCCGTTGCAGAATCAACACCCGGTCCTTTTGCTGTCAACACCGCTACATACGTTGGAATTACCACTGGCATGGCTGAAAGCGGAAATCTTCTATTTGGCCTGTTGGGCGCCTTTTTGGCGACGCTGGGTGTCATCCTTCCTTCTTTTCTGATTATTCTGCTGATTGCCAAATGCTTTACCTCTTTCCAGGATAATCGCTTTGTCAAAGGAGCTTTATATGGCATGCATCCGGCTGTGGTGGGACTGATTGCAGCGGCTGCGCTATCTCTGGCAAAGGGAAATCTTTATACTAGCTTTTCCTTTGCGTCCATTTCAGATTTTTTCTCTTCCTTTCAGATTCTTCCGATTCTGATCTTTTTAACGGTTTTAGCAGTCAGTTTTTGGAAAAAGAAACTTCATCCGGTTAAGCTGATCCTTTTATCCGCTGTCTTGGGCATTGCCTGCTGCAGCGCCGAAGAGTTGCTTTTGCGCTGAGGAATCTGCTATAATAACCTCACGGCGTTACCGGAAATCGAAGATTCCCGACGCCTGAGAGAACATTGAAGCATGAAGCGTTCGGCGGCTTTGGCCGCCTATCGCATTTCGGTTGGCGTTTCACGCTATGATCATGCTATAATAACCTCACGGCGTTACCGGAAATCGAAGATTTTCTCCCGTTTGTCAGACAGAATACCCGCAAAGGATGTGAACTCTATGACGAAAAAACAGACTGCCGAAGAATCTGTGCGGCGTCTGAAAGAAGCCTATCCGGATGCCATCTGCTCTTTGGAATCCACTCAGCCTCATGAACTTTTGATTGCCACACGTCTTTCTGCCCAATGCACAGATGCGCGGGTCAATATTGTGACCAAGGTTTTATTTGATCGATATCGCACAATTCACGATTTTGCGGTTGCCGATCTTGCAGATGTAGAATCTATCGTTCATCCCTGCGGGCTTTATAAGACAAAGGCCCGCGATATTATCGCCATGTGTCAGATGTTGGAACGAGATTTTGACTCCGCGGTTCCCGACGAAATGGAAAAGCTGTTAAAGTTGCCGGGAATCGGCCGCAAAACTGCCAACCTGGTTCTGGGAGACGTATATGGCAAGCCTGCCGTAGTCTGCGACACTCACTGTATCCGAATTACCAACCACATCGGCCTAACCGATACAAAAGATCCACTGAAATGTGAAACGCAGCTAAGAAAATTGCTGCCACCGGAAGAATCCAACGATTTCTGCCACCGGCTGGTTCTGCATGGCCGTGCAGTTTGCAAAGCCCGCAATCCTCAATGTCAGGACTGCTGTCTGAAGGATATTTGCAAAACCGGTAAAAAAGCCTGACGGAGGGCTGATCATATGCTGTCGGAATTCATTTCTCTCAAACGGATTCTCATAAATATCCATACTGCATCCATAGAAGAAGCGGTGTTGATCTGCGGGGAGCTTTTGGTCAAAGACGGATGTGCCAGCCCCGAATATCCGGCTGCAATGGTGGAAACCGTTCGGCAGCTGGGGGATTCCATCGTCATGGCGCCGCAAACATCACTGCCTCATGCTGCTTTTTCAAAAGGGGGTCTGGTTCCGGCTGTCTCGGTTCTCCGTTTGGCCCAGCCATTGGATTTGGGCGGGGCCAACGGTCCTGTCGCGCTTTTGTTGGGCTTTTGCGGATCTGATGCAGAAAGCCATATGAAAGTATTGGCCGCTCTGGCGCAGTTTTTCAGCAACCCGGCGGCTATTTCTTCTTTGCTGCGCGCTCCAACCGCGGAGGAGCTTTACCGGATGCTGTGTCAATCAAACGACCGCTGAGTGGCATCGGTATTTCATGATAACAAAAGTTCGCGCATCCAGGTTAAGACGCATGAACAGAAGTGATCAAAAGGAGGGCTGGGCCATGGGATTTTTTATGAGCGGCGGTTTTGGAATAATGTTTTTTCTGATGTTCTCTTTGGTAATCGGAATGCTTATCCTGACCGCGATCCGGGGAATTTCCCAATGGAATAAAAACAACCACTCCCCGCGGCTGACGGTGGAAGCTACGGTAGTCGCAAAACGCGAGGAAGTGACACATCATCAGCACAATACGGGAAATCATACGATGCACCTATCCACCTCCACCTGGTACTATGTAACCTTTCAGGTGGAAAGCGGCGATCGGATGGAGCTGGGCGTTGGTGGGTATGAGTACGGAATGCTTGTGGAAGGCGATTGGGGCCGGCTGACATTCCAAGGTACGCGGTATATAAGCTTTGAACGAAGCAGCCGCAACTGACCGAAATCCAGCCAGTTTTTCACTGCGGATTTCAAATCAAACAGATAATCCCCCCTGTGGTCTTAACCACAGGGGGGATTGGTTTGTAGGCTTAAGCTATAAAGCAACCACCAGCTATGCTGGTGGGGATAAAAATCTTTAGATACAAGAAAACC
>JABLTO010187407.1_pt1 | contig 19137 bp, 12 predicted proteins | sample 7160091 | NCBI WGS metagenome assembly JABLTO01 (sample SAMN14651225, study PRJNA627086) | human gut metagenome | isolation source: feces | host: Homo sapiens
AAGCTGCTTCCTTATACCATCCTCCAAATATGTATCCTGTTCTTGTTGGTGTATATTCTACACTTCCTGCAGTCCAATTTGCATATAAAGTTACTGTTGCTCCATTTGTACTACTTAAATTTGTTACACTTTGTGAATTATTATATACCTTTGCTCCACTTGCTACTGTTGCCCATCCATTAAAGGTATATGTTGCTGTTTTGCTAGTATTTGTGCTTCCCGAATAATTATGGTTGTAGGTCACTGTATATTTTCTTTCATATCCATTTGCCGTTAAGTTTTTAGCAACGTCATAGGTATGACTACTATTTCCTGTGCTTCCTCCTGTTGCTCCATTTCCATTATATGCTACTGTGTAGGCTATTGGTGTCCATTTTGCATATAAGGTTTTATTCTCTGCCCAATGAGAAGCACCTGTACCTAAAACTCCACTTTCATTTATTACTTGATTTCCTCCACCATTTGTTTGAGTATAATATCCTCCAAATATATATCCACTTCTACTTGGTATACTTATTGGATTACTGGAACTAATCATATCTGTACAAGCTTCATCTTTATAGTATGCTTGCTCGTAAAAATCCCATATAGCATCTGCTCCTCCTGAGCCTCCTTGCTTATCAAATGTAAACTTGTAAACAGGAGCTTCTTCCCATTTAGCTGTTAATGTGTGGTCTGCAAAAGCTCTTGGATAGTCTGTTTCTTTAGTTAACGATGAATCGGAATAATACCAGCCTAAAAATTTATATCCAGCTCTTGTGGGTGTTGGAAATGTAATTCGCATATCTTTATACGAGTAAAAAAATACGGATTCAAGAACCTCACTTTTACTTATTGAAAAACTTTGTTTTTCTGTTTTGTTTGTTCCATCATTGTAATCAAATGTGACATAAAACGTATCGGAACTATTACCTGAAAAATTAATATAAGCCCATTGTGCATAAAGTGTTTGATCTTCATAACTTACAAGTTCATCCCATTGACTTACAAATCTACCTGACGTTGAATTATTTACCCTCCATCCATAAAGATATAGTGTACGTCCTGTACTAGTTCCATCATTAACCTTACAAGAAGTTCCTATATCTGGCATTGTTCCAGCAAAAAAATCTCCATAAGTCAATTTTTCTCGAATCGGTACCTTAGAACTTGAAGTTTTATTTGCTGCAGTGTAATTTAGTGTTACTGTAATATAACTTGAATCTCCATCTGAGCTTGAATCTTCTTTCCATTCTGCATAAATAGTATGATCACTATTACTTCTTAATGTATCTCCAGTAGATACAGTATAAGTCATCTGTGCTCCATCTACCTTATAAAACCATCCTTTAAAAGTATAACCGGGGTTTACTAAATTTAAAGTTGGTATATTATATACATCATACATAGTTACAACTCTTGGTCCATAATCTTTACTAGATCCATTATCAATATATCCTGTATTAAAATTCAAAGTTACCTGAACTCCTGTATCTTCAGATGATTGTGTATTTATCCCTACAGTTGATGATGTATTTACATCTTCAGATGATTGCACATTTATATCTGCAGAAGTCCATTGAGCAACTAAAGTATGATCACTATTGCTTTTCAAGGTATCTCCATGGTTTACATACTCTCCATTATACATCCAACCTGCAAAGGTATAACCTGCTCTTGTTGCATTAATTCCATCAAAATTATATGTACCACTCATACTTCTTGATGATGTATTGCCTGTTCCTCCATTAAAATCAAAATACACCTCAACATAGGTCGCTTGTTGGCTATCTTCTTGATTTACTTTTTCAATATGATTTTCTCTAAACCATATTGCATCAAGAGCTATTATAAACACCATTAAAATTATAATTATTGCCCAAAGCAAAGCTTCCTTATAGTTTTTCTTTTTCATAATTCTTCTCCCTTTTATATGCTAATCTTTCATTTAATAATTTAATATTTTTTATTACTCATTTCAATACCACCTTTTTACAGTTGTTATAAAATAGCTTTTTTTCCTTCTAGGGCTATTCATTTTACATGTTTTGTTTCTTTACTATTACTTTTGCTTTAATTTTATGTTACAAAAAGTAACATTTTAGAAATTAATGCAAATTTTTGCCTATTTCCGTAGTAATTTATCCTTTTGGACCAGTCCCCCACCCGACATTTTGTCGCATTTAGGGACAGACCCAAAGTTACATTTTTTGTCACTTCTGGGACAGGTTGAAAATAATTTTCAGGACATTTTTATATTGTATGAGAGCGTAATGGGCGACGCCTCTGTCGCCCTATTTGTAAATTATTAATTGCATTGAGGTTGGAGATTGGAAGTTAGATGTTAATGATAATATAAGAATGTACAAAAAATCAAATTTAAAAATGTACAATTTTGTGCATCAATAAATTTGAAAAATTGTACATTTTTGTATTGACATTAACAACAGAAATATATATCTTTGCCCATACCTAAAAAAAGCTGGAGACCTAAGATAGTCTCCTGCTAATTTTTAATTTTCTTCTGCGAATATTTCGTCAAATTCTTCGCCTTCTATTTTTTCTTTTTCTAATAGCACTTTTGCTACTGCATGTAGTTTATCTATGTGTGTGTTTAGTATATCTATTGCTTGTTCATAGGCTTTATCTATTATTCTTTTTGTTTCTGTATCTACAAGTGACGCTGTTTCTTCTGAGTATTCTTTTCCTTGTGCGAAGTCTCTTCCTAAGAATACTTCTTCTTGGCTTGAGCCTAGCATCATTGCTCCTATTCTATCGCTCATTCCATATTTTGTGACCATATTTCTAGCAATTTTTGTTGCTCTTTCTATATCGTTACTTGCTCCTGTTGAAATGTCATCTAATATTAATTTCTCTGCAACTCTTCCTCCAAGTAATGATACAATGTTTTCTTCCATTTCTGTTTTAGACATAAATGATTTATCTTCTGTTGGTCTATACATTGTATAACCACCAGCCATTCCTCTTGGAACTATTGATATTTGATGTACTGGGTCTTGTGTTGGTAAGTATCTACTTACTACAGCATGACCTGCTTCATGATATGCTACCAATTTATTTTCTTTTTGACTTCTTACACGTGACTTCTTTTCTGGTCCCATAGTTACTTTTACCATGGCATCTTCTATTTCTTTCATTCCTATTTCTTCTAAATTTCTTCTTGCTGCAAGTAGTGCTGCTTCATTTAATACATTTTCAAGGTCTGCTCCAGCAAATCCTGCTGTATTTTTTGCTATTAATTTTAAGTCTACATCTTCTCCTAGTTTTTTCTTTCTTGAATGTACTTCTAAAATTTCTTCTCTTGCTTTTACATCTGGTGCTGAAACTACTATTTGTCTATCAAATCTTCCTGGTCTTAATAATGCTTTATCTAATACATCTGGTCTATTTGTTGCTGCAATTACTATTACACCTTCGTTTGCACTAAATCCGTCCATTTCAACAAGTAATTGGTTAAGTGTTTGTTCTCTTTCATCGTGTCCTCCACCAAGTCCTGCTCCTCTTTGACGTCCTACTGCATCTATTTCATCTATAAATATTATACATGGTGCGTTTTTCTTAGCTTGTTCGAATAGGTCTCTAACTCTTGAAGCTCCTACACCAACAAACATTTCTACAAAGTCTGATCCACTTATTATAAAGAATGGTACTCCCGCTTCTCCTGCAACTGCTTTTGCAAGTAATGTTTTACCAGTTCCTGGTTGACCTACTAAAAGTACTCCTTTAGGAATTCTTGCTCCCATATCTGTGAATTTTTTTGGTGTTTTTAAAAATTCTACTATTTCTTCTAATTCTTCTTTTTCTTCATCTACACCAGCTACATCTTTAAATGTAACTTTTGCTTTTTCTGCTCCATTTAATACCCTAGCTTTACTCTTGCCAAATGACATTGTTTTGTTTCCGCCTTGGCTTGCAGGATTCATTAACAAGAACCAGAATAATAAGAAGATAATTGCAATTCCAAATGGTGAAAGTAATGAAAGTATTGTAATTAATACAGATTCAGATTTTTCTGTTAATTTAAAGTTTCCTGCTACTAATCCTTCATTAGCATAATTCATAAAACTTTCTAAGTTTGGTATATTTACTTCTTTTTCTATTGTTTGACCTTTTAATTCTACAAATGCTTTATTTCCATCTGAATTAATTTCAATACTTGTAACATTTCCCGCTTCCATTGCAGAAATTAATTCAGAATAAGTCATTTTGGATTCTGAGTTATCTAATACTGCAGATACCAATACTACAAATATAACTCCAATTATTAACCACATGGCTAAGGTTTTTATACCATTCTTCAACTTTAATTCCTCCTTAAGTTTGATATTATATGTTAGATGTTGGAGGTTGGACTTAATATTCCAACTTCAAACTTCTAACCTCAAACATCTTAATTTCTCTTGCTTAAATTTTATAACATATATAATATTCATTTTCAATAGTTTTTGCAAAACTTTTTCTTTGTAACAGTTGTGTTACAAGGGTTTTACTACGGAAGCCTATTCTAAGCCATAAAAAAAATTTTACCTTTTTTTACATATACTTTTATATTTTTATGTGGTGTTAAATACTTATTTCCAATGTTCTTTTCGCACATTTTTATTATATCATCAATATGTATTTTTGCTATATTGTTTGTATTTCCGTAGACTTTCCTTATAGTATATAAAACAATTTTTCTTTTTATTACAACATCTTGTGCATTAAATTTTTTTAAATCTAATATAATTTGATTGTGGTTTGTTTCATTATTAATGTTTTCTTCTAATACCAAATATATATATATATTATTGACAAGTTTATTTAAATAATTCTGTTCTTCTGTGGATATTTTAGATAATTTATCTATTGCATCCACAATATTAGGATTAAATTCTTTTTTTAGGTATGGAATAAGCAAGTTTCTAACTTTATTTCTTGTGTATATATTTTCAAAATTTGTTTTATCTATTTTAGGTTCTAATTTATTTTCTTCACAATATTTTTCTATTTCTTTTCTTTCTATTTCTATTAATGGTCTAATATACGTATTTTCTCTAATTGGTTCTATTCCTGTTAATCCATTTGTTCCTGTGCCTCTTATAATATTCATCAATATTGTTTCTACTTTATCATTTAAATTATGAGCTATTGCTATTTTATTAGAATTTGTTTTGTTTTTTATTTCTTCAAAAAAGCTATATCTAAGCTTTCTGCCTGCTTCTTCTGTTCCTATTTTCTGCTCTTTTGCAATTTTTTCTACATTTTCTTTTTTAACAAAACATTCTATATTATTTTTTGCACAAAAGTCTTGCACATATTTAGTTTCACTATCAGCCTCTTTTCTTAATCCATGATTTATATGTGCTACATATATTTTATAATTTATTTTATTTTTTTCTTTTATTTGTATTAATGCCTGTAATAAGCACATAGAATCTGGTCCGCCAGATACGCCAATTACTATGCTGTCGCCAGATTCTATCATTTTATATTTAATTATTGTATTTAAAATTTTTTCTTCTAACATTTTTCTCCTTTTTGCGGGCACAGAGCACCATGCCCCTACAATCTTATTGGAATTTTAGATTAATTTTCTTATTAATGATGGCGGTCTATATTTACAAATTTTGTATATTCTCCCATCCATAATAATCTTTCCGTTCCTGTTGATCCACCTCTGTGTTTTGCAAGTATTACTTCTGCTACATTTCCATCTTCACTTGTTTCATCATAGTATCCATCTCTATATAAAAACATTACTATATCGGCATCTTGCTCTATAGCTCCAGATTCTCTTAAGTCTGAAAGCATTGGTCTTTTATCATCTCTTTTTTCTGCACTACGAGATAATTGAGATAATGCTATAACTGGTACATCAAGCTCTTTTGCTAATATTTTTAACGAACGGCTTATTTCAGAAATTTCTTGCTCACGACTACTATTTCTTTTTCCACTTCCTTGCACCAATTGTAAATAGTCTATTACTACAAGTCCTAATCCCTTTTCTAATTTTAGCTTTCTACATTTTGCTCTTATTTCCATAACAGATATTCCTGCTGTATCGTCTATATACATATTTGCTTCTGATAGGGGACCTAATGTTTCTGCTATTTTTGCCCAATCTGAATCATCTAATTTTCCTGTTCTTATTTTATTACTATCTACCATTGACTCACTTGAAAGTATTCTGTTTACTAATTGCTCTTTTGACATTTCTAGGCTAAATACAGCAACAGGTACATTTGCTTTTAATGCAACATTTGTTGCAATATTTAATGCAAAAGCAGTTTTTCCCATAGCAGGTCTTGCTGCTAATATAATTAATTCTGAGCCATGTAAGCCGGTTGTTCTTCTATCCAAATCTATAAAACCTGTTGGAATTCCTGTTACAGCCCCTTTTTGATTATATAACTTCTCTAGCATTGCAAATGAATCTATTAAAACATCTTTAATAGGTGCATAGTCTCTTTGATTTCTTCCTTGCATTATGTTAAAAATCTTTTTTTCTGCACTATCCATTATGTCTTCTACTTCATCTGTTTGTTCATATCCTAATTCTATTATTTCATTTGCTGTTTTTATTAAATTTCTTAATACATACTTTTCATCAACAATTTTTATATATTTTTCGACATTTGCTGTTGTAGGAACTTTTTCTGGAAGTTCAACTAAATACTCAAGTCCACCAACTTTTTCTAAATCTCCATTTGTTTGTAATTCCGCTTTTAATGTTATTACATCTATTGGTTCGGCTCTATTATATAAATTTAGAATTGCACTATAAATTAGCTTATTATCTTCTCTGTAAAATGCATCTGGTTTTAGTTTTTCTATTGCTGATATTACTGCATCCTTATCTGTTAACATACTTCCTATAACCGCTTGTTCTGCTTCTATATCGTGTGGTGGTACCTTTCCTAGTTCCATTTTTGCCTCCTGTTTTTTAGATTACACAATTTTTCTTTTTGCGGGTCGCCCTAAGGACGCCGACCCCTACAACGTTTGACATTAATATATTTGTATAAAACATAATTATAATAAATTTCATTATGATTATGTTTTTAAAATGATATAATTTTTATTTTAATCTTGCCAATTACACCTTCATACAATTTTGCATCTATTGTAAATGTTCCTAAATTTTTTATGGTTTCTTTTAAATCTATTTTTTTCTTATCTATTTTTATTTGATATTGTTTATTTAATTCTTCAGATATTTCTTTTGCAGTTACTCCTCCAAATATTTTTCCATTTTCTCCTGCTTTTACTTTTAAAGTTAGTGTTATATTTTCTAATTTTTTAGAAATATCTAGTGCTTCTTGTTTCTGTACATCTTTTTTATGTTGTTTTGAATCATTTCTTCCTTTTAGTTTTGCCATATTTTCTGTATTGGCTTCTACTGCCATTTTTTTAGGAAATAAAAAGTTACGTGCATATCCGTCACTTGCATTTATTACTTCATCTTTTTTTCCTACACCTTTTATATCTTGCATTAAAATTACTTTCATTGCCTTTCCTCCTTTTAAATATTTAATATAAAGACAAAATAATAATTAAGATCAAATTTCGCGAGGCAAGTGGGGACCTTTCCGGCATTCTTCAAAATTCTTTGAATTTTGTTAGAAGGACGTGAATGGGGAGCCTCGATGAAATTTTAGATTAATTCATTATTTTGGCTAAAATTAAATATAATAATTTTTACATATTTTCGTCAAAATACTCATTAATTTTTTCTATTAATTGTTTTTTAGCATCTTCTATTGTTTCGTCTTCCATTTGTGCACCGGCAAGAGTTATATGTCCTCCTCCGCCAAGCTTTTCTAGTATTATTTGAACATTTATATCTCCTACAGATCTACCACTTATACATACTTTGTTATTTTCTCTTCCTAAAACAAATGAAGCTGTAATATTAGATATTGTAAGTAATTCATCTGCCGCTTTTGCACACATTATTCCAGTATCTTTTTCTTCTTTGTACACTGATATTGCTATTGTATTTTTTATTATTTCTGCATTTTCTACAACTTTTGAAATTGCATTATATGTTTCAAAGTCACTTTGAAACCATTTTTTTACTTTAATAATATCTATACCACTTTTTCGTAAGTAAGCTGCCGCTTCAAAAGTTCTTACTCCTGTTTTAAATGTAAAGTTTTTTGTGTCCATCATTATTCCAGCATATAAAGCTTCTACTTCAACATTTTTTAATTTTACATCTTTTTCTGTATATTGTAAAATTTCTGTTACAAGCTCTGCAGCTGAAGATGCATATACTTCTTGAAATGTAAGCAGTGCATTTTCTATATAGTCTGTACTTCTTCTGTGGTGGTCTATTATTACTACTTTTTCAGTTTTTTCTAATAATTCTGGCACTTCTACATAATTTTTTTTATGTGTATCAACAATTATTAGTAATGTTTCAGACGTAATTTTATCTAGTGCTTCGTTTTTATCTAATATATTTTCTTTATATTCTTCGTCTGTTTTTAAGTATTCCATAAAATTACTTAATGAAAGCCCATAAGTGTTATTTATTACATAAGCTTCTTTGCCTAAGCTTTTGGCTAATCTGTATACACCTAAGCTAGATCCCATAGAATCCATATCTCCGTGTTCATGTCCCATTATCATTACATTTTTGCTATTACTTATTAATTCTTCTAATGCATGAGCAAAAACTCTTGCTTTTACTTTGGTTCTTTTTTCTACTTCCGGTGTTACTCCTCCATAAAATTTAAACTTTCCATTTGTTTTTACAACAGCTTGGTCTCCGCCTCTTCCAAGAACAATATCCATTGCTGCTAAAGCAGATTCATATTTTTGATAATTGTTTTCTCCTTCATCTGATATTGCTATACTTAGTGTTAAATTTAGTCTTCCTTCTATGTCTATTTCTTTTATTGAATCTAAAATTCGAAATCTTTCTTCTTGCATTTTTTCTAAATATTTATGTTCAAAAATATATACAAAATTATTTCTTTCTGTTTTTATTATTAATCCCTTATTTTCTAAAGCCCATGAATATAACATTTTCTCTAGTTCTGCAATTATACGTGGTTTTTCTTCGTTAGATATTCTTTGCATTATTTCTTCGTAGTTGTCTACTGTTACTATACCTATACATTGGCTTTCTTCTGCATATTTTTTGCTTATTTTTAATTGTTCTGTTATATCCACAAAATATAGGATAGCCATATAAGTTTCTTCTTGTTTTTTATTGCTATTTTTAGATTTTACATATTCTCCTAAAATTTTATATGTTGAACTTCCAATTTCTATTTGTTTTTTTATTTTTCTTGACTTCTCATCTTTGTTATTTTCTATATCTAATTTTATTTCTTTTATTAAATCTTCTATATAATTTTTTATATCTATATTCGCAAATTCATTTACAAATTTTGAACTTCTCCAAATTATATTTCCATCTGTTTCTACTATTATTAATGGTAATGGTGAATTTATTAGTGTTTTTTTTGCAGTTGAATCCATTGTTATTAATAATTCTTGTATATGGTTTGAAATTTCTGTGGTTCTTTTATTTTCTGCCCAACGTGTATACATAAGTATACATATATATAAGATAATACCTGGTATAATTAGTTTGTTATTATATACACAAATAATTATAAATAATACAGCTATTATAATTAAATATATTTTTGTTTTCGATACCAAATTGTCAAATATTCCATCTTTATTTTTTGGCATAAATAATCCTCTTTCTTCCGATTTTTTTATCTATACTATTTTACATAAAAAAGCTTATTTTGTCAATAAGAAAAGGCGGCCCTGTGACCACCCTTACATCTATAAAAATTATCTCTCTTTTTAATCTTGTACATACATTTCGTATATACCTCCACCTTCATTAAAATACAATCTTAATTTTGTTGCGTCTTTTGGAATATCTAGTATTTTTGTATTATCTCTAAAATCATTACCTTTTAATATTTTATCACTTGAATCATAAAAATGATACATTTTATATGAAGTTTCATATTTAATTAGTAATTTTTTTCCCCACGCAGAAGAATCTACAGACATATACGTATATTTAACATTTCCTCCTGGAAATAATGTTTTTTCATTTCCATCATATGCATTTTTACCAACAGCTTCGCTAGATGTACATTCTTTATTTTTATTATATACATATTCCGTTCTTCCATCTTTGTATTTATTTATTACATTTTTTATTCCACTCGATGTTATCATTGGAAATTCGAGTTCTTGACTTATCATGTCTTTTGTTTCTATTTCAATTGTATTTGATTTTGTAATCCCTGCATATCTATCTACTGTCATTACATATATACTATATTTTGTAGCAATATTTAAGTCTTCTATAATACTTGGTTTTGTTGTATATAATTTTTTTACTTCACCATTTACTACAACAAAATATGCAACAATATCATTTTCTCCATATCCATCTTTATAGTTAATATTCATATTAAAATTCGCAGTTTCTCCACCTATTTCTCCAGCTGATATCTCTATATTATTTATAATTGAACTTCCATTAATAATATTATCTGATACTTGTTTTCCATCAATACTTGCTAATTGAAACTTGTTATTAATTTCAAATACATACTTATAATCTTTTAATTTTGTTAATATTGACGTTGCATCTCCTATATCTACTTTTGCTAAACTTCCAACTTCAACATTTTTCTTTTTTACGTATTCAATTTCACTATCTTTATCTAATTCATCTGCAAGTTCTTGTAAGGTAGGCATTCTTTTTTTAATAGTATAACTATCAATTTGTACATTCGTTATTTTCAAACTAAGTTTTTCTGCTGCAGATTCTTTGTTCGTTTCTTCACTTGCAGTATTTGCTTTTTTTATTATTCCATTTTCCCCCATTACCATGTTTAATGTTACACCCGTAAGGATTAATAAAACAATTATTGTTATTATTAGGGCAATTAGGGTGATTGCTGAATTTGTTGTTGAAATATTTGACATTATTTTATTAATATTGTTTTTTTTCATTTACTCTCTCCTCGTATAGTATTTAAGACCTTATTTCTAATTTTATTAGGTGTATTTTTTCTTTTCGTCAATACATCTTTATTATGTATTTTAGTTTTTATTACAACTTACTTTTGTTATAATTAATTTATTTTTTATATATTTCAAAAATTGCACAATTAGTAAATTTAATGTATTTTGCTCCTTGTGGTATCGTTTCTTCTTTATTTCTTTGTGACTTTATTTTAGTTCCAATTATTTGTTTATTTTCATCTAAGAACTCATAATATGAATCAGTATAACTTGTCCAATATGTTGCATCTATTTCTATTTTTTCTCCTTGCATTTTGTCTTCAATTTGTAGATATTTAACACCATTTGAACCTCCATATGTTTTACTATCGTTATCATATGCTTTAATATCTAATTTTTCTTTATCATCTTCTATTTTTTTGCTCTCTACTATCCCTATTAAGTTATTATCATTATCTTGTATTTTTGCATATATTGTTTTTCCACTTTCAACACTTATTGGTTCTGTATAAATTTTCCAATTTTGATTGTCTAAACTATATAATTTTTGTCTTGCAAATTTATAGTAATTAATTGTAACTATTGAATTTCTTGCTTCTATTCCTTCTGTTGTAAACTCTGGATAATTTGGAGTATATCTAATTTCTATCATAGGTATCTTTACTTCATAAATTAAACAATTAGTGAATTTAATGTATTTTGCTCCTTGTGGTATCGTTTCTTCTTTATTTCTTTGTGGTTTTATTTTAGTTCCAATTATTTGTTTATTTTCATCTAAAAATTCATAATACGAATCAGTATAACTTGACCAATATTCTGCATCTATTTCTATTTTTTCTCCTTGCATTTTATCTTCAATTTGTAGATATTTAACACCAATTGAACCGTCATATGTTTTATTATCATTATCACAGATTTTATTTCCCAATGCATCGTTTGCAAGTTCAAGATTTATATCTTTTTTATTAATTTTTGTAACTTCGTTTTCTGTAACACTTTTTGCCATTATTGTTCCTTCTTTAGTTATGCTTACTTGTTCTGTATATTCTTTCCAATTCTCTCCATTATCTATACTATAGTAGTTTCCTCCATTTCCATTAAATATAATATTAACATATTTATTTGTTCCTACTATTCCTTTTTCAGTTATAATAGAATATGCTTTTAATGTTGTTTCTGTTATCTCAACTGGAGATTCTTTATTCGGATCTAACCTAAGAACTTCTTCTTCATTTAAAGATGTCACTTTAAACTCATAAATAGAATTACTTTCTAACTCATATTCAAATTTTATTTGTTTTTTATTTTCTCCATTAATAACTTCTCCATTTGGACAAATTATTTTATTTATTCCTATTATATTATCTAAATAAATTCTAATTTTTGTTTTAGAACCATCTTTTGATAAAATTTCATATGCTCCTGTTGTTTTATATAGTCCTGCTTTGTTTTCTAAAATATTCAATTCTTTATCTAATATAAAATTATATTTATACTGTTTGTCATAAATATTTAGTTTTTCATCTATTACATCTCCAACATCATATTCCAATTCCTTTCCTTTCATGAATTTCTTAAATTCTTCTAAATTTGCCTCTTCCATTATATTTGTTTTAAATTCTATTATATTAATTTGTAATTTTTCTTTTGCCTGTGAATAATTATATTTTTCTTTTGCATTTTTTGCACTTCCAAATATTCCATTATCTCCTAATGTTAAGCTTAAAGTTATTCCTGCTAAAATTAACAATACTATTATTGTTATAACAAGTGCAACTAATGTTATTGCGGAATTGGAGGTTAAACGTTGGAATTTTGATGTTGGAATGTTTGATTCATTTTTATTTATTTTTTTCATTTGTTTTCTCTCCTTATTAATGTTTTTCAACATTATTTTCTAATTTTATTGTACATAATTTTTTATGTTTAGTCAATACATGATTTTTCTTAAGTTTCGGTCTTTTTTTAATATTCCAAAATGTTATCCACAAAATTATGAAATTTATGTGAAAATAAAGAAAAAACGCCATTGTTTTAGTATAATTAAGTTGACTAAAAAAAAATACACTAAACAAAAAATGGAGGTTTTTCTATGGGCAATTTTACCACAAATAATTATGAAATGAAAAGAGATATTATAAATTCTTCTAAAAAGATTTCTGAAGGTACAAGCAAACCAGAATCAAAATTTGTAATGGATATAATTTATAGAATTTCAAAATCAAAAGATATTTTATTATCAAGTATTGCAGGAGCATTATATGAAAGCTTATACAATAGATAGATTAAGTGATAATTTATCAAATGATTTATTTTCATCAATAGATGAAAAATATTGTAATTTAGCAATGGATCCTTTAAGTGAAAATCCAATATTTTTAATAGATGATAGTGATATCATAAAACCATTAGGAGAAAAATTCAAAGATCTTGGAATTGTAAGAGATAGCTCAAGTAGAAATAAAAGTTATAAAAAAGGGTATCATTACACAGAAATAGCAGGATTAACCCAAAACAAAAAACAACCAATTAGTTTGTTTTCAAAAATACATTCATCCACTCAAAAAAGACTTTGTATCAGCAAATGACATTACATTTGAAGGAATAGATAAAATAGAAAATTTATTGAAAAAAAGAAAGCAAAAAGGAATTTTTGTTAATAATAGAGGTTATGATAATAATTTAAATAAAATGCTAACATATGCAATTGGATTAGTAGCAATACTTAGTAAAAAAACTGGAAAAAGAAAATTTGTAAATATAATAATAAAAGAATCAAAATCATTAAAAAACAAGGTATATTTGTGGTTTTATCAACTAGCAAGAGGAATATATAACATATTATCAAAGACAAGATGTGGAATAGGAGAATGGGAAGATATAAGAAAAACCAAAGAGTATGATGGACAGCTGTGCTTATTGTAGAAACACTATTTACATAATGTTAAAAAACCTATTTTGTATATGCCTTTTAACTGATGCTTAAAATAAAAGAATTGGTAATATATGAATAAATATATCCATATTTTACCAATTTTCTATTTTAAATAATTTATTTATTCAAAAAAACGAAACTTAAAATATTATATACAAATTAGAAGGTTATTATTTAGCAATACGGGCAGACTTAAGACATCTGCCCTTCTGTATCTATTTACACCTATATTAAATTATATTTTAATTAATTTGTGTATAAGTAGCTGTTCCAGAACCACCAGCACCTGAATATATAATTTTTTTTCCTCCTTGTACTCCTCCAAAGGCTTTATCTCCACCATTTACATTATATGAACCTTTCTCTATTAGATTTCTATAGAAAATATTAATACTTCCTCCTCCTGAACTTCCACCTGCTGGAAACGGACCAGCTGCACGAACCTCTCCTCCGTTTAGTTCCTTTCGAAACTATTTCATTTTGATTGTTAAATGTACCAGCATATATAATTAATAGTCCACCTGTTCCTGTTGGTGCTCTTCCAGATAATTTGTGCTGATCTTTTTCATTATATCCTCCTGGATTTCCAGCTCCTCCTCCAGCACTGTAATTTCCATTATCACCTGTGGCTTTGTTACTATTTCCTTGTCCACCTTGTCCCCCATTTTCGTAACCGGATTCTGCCTTATCTTTAGAGTTATCATTCGTTCTAACAGCTGAGCCGTCCGCCCCCAGAGCCTCCTGAATATGATGTTCCTGTACTTCCCGCTCCTGAACTTACAACATAACTTCCAGATGCTGTTGTACTTTTTGCTACAGCTCCAGAACCACCTCCTCCAGTTTTTCTTGTTGTTCCATTCATTCCATTATTACCAGATGAATTAGTTCCCTTGGCGGATACACTAACAGAACTTCCTCCAGAGGCTCCTGTAGCAGGTACCATTTCGTAGTTCCCATCACTATTTTTCCATAAATATATATCTTCTCCAGATGTATTATATGTTCCTCTTGCTGTCATGCTTATTGTTCCATTATTTATTAATGTTTCATTTACACATATAAATAATCCTTTTACTTTTGTTAAACTATTATTTCCATCTATATTTCCAACTGATGTTGTTACTGAACCATCTATTTGTAAATTCCCCTTACATTTTATAACTGCTGTTCTTGAAACATTATATGTTCCTGCTATAAAGTCTCTTACTTCATATTGTGATTTTTCTTGATTATATTTATAAAATTCATCTATATTTATTATTTCTAAATTATATGTTTTACCATTTACACTCATATCGCAATATCCCGTTGGTATATTATTATCTCTTACTCCTGCAACAAGACTTTCTGCTACAATATTTGTTACATTTTTATTTTTCTCTGGCATAATTGTTTCCCTTTCTTTTGTATCTACTGTATTTCCTGATTTATCATAAAAAACTAGTTGAGTTATATATTTACCTGCTTCTTGGTTATGAAGGTTTACTCTTCCATAATATATTCCATCTTGTATTTTGCTTGTTTCATACGATATAAGATCGTCTTTTCCATTAGTTTCTGTCCATGTTGGATATTTTATCTTATTTACATCTTCGCTAACCCCATAAATATATACATCGTAACCATATGGACTCACATTACTTATTTCTATTGATTTATAATAAATTTCTTTATTGTCTTCTTGTTTATCATCATCTTTTGAATTATCATCACCTTTATCAGGTTCTGTTGTAGACGCCTCCTTTATTTCTTTTGCTATATCTATTTCTTGTTTTCCTATTTTTATTTTCCCGTCTTTTACTATGTATCCTTCATTTTTTAATTTCTCTTCTATTTCTTCTTGTAACTCTTTTTCTTCTTTTGTATTTTCAGCGTCTCCTGTTTTTCTATATATATCATTTTCTAATACTGCTGTTTTTATTATTTCTTTCGCATTTTCTATTTTCGTCTTTTCACTTGCTATTGTCGCTTTATTTAATATTCCGTTATCTCCAATCAACATATTTATAGTTACACCAGCTAGTATTAGCAATACAATTATTGTTATTATTAGGGCAATTAGGGTGATACCAAAATTAGATTTTATCACCTGTAGGGGTTGTGCGTCCTTAGGGCGACCCATTTTATTGTCTTTTTCTATTTTCAAAAATGTATAATAATATTTTGATATCTCATTTGACATTGGTTTATTTATATATTTATATTTTGATTGCGGGTCGTCGGGGACTCCGACCCCTACAACGTTTGATTTATGTTTGTCGAATGTTATTATATTATTTCTATTTTGATTCTTTCTTAGGCGGACAGAGGCATCCGCCCCTACAGCGTTTAATTTAAACTTTTCCATTGTTTTAATATCGTATTTTTTCATTTGTTTTTTCTCCTTTTTAATGTTTTTATAACATTGTTCTCTAATTTTATTGTACATAATTTTTTATGTTTCGTCAATACATAAAAAGTTGTGTATTTCGCTCTTTATTACGGCTTACTCTGTTATTATTAATTTATTATTTTTTATTAATTGGGCGGTGATTAATATTAGATTTCATAGATTAAAAGATTTAAGAGAAGATAACGATAAATTTCAAAAAGATGTTGCCGAAATTTTAAGAATTTCTCAGCAGTATTATTCTGAATATGAACTTGGGAATAGAACTATTCCTACTGAATTATTAATTAAACTTGCTCTTTATTATAATACAAGTCTTGATTATATTGTTGGTTTAACAGATGATTCTAAACCTTATAAACGAAAAAATAGTAAAAATGTTGGTTAAACATTTTTACTATTTTTTTTTATTCTGCTGTCTCTATATTTGTTGTTTCTTCTAATTCTTGCTCTGTGTTGATTTTTATTTCTTTGTATTTGTCCATTCCTGTTCCTGCTGGTATTAATTTTCCTATTATTACGTTTTCTTTTAGTCCTTCTAAGTCATCTACTTTTCCTTTTATTGCAGCTTCTGTTAATACTCTTGTTGTTTCTTGGAATGATGCTGCTGATAAGAAACTTTCTGTAGCAAGTGCTGCTTTTGTTATTCCAAGTAGTACTCTTTTTCCTGTTGCTGGTCTAAGTCCTTTTTCTTCTGCATCTTTGTTTTTGCCTTCAAATTCGTACATATCTATTAATGCTCCTGGGAACATATCTGTATCTCCATTATCTTCGACTCTTACTTTTTTAAGCATTTGTCTACCTATTACTTCAACGTGCTTATCATTTATATCAACACCTTGGTTTCTGTATACTTTTTGTACTTCTTGTACTAGGTATGTGTAAACTCCTTCTGCACCTTTTATTAATAATATGTCATTTGGATTTATTGATCCTTCTGTTAATGGATCTCCAGCCTCTACCATGTCTCCGTCTTCTACTTTTAATTTTGAACCAAATGGTATTGTGTATGATTTAGAATTATCGTCTGATGTTATTATTACTTCTTTTTTCTTCTTGTCTTCTGAAATTTTAACTCTACCATCTATTTCTGTAATTATTGCTAATCCCTTTGGTTTTCTAGCTTCGAATAGCTCTTCAACCCTTGGAAGACCTTGAGTGATATCTGCAACACCTGCAACACCACCAGAGTGAATAGTTCTCATAGTAAGCTGTGTTCCTGGTTCACCTATTGATTGTGCTGCTATAATTCCTACAGCTTCACCAATATTTACCATTTCACGTCTTGCAAGTCCCATACCATAACATTTTTGACATACACCGTGTTTTGATCTACATCCAAGTACTGAACGTACTTTAACTTTTTCTATTCCTGCTGCAACTATTTTATCTGCAATATCATCTGTTATCATTGTATTTGTATCTACTAATATTTCTCCTGTTTTTGGATCTTTTAAGTCTTCTATTACAAATCTTCCAATTAGTCTTTCATGCAATTTTTCAATTACTTGATTTCCTTCTTTTATGTCACACAATACTATTCCATCGTGACTTCCACAGTCGTGCTCTCTAACTATTATGTCTTGTGAAACATCAACTAGTCTTCTTGTTAGGTATCCTGAATCGGCTGTTCTTAAAGCTGTATCTGAAAGTCCTTTACGAGCTCCATGGGCTGAAATAAAGTATTCTAGTGGATCTAGTCCTTCAGCGAAAGATGCTTTAATTGGAATTTCAACGGCTTTACCTGTTGTACTTGCCATAAGTCCACGCATACCAGCGATTTGTCTCAATTGGTTCATGTTACCTCTGGCTCCAGATTTAACCATCATGAATACTGGGTTTAAGTCATCGAAGTTTTCTTCCATGGCCTTACTAACATCTTTAGTTGCTTGCTCCCATACTGAAATAACTGCTTGATATCTTTCGTCGTTTGTTATAAGACCTCTTGCATATTGTTTTCTTATTGTTTCTACTTTTTTATCTGCTTCTGCTAATATTTCTTTTTTAGCTGGTGGTACTTTAACATCTGCCATAGAATATGTAACACCTGCAAGCGTAGAATATTTATATCCCATTGATTTAATATAATCTAAAACTTCTGCTGCTTCTGATAGACCATGTTTTCTAATTACTCTTTCTACTATGTCTCCCATATTTTTCTTCATTATAGGGAAATTAATTTCGTATTGGAATGGATCTTCTTTTCTATCTATAAATCCTAAATCTTGTGGTATTCCTTGATTGTATAAAATTCTTCCAACACTTGTTTCTATTTTTTTAGTTTTTAATTTTCCATCTATTTCCTTTGTTACTCTAACAAATATTTTTGCATGGATTCCAACATCGTGGTTTTCATATGCCATTATTGCTTCTTCAGGGTCTTTGAAGTATTTTCCTTCTCCTAGTTCTCCATCCAATGTCATTGTTAAGTAGTAGCTTCCTAGAATCATATCTAGACCTGGAACTGTTACTGGTTTACCATCTTGTGGTTTTAATAAGTTGTTTACTGAAAGCATTAAGAATCTTGCTTCTGCTTGTGCTTCTGGTGTTAATGGTAAGTGAATAGCCATTTGGTCACCATCGAAGTCAGCATTGAAAGCTGTACATACTAATGGGTGAAGTTTTATTGCTCTACCTTCTACTAAAACTGGTTCAAATGCTTGAATACCAAGTCTATGAAGTGTAGGCGCACGGTTTAACATTACTGGGTGGTCTTTTATAACTTCTTCTAATATTCCCCATACTTCTGGTCTTAATCTTTCTACCATTCTCTTAGCATTTTTTATGTTGTGTGCTAATCCTCTTTCAACTAATT
>JABLTO010162484.1_pt1 | contig 19131 bp, 16 predicted proteins | sample 7160091 | NCBI WGS metagenome assembly JABLTO01 (sample SAMN14651225, study PRJNA627086) | human gut metagenome | isolation source: feces | host: Homo sapiens
AGATTTCCCATTCATTTGTCAAAGGATTTATACGGGTTTTAGGGGTAATTCCATCAGCACCTTTTTCACCTTGCATTCCTTGTGCTCCGGTATCACCTTTATCTCCCTTTTCGCCCCGCATGCCTTGCGCTCCTGTTGCATTAACATCCGTAGATGTCCATGTTGCGCCGTTATCAGAGGAAATCTCCCATTTATTTGTCGAAGCATTGATTCGGATTTGAGGAGAGACCCCGTCCTTTCCGTTAATGTTTTCGAATGTATACATAGAAGAATCAGTAAGAGTAATGGTCATTGAGCCATTTTCAAGTGCGATGTTCCGAATACCGACTCCGGCTTCTCCCGTAGCGCCGGTATCACCTTTATCTCCCTTTTCTCCCTTGAGAGAATTGAGCCATTGCGTTTCGGAGACCATAGAAGATATTATTCCGTTTTGAATTGCAAGTTCATATGCGGATTTCCCGTTTGCACCGGTGTCACCCTTGTCACCTTTTTCGCCCTGTATACCTTGCGCTCCGGTGTCGCCTTTCAAACTTTCAATCCATTCGGCTTCCGTTGTACAAGTTGTCAAACCTGCCTGTTTTGCAATATCATATGCGGACATTCCGTTTGAGCCGTTTAATCCTTTCAACGAATCCAACCATTCGTTTTCAGACAAAGTACAACCGTTATCTTTTGCAATTTCATATGCGGATTTACCGTTTACGCCGGTATCACCTTTGTCGCCTTTCTCGCCCTGTATACCCTGCGCTCCGGTATCGCCTTTATCACCTTTTTCGCCTTGTATACCTTGCGCCCCAGTGTCACCTTTGAGCGTATTTATCCATTCTGCTTCGGTTTCGGCGGTAGTTGCTCCGGTTATAACGGCGATTTGATATGCAGAAAGTCCGTCTTTTCCGGCTATACCGGTAGCCCCGACAACTTTGCCTACATTCACATATTTATTATCGGAGAACAATAAAACAAGTTCTCCTGATTCATTAACCGTCGCATTGGTTATACCTATGCCGTCACTTCCGTCAAGTCCATCTGCTCCGTCTTTTCCGTTAATACCGACGGCTCTTCCCGCATTGATGGTTGTATCATCGGACAGAGTAAGTATCAGTTCTCCGTCACCGTTAAAATAAGCGGTTTTCAAACTGATAATTTCACTTGTTGCAAGACTGTCAAGCAGTAAGCCGAACTCTTGTTCCGTACCATTGAAACCAGCTTCTTTCGCTATTTGATAAGCGGATTTTCCGTTAAGCGAATTGAGCCACTCTTGCAAACTTCCATTGTAGCCTGCCGATACTGCGATCTCGTATGCAGACAAGCCATCCTTAACTGTTGCAACGGGAACCGAGACTTTTTTGTTGATTATTATTGTAGTTGCAACAGATAACCCGATAACCAATGCACAAGTCAGAAGAATCGCAAGTATTTTCTTTCCTGTCTTTTTCATCGTTTTCCTCCGAATATTTTATTTCAGCGGATAAGTCCGCATGAATTACTATTTTTATAATATCAACTGTTTTACAATACGCATATTGATAACATAATCTGCATTATGTTGTAAACGAAGATTAAAAGCATATATTATCTATATACAAGACAGACGCATATAGTTTGAGACCTTTTCATTTTATAAAACATAAAAAGAAAAGGTTTTGTTGTTATGTCAATCTTTCAATTATTTTCATCTTTTTACATTTTTTAACGTTGTTATGTTGACAAAACGTTCTTTTTGTGCTATTATATTTATAGAAGATTTGTATACATATCAACAGAATATTCTTTAATACAACATAATGCAGATTATGTCGCAAGCGTCGCCGCGTGGCGGCGTTTTTTGTTTTCGGGCTATAATATCAGGTGCATATTTTCCATGCGGCGGCGGTGCTCGGCGCCGGTGGAGACGATATAAATTCTTGTGGTGTTGATGCTGCTGTGACCGAGAATGTCGGCAAGCTTGACGATGTCCTTTTCGATGCCGTAAAAAACGCGGGCAAAAAGGTGGCGCAGGTTGTGCGGAAATACTTTTTGCGGATTGACATTTGCTGCTTTGCATAAAGATTTCATTTCACGCCAGATGTTTGTGCGGTTTATCGGATTGCCTGCTTTTGTTATAAATATCATACCGGTTTTAATATTCTGCTCCGAGGCATAGCGGAGCAGTTTTTTTCGGAGTTCTTTTATGATAAATATAATGCGTGTTTTTGCTTTGCAGTTTACAACAGCTTCGCCTTGTTTTGCAGCTTCAACCGTGATATATTGAAGTTCGCTGACGCGGATTCCCGTTCCGCAGATTGTTTGAAGAATCAATTTCAGCCTTTCGTTGCGCATTTCGGCTGCTTTGCAGAGACGTGCATATTCGGCTTTTGTCAGTTCCTTTTCTTCGGAGCAAAATATCTGACGTTGAATTTTTAAGGTTTTAACTTTTAAATCATGCCAGCTCAAAAACGCAAAAAGGTTGTTGATACTTGAAAGCATGGAATTAACGCTGCTTGCGGCGTAATTCTGCATTATTTGCTTTTTATATGCAAGCACGGTGTCTTTTGTGATTTCGGTCATTTGCGCGTATTCGGCAAAGGCGGCAACATCGCGGATATACTTTTCTACCGTGACGGGGCTTCTCTCTTCCGATATGAGATACTCTTTGTATGCGGCTATAATCGAGGTTGTGATAAATCGTTTCTGCACCTTTCTTCTCCTCTGAACAAAAATATTCCCCCTGACGAAAATCAGAGGGAATAAAATTTAACTTATGATATTCGGTTTTACATATCGTTCGCGACGAGGTCTTCGAGGCTTTCGCGGAGGACGGCGAGGTAGGTCTTTCCGTTGTCTATCATGGCAACGGGAAGTCTGCCTATGCGGTTGTAGTTGGACGCCATGGAGTAGTTGTATGCGCCCGTGGTGGCAACCGCGCATATATCGCCGCGGCAAACGGAGGACGGAACCATAACGTGCTCTTGAATTATGTCGCCGCTTTCACAGCATCTGCCGACGACGGAGCACTCCATATCGCATTTTTCGTTCATCTTGTTTGCGATAAATACGGTATATGCGGAGCGATAAAGCGCGAAGCGCGGGTTATCGGTCATGCCGCCGTCAACGGAAACATAGTTTTTGTAACCGGGAATACGCTTGACGGTTCCGACGGTGTAAAGCGTCATTCCTGCGTCAGCGACGATGCTTCTGCCGGGTTCGAGACGTATGGACGGCAGATCAATGCCGAGCCCCGCCGCGGTCGCTTTAAGAGATTCCGCAACCTGCCTGATATTGTCTGCGATGTCTATAACGGGGTCGTTTTCGGTATAACGAACGCCGTAGCCGCCGCCGAGGTCGAGAATTTCGGTCACATAGCTGTGGTCACGCTTCATTTTCATAATAAAGCCGAGCATGATAACGGAAGCGTCGAGAAATACCTGCGAATCAAAGACCTGCGAGCCGACGTGGCAGTGAAAGCCTTTGAGCGCGATGTTTTTGAGAGAAAGAGCGTGAACGGAGATCTCTTCGGCTTGTCCCGTTTCGATGCTTGAACCGAATTTGGAATCGACTTTTCCCGTCGCGACCGCTTCGTAAGTGTGCGGGTCGATACCGGGGGTCAGACGGAGCAAAACAGGCTGAACAACGCATTTTTCTTCGGCGATACGGTCTATCGCGTCAAGTTCTTCGACATTGTCAACGACAAAGTAGCCCACGCCGTTGGAAATGGCAAAATCTATATCAGCGTCAGTCTTGTTGTTTGAATGAAAATATGCTTTTTCAAGAGGAAAACCCGCTTTCATCGCGGTGTAGATCTCTCCGCAGGAGACAACGTCTGCGCCGAGCCCCTCGTCCGCGACGATTTTATACATTTTTTTGAACGACGCCGCCTTGCTTGCGTAAAGCGCGCAGGAATCGCCGCCGAAATATTTTTTCATCGCGTCGGCATAGGTGCGGCAGTTTTCTCTTATGCGCTGTTCGTCCATGACATAAAGAGGCGAACCGAATTCGGAGATAAGTTCGGGGGTCGGAACGCCCGCAAAGGTCAGGATTCCGTTTTCAACGCCGATATTTTTGCAAATCATATTTTTAACACTCCTTAAAGCATCGTTTTTCTGAGATGGTCGGGAGAAAGCGCGGAGAGGTCGGCGGGAGCGACATCGAAAACGGTTTTACAGCCGCGGCAGCCTCTGTCATACATTTTTTTAATCGCGCGGGCATAAGCGACAAGCACGCTGCCCGTGAATTCGGGGTTGGAATCGAGCTTTAACGAGAACTCGCAAACGTGGGTGTTCTCTTTGTCAAAGCCGGTTTTGCCGGAGCGGATAACGCTGCCGCCGTGAGGCAGCGCCGCGTGGTCTCTTGCCATTTCTTCGGCGGAAATGAAATGAACCGCGGTATCATAATCCGAGAAATAGTTCGGCATGGTTTTGATTTCGTTTTCTATATATGCAAGGTCTGCGCCCTCTTCGGCAACGACATAGCATTCTCTGGTATGCTTTTCTCTGGTGGACAGCACGGGATCTTCGCCGTTTCTGACAGCTTCGACTGCGGACGCAACGGGCACGGTATACTGTCTCGCGTCTTTAACGCCCTTTATGCGGCGGATCGCATCGGAATGACCTTGGCTGACACCTCTGCCCCAGAATGTATAATCCTGTCCGACGGGAAGAACCGCGTTCATATAAAGTCTTGCGAGGGAGAACAGCCCCGGATCCCAGCCACAGGAAATAAGGGCAATATTGTCACCTGTTTTTGCGGCATCATCAACGTTTTCAAAGTGTTCGGGAATCTTTGCGTGGGTGTCAAAACTGTCGATAACATTGAAATGCTTCGCAAGCGCGGGGGTCATTTCGGGCAAGTCCGTGGCGCTTCCGCCGCAGATTATAAGAACATCGATTTTATCTTTGAATTTTTCGAGTTCGTCGGTGTGATAAACTCCAACGCCCGAGGTTCTGATCTTAACAGTTGCGGGATCTCTTCTCGTGAATACGCCGACAAGTTCGGTATCGTCGTTGAGAGCAACAGCCGCTTCAACGCCTCTGCCGAGATTGCCGTAACCGTAAATTCCTATCTTTAACATAATATATCACTCCTGTTTTAAGCATTCAATGCGATAAGGTCGTTCATATCGTACATACCCGGTTCGCGACCTATCATAAACTCCGTGGCGGCGACTGCCCCCTCCGCAAAAAGAGAACGGCTCGACGCTTCGTGTTTGAGGGTTATGGTCTGTGTGTCCGTGCCGATGATTATTTCATGTTCGCCGACGATGTTGCCTACGCGAACGGCGTGAATGCCTATTTCATCTTCCTGTCTCTTGCCCTGTCCGCTTCTGCCGAGAACGAAAAACGCCTTTTCACGAACCTTTTTGATTGCATTCGCAAGCAGCAGAGCCGTTCCGCTCGGCGCGTCAAGTTTTCTGTTGTGATGCTTTTCGATTATTTCTATATCCGCTTCGGGGAACGTTTTTGCCGCGGTTTTTGCAAGTTCGGCAAGAAGCGCTATGCCGAGAGACATATTCGCGGACCAAAATACGGGAACGGTCTTTGAGGTTTCTTCTATAATTTTCTTTTCTTCGTCGGTGTGCCCCGTCGTTGCGATAATAACAGGCTTACCGACCTTTTTCGCGTATTCGCAGAGCGCGGGCGCCGATGTATGGAAAGAGAAGTCAACGATGCAGTCAAAATCAACGTTTACGCTGTCGAAATCAGCAAAAACGGGAACGCTTGCCGTTTCTCCGTTCGGGTCAACGCCGCCGACAAGTTCCGCGCCGCGATAACCAGTCAGCGCAAGTTTTTCGACTTCTTTGCCCATTCTTCCGCAAATGCCGTTCAGTAATATTTTCATATTCGTTTATGCTCCGTTTCTTTTGCTTTTACACATTCAAACCGTGTTTGCGCATTATTGCGAGAAGATTTGCCTCGTGTTCGGGCTCCATCGGCGTAAGAGGAAGTCTTAAAAAGTTTTCGCCGTAGCCCATTGCCGCCATTGCCGCTTTTACGGGTATCGGGTTAACTTCGCAGAACAGCGCGTTTATCAGGTCAAGCATATCAAGCTGCATATCGCGGCTTTTTTCGGTCTCTCCTCTGAAAAACGCTTTGCACATTTCCGACGTTTCGCGGGGGAACACATTGGAAAGAACGGAGATAACGCCTTTGCCGCCGAGTGAAAGTATCGGGACTATCTGATCGTCATTACCGGAATAAATATCCATTTTTCCTTTTACGAGAGCCGCAGTCTCCGCTATCTGCGAAATGTTGCCGCTCGCCTCTTTTATCGCGACGATATTCGGGTGTTCGGCAAGAACGGCGCAGGTCTTCGGCAGAATATTGCAGCCTGTTCTCGACGGAACATTGTAAAGAATTACGGGTTTTGTCGAAGCGTCGGCTATTGCCGTAAACGTTTTTATCAGTCCGTTTTGCGTGGCTTTATTATAATAGGGCGTAACTACAAGCATTGCGTCCGCGCCTATCGAGCAGGCATATTTTGTCAGGTCAATGGCATAAGAGGTGTCGTTTGAACCCGTGCCCGCGATAACCGGAACTCTGCCCGCGATTTTGTCAACCGCGAATCTCAAAACCTGTCTGTGTTCCTCGTCCGTAAGAGTCGAGCCCTCACCCGTTGTGCCCGCGACCACGATAGCGTCTATTCCCTCGGAAATCTGCCATTCGATAAGCCGTTCAAACGCTTCATAATCAACGCCGTTTTTGTTCAGCGGCGTTACAACAGCGGTCGCCGCTCCGGTAAATACTGTGTTTTTCATAACGATATCCTCCGTATTACAGAACTTTTAAATCGGGACGTCGCGAAAAAGATAACGGGCAGAAGCCTGAAAGCCGCTGCCCGAAAAAATCCGAATGACCGATGACCTTTAAAAGATCAAAGGAAACAGGTTATCAAACAGATAGCTCTCCGCAAAACTGCGACAGCAATGCAAATCTTATTTCACACTGCCGGATCGGTCTTTCGCCGCAACCGTCCTCGGCATTCGCACCTTTCGCCGCCTCAGCCCTGCGAGAGCCTTATCCGAAAACGGTTACTGTTTGCAAAATGCGCCTCTATCATTGTATATGTGTATTTTATCACTAAAATCGCGATTTGTCAATAGGTCGTTTGTAAATTATCCGTGGAAAACTATCTCGACCTCGTTGTGCATCGCTTCGGGAATGGTCTCACGAAGAACGCCGAGAGCCTTTTCTTTGCCTATTATTACATCGACAGCCGCCTCCACCGCAACGGAAGACGTTGAGTAACAACAAACTATTTCATCCACAAACGGCAGCTGCGACGCAACATAGGGGTTTGAAACGACCGCTATCATATTCGGGTTTGCGGCATGAACGGCTTTCAAAGCATCAAGCTGGCGTTCGGTCATAAGTCCGACCTGTCCCGAGCGTGAACGGAAAGACGTACCGAAAACGACGATATCCGCGGCTTTTGCCTGTTTTGCGAGTTCCGCTATCTGCTCATCGGTCGCATCGGGCGCAAACAGCGCGAGCTGCGCCTGCGGAACATATTTCGCAAGCGTTTCCTTGATAAGCGTCATATTGGAATACAGTCCGAAGCTGAGTCTGTTTGCGGGGTGCGTGGGCTCCATGACCATAACCTTTTTACCCTCAAAATCAATGGGAAAGGCATTTTTTCTGTCACGGATAAGCGTCACGGATTTCTTGGCTATCTCACGGGCAACGGACCAGCCGTCGCGCTTGGGAACGTCTGCGCGTTTTTCCGACGAGAACAGTCCGAGCGCGTATTTCTGTTTCAGAACGCGAAGGCACGCTCTGTTCACTATCTCTTCGTCCAGAATACCGTCGCGGACGGCCTGCGCAAGTCCTGCTGGAGCATTCCATGCGTCGTTGGGACCGAGGATAACGTCACATCCCGCCGTAATGGCACGGATAGTACCCATGTGCGGATTGCCGCAGTTCTTTTCGGATTCGGTCATACCCGCCATACCCATAGCGTCGGTATACATAACGCCCTCAAAGCCGAGTTCACCGCGAAGAAGATCGGTCATGACAGCCTTTGAAAGCGTAGCAACGTTTTCCGCGTCGTACATATCATATATGGCATGGTTGCACATAAGACCGCCGACGCCCGCTTCTATCGCCTTTTTGAACGGCTTCAAATGGATATTTTCCATTTCCTCTTTTGTCGTTCTTGTTTTTTCAAGCGCAAAATGTGAGTCGGAGAACTGCATTCCGGCTCCGGGAAAATGCTTTGCGGTGCCGATAAGTCTGCCGTCCGATTGAAGTCCTTTTATATATGCCGCGGCAAGAGTTGCCACTATATCGGGGTCTTCTCCGAAAGAGCGGATATTTGTTATCGGGTTTTCGGGGTTTATGTTAACGTCAACAACCGGACCGAAACATATGTTCCAGCCGAGGTAGGAAGCCTGCTGCGAAACAACTCTTCCTTCTTCATACGCGAGACGTTCGGCGTCTTTGAGATCCGCTATCGCGCCTATCGCCATCTGTTCCGCAAACTCGGTGGCTATGGAGCGGTCGTGAACGGTCTGACCTACGCCCGTTTCCATATCAACGCCGATGAAGAACGGAATGTCGGCTTCGCGTTGAAGTCTTTCCATATCGGCTTTAAAGCGCGCAAGAGCCTCCGCATCATGCCCGTAAATGACGGATAGGTTGCCGACATGATGTTCCATGGCGGTCTCGCACTCTTCCCAGCAGCCGATGCCTGTCGATACAAGCTGTCCGCATTTCTGTTCAAGCGTCAGCATTTCAAGAATCTGTTCGGGCGTTTTGCCCTCAAATCTCTTATCCATTTTTATTTCTCCTCAGTTTGTACGGAAGCGGTAAACGTCCCGTTTTTATACTGTTTTTTTGTGCAATGAGCGGAAAACAAGGCGCGAAGTCCCTCCGAATTTCCACTTGTACAACCGTTTTTATCAAGAATATACGCATAGGCTTTTGTTCTGAAAACATAAAAGAAGCCGTCTGTTTCATATATTTTGAATATCTCGGAATAAGAAAGCGTTTGACTGTCCGAGCCGTCGGCGTCGGAAATACTTATTGAAAGTCCGTCATCGGACACGGTAACGTCGGAGACAAGCGTTTTTCCCGTATCGTTTTTCCGGGCAAGTTTTTTCGGCATTATGAAAAAGCGGGAATATATCCAATAAGAACAGAAAATCACTATAACTATCGCGATATAGTCGTTCATTCCGAGTTTTATTCCGTTCGTCAATTTTGCAACAACATTATAAATATTGAATACAAACAACGCGGCGTAAAGAACGATAAAACCAATTACAACAGCCTTGTTTCGGGAGAAAAGATTGAACTTGAAAAATTTCAGCATATTCTCCTGCGTATACTCTGTTCTGACGGAAACCTCACGCATTTGCCGCACCCCGATTTTCAATATTTTATCAGTAGAATAATAACACATTTGACAAAAGCAGTCAATCAAAACCATTTCGATTTAACAAAAAAGAACTATTCCGCCAAATGATACAAATTTTGCCTGAAATTTTGGGAATAAAGACCAACCGAAAATCGTTGACACAACTGAAATTATATGATAAAATAAGTTTGTAAACGGTTCGCAATCTTTCCGAATTCGAGAGTTTGAAACGGTTGCGGCAAAATCATATGATTCCATGAGGTGAAAGAGAATGAAAAGAATCATTTCGGTCATTATCGCACTTTGCCTGACGGCGTCCCTTGTCGCGGGCTTTGCGATGGGAACAAATGCGGAAGTAGCAGATAAACGCGTTCTTCCGAGAGCGGAAAAGGCTCCGACTCTTGACGGAAAGCGTGACGACATTTACGACAAAGGATTCCGCGAAACGCTCAACATCGACACTGCGGGTATGGTCGTATCCGAGGAAGAAGATTTCGACACGGGAAAGCCCACGCCGAAATTCACGCCCGCAAGCGCTGATATTTCCGCTGTATGGTACTCAAATGTTCCTGACGGAACAGACATCACACGTTTGAGTCAGGTTATTTCGGACACGGCAGGCGGAATTTACATTTTCGCGGACGTAACGGACTGTTCCAGAGCATGGGGCGTAAACAACCAAACCATTATTCAAAGCGAATGGCTTGAAAATCCGAACGCTTACGAATATGCAAAGGCTACCCCGGAGTTTGAACTTTCGGACAGTTTTTGGGTATTGCTTGATCCCCTTAACTACAAATCTTCAAGAATGCTCGGGCTTTCCGAATTTGCGTTCACCGCATATGCAGGATTTGCCTCGGGCAACGGTGAAATAGGCGTTCCCGTTCCGTCTTGGAGAGAATACTACTACTGGGGTCTTGACGGCGGAACCGTAAACGGTGAATCCGGTGCCGGCGGAACGATTGCAAACGCGATAGGCACACAGGTAAAATCCACAGTCAACTACAAGTTCGATCCGAACTTTCCGCTCCCCGAACCTCTGACGGATTCCTCGTCAATAGTTGAAAAGTATCAATATAAGAGCAAACTCCTTAACGCATACATGCGCGCAAACATAAACGGTTACACGCTTGAAATATTCCTCCCGTGGAAAGCAACTCAGATGGAGATTAAGGGAGAAAGCAATCTGCCGCCGTTCCTCATTCCGAAAGTCGGAACCGAATTCGGAATGGGCATGCTCCTGATGGATAACTGGTTCTCTTATTGGGAAGACCATAGCTACGGAACAAAACCGAATTACGAAGAAGTTCAGTATTACATTTACCACAACTGCCACATGACGGATTACGGCAAAGACGTTATAGAAGATTGGGCGGATATTGCGTATCCCGAATATTTCCCGACATACGTTCTCGGAGACTACGCAAAAGATACCCCCGACATCGTTTACGGTGATGCCGACGGAAACGGGGAAGTAGACATCGCGGACGCAATGCTGATATTCTATCACGTTGCGAAAAAAGAACTTTTGACGGACGAACAACTTTTGCGTTGTGACACAAACGATGATAACGAGGTCGATATCGTCGATGCAATGAGAGTTTTCTACTTCGTTGCGAAAAAAATCGATTCCGTTAAAGAATAAAAACAGAATATAAAACAAAGTGGCAGGCTTCAAAAGCCTGTCACTTTGTTTTTCAAGTTTATTCAAATTCCTCCGACGGCTTCCGCGGCAAACCTTGCCGCGCCTACCGCGGCGGCGAAAGTCATGTCGGAAGAACTGATATCAACGCCGAAAACATGAGAAAGAGAACGTCTGAACGCTTCACAGTCAATTCGGCTTTTGCCGGAAAGAATCAACTTTGTCGGAGTTTTAAAAACAAAGCACAGACGGCGCGCCGTTTCCTTTACAAACGCGGCGCAAAGTCGGTCGGGAGTAAAACCGTCAAAATCGGCGGCAAGTTTCAGTCTGCCCTGCTCGAACCGAATTTTCGGAAGAGACGTTTCATTCAGAGCCGAAAGAGCAAGGTCCCCTACGGTTCGGGCAACATTTTCGGTACCTCCGACGCTTACCGAAACACGGGCGACAAAACTGAGAAGAGCGTCATACGCTTTCACCGCATCCGAATCACGTCTGACAAACAGGTAATATCCGCCAGACAGCGGCAATCGGATAGTGCCGAGAGGCTGTTTTTCCGATTTTGAAGCAAAATACGAAACGAACTCGTTCTTGCGGAGTTCGACAAGCACACCTCCCCTGTCGGCAGAACCTAAAAACCGAGCCTGATTTCTGCCGAGAGCGACCGATACGGGAATGTTGCCGAAATATCCGACAACGGACGAAGAACCGGTCACTTCCGGATAGCGAAGATCGGCAAGGCTGCATTTAACAACGGCTCGACTGTCAAAATCTTTCAACTCATCAGAATAAAATCCGACATCAAACGCTTCCGACGTATGGAACACGGGTCGTTTGTTGTCACAGAGTGCGGCTGACAGATATGAAGCAACAGTAGAAAAAGTATATGCGTCGGCGGGCACAAGTGCCTTATCGACATTTGCAAAATGCGCAAGCAGTCCGTTTTCTTTGCGAAGCGTTAAACCGCATAGCTGTTCGACACGGCGAATATATTCCGTTTTTTCGGAAACGGAAAGAAAATCCGAAACGCAGCGTCCGTCAGCAGCCAGATAAACTATCTTTCCCGGAATACCGGTCAGACATATCGCTTTCGGTTCGTATTCCTGCGCAAGATCGGCAATAATACCTATCGCCGTATCGCAGAAGCGCTCAAACGATGTTTCGGACAGCGGTTCCGTCAGAGTTGCGACAGGCTCGGAATTTTCCGTCAAAGCGACCGTCAGAAAATCTTCTCCGATATCTACGCCGAGATACATTTCGCTCACATCAAAATCTCCCGTACAATTTTTTCTTTTATTATATAAGTATATCACACGAAAAATGAAAAGTCAACGGAAAAACAGACATAATGCCTCATATAAAGGCATTTTCTAAGAAAAATAAGATTAAGTCGAACCTATTGCATTTTTTGTTTTTTTATGATACAATGTCTTCGAATAAAGAAGATAATTTTTCTTTGTTCGTAAGGGAAAGAAATATAAAAACAAGGGAGAAGAAAAATGGGGGTTCTTGAAAAGGCTGAGACGCTGTTTCTTTGGTTTATGATATACAGCGTTGTAGGCTGGATTTATGAAAGCATACTCTGCTCCGTTGCGCAGAAAAAACTTATAAACAGAGGATTTTTGAACGGGCCTTACTGCCCGATATACGGCAGCGGGGCTGTGCTTGTTATTCTTGTTCTCGGCAAATTGACAAACCCGTTTTTGCTGTTTTTTGCGGGAGCGCTTTTGACGTGCAGTCTTGAATACCTGACTTCGTTTGTAATGGAAAAACTCTTTCATGCGCGCTGGTGGGATTATTCAAAGCGCAAATTCAACATTAACGGTCGTGTTTGCCTGATAGGAGCTGTGGTTTTCGGCGCGTTTTCAACGGTTCTTGTTTTGTGGATACACCCGCTTGTAACAAAACTCACTGATATGCTTTCACCTCTTGCAAGACATATCGTTTCCGCTGTTCTTTTCTGCGGAATAGTTACGGACTTAGTGTTCACGGTCAAGGGCATGGCGGGCTTCCGCGAGAAGATAGAGGAAGTTTCCGAGCTTGTGGAACAGCAGAAAAAGGCGCTGGAAGAAAAAATACACGATTCGGAAGCGGCTGCAAAACTTCGCGGTCGCAGAACGGAGATAAAAAAGAAATTTACGCTGCAACAACGCAGACTTATTTCCGCGTTCCCTTCGCTGAAATTCAAAAAGCCGCAAAGCAACGAAACATTGCGGTCTCTTCGTGACGTTATGAAAAAGATAAAGGAAAAGAAGGAGCGCTGAATATGATAAGGGACATTTCGTATATCCTGCTTGGCTACGGTCTCGGAAGCGTTTTGTTTGCAAAAGTATTCTGCTCATGGTTGAAAAAGACCGATGTGACCCAAAACACTGCGGACGGCAATCCGGGAACGACAAACGCGTTCAAGAACGGCGGTTTCCTTTGCGGAACATTAACTCTCATCTGCGATATACTGAAAGGATTTCTGCCTGTTTTCTTTTATACAAGGGGCAACATGACGGCGCTTTTGGCACTCGTTATCGCGGCTCCCGTCATCGGGCATATCTTCCCTGTTTTCAACAAATTCAAAGGCGGGAAAGGTATTGCAACCACATTCGGGTGTCTTTTCGGGATATTGCCGAACTTTGTTCCGCTCATCGCGTTTGCGGCGATATTCGTTTTCTTTTCGGTCATAATCTGCATAAAATCGCATTTTCACAGAACGCTTGTGACATATATCTGCACGGAACTTGCAATCATTTTTCTTGACGGAAACATCATCGTTTGCGCGGGCTTCTCGATAATTCTTGCTGCGGTCGTTATCCGACTTCTGACAAGCAAGGAAAAGAAACCGCCGTTAGAGGTAAAGCCGATATGGATGCGCTGATAATGTCTTGCAGCACGGGCGGCGGACACAATGCCGCGGCTCGCGCAATAAAAGAAGAAATGACACGGCGCGGGCATAATGCCGTTATGCTCGACCCTTACCGCCTTGCGGGCAACGACCTTGACAAAAAAGTTGCGAACGGCTATATAAAAATTGCACAGAAAACGCCTCGTCTCTTCGGTGCGATATACGGCATAGGCAACGGCTATCGGAGACTTCCGATAAAATCCCCCGTTTATGCCGTAAACAAACTGATGTTCGACAAAATGAAAGAGTTTTTGGAGAACAATCATTTTGACGTTATCCTGACAACGCATCTCTACCCGGGGGAAATACTGACCAACATGAAGAAAAAGGGATTCCCCGTTCCCCCGACGGTATTTGTTGCGACGGATTATGTTTGCATTCCGTTCACGGAAGAACTTTCCTGCGATTGGTTCGTAACACCATCCGAGGAATTGAACGGAGATTTTGTCAGACGCGGAATAGACGAAAAGAAATTGTTTGCTGCGGGGATTCCCGTCAGCGCCGTTTTCAACGAGGATATATCAAAACCTGATGCGGCAAAAGCGATAGGGCTTGACCCTACGAAAAAACACCTGCTGCTTTCGGGAGGAAGTATCGGCGGCGGAATGCTCGAAAAATCACTTGCTGTTCTCGACAGGTATCTCAAAGAAAATCCCGAATACGATCTAACGGTTATCTGCGGCAACAACGAAAGTCTCAAAAAAAAGCTTTCGGAAAGATACGAAAACGATAAAAGGATTTTTATTATCGCGAGCACAAACAAAATATCCCTTTACATGAGAGCAAGCGAAGCGTATCTTTCAAAGCCGGGCGGATTGTCATCTACCGAAGCTGCGGTATCGCAAACCCCTCTTATTCATATTTCACCCATTCCGGGTTGCGAAAACAAAAATATGAAATTCTTTGAAGAGCATGGAATGAGCATTGCGGTCGGCGGAGACGAAGAAAAACTGCAAAAGGCGCTTGAAGCCCTGAAAGATGAGGATTTCATTCGCAAGATGAAGGAAAATCAGAAAAAATATATAAACGGCGAGGCAGCGTCAGACATCTGCGACCTTGCGGAAGAACAGGAAAGGAAGGGCTGAACACATGAAAAAGAGCGTTAAAAATGCGCTTCTGACAACAGGCGCGTTCCTTGCGGCAGGCGCGGCAACAGTGGCGGGAACATATTTCACCACAAAAGTTCTCGTAAAGATAGCGTTGGACAGAAAAGAACCCGATATAGTGAAAAAAGCGGGTGACGCGATAGCCGGAAAAGCGGCTGACGCGGCATTTATGGAAGAAATCGAAACGGCGGCGGAAAAACTTGAAAAAGAACCGCACGAACTCGAACAAATAATCTCGTTTGACGGCACGGAACTTGTCGGACATTGGTTTCCCGCAAGAAACGCAAAGCGGACGGTCATTGCCATGCATGGTTGGCGCTCGACTTGGGCAAGAGATTTCGGAACGGTTGCGGATTTTTGGGCAAAGAATAACTGCAACGTACTTTATGCAGAACAGCGCGCGCAAAACAACAGCGGCGGCGAATATATGGGCTTCGGGCTTATCGAGCGTTTTGATTGTCTTGAATGGGTCAAGTGGGCAACCGCTAAATGCGGCAGCCAACTTCCGATATATCTCTGCGGCGTTTCGATGGGCGCAACAACAGTGCTTATGACGGCGGGATTGGAACTGCCCGAAAACGTACACGGAATAATGGCTGACTGCGGTTTTACATCTCCCCACGCGATATGGAAACACGTCGCGAACAACAACCTGCATATCCCCTATTGGCTTCGCGGAGTTTTCGCGGACGAAATGTTCAGACAAAAACTGAATATGGGAACAAAAGATTATTCAACGGTTGAGGCGCTGAAAAACAATTACATTCCCGTTATGCTGATACACGGCGCTAACGACCATTTCGTGCCCGTGCACATGACATACGAAAACTATCTTGCCTGTGCGGGCGAAAAACGGCTGTTGATAGTTCCCGGAGCGGATCACGGCATGAGCCACTACATCGAACCCGAAAAATACGAAGCGGAAGCCAAAAAGTTCTGGAAAGACTTCGACGGCAAGACCCCGCCGAAAAGAACGACCGAAACAGAGTAATAAAAAGCGCCCCTCGGGGCGCTTTTTTACGTTGGTATTTTCAATTATATCAAATTGAACTTTTCAAACATAAACGGGTCGGCAATATCCGCATTCGGAAAAGTCTTTTTTGCGGCACGGAGCATCGCCTTTGCGTGGATTCTGTCATGCCATATAAATCGGCGCAAAACCTTGCGCAGGGACCATTCTTCGCCGTAACTGCCGACAATAACCGTATTTTCGGGAAAAGACGGAAGAGATTCGACAAGCGCAAATCCGCGTTCTCTGCATTCGAAGATTGAACCCGCATTATCAGTTTCAATGCCTATCTCTCCGAAATAGTAATTGTTCACGTTTTTCGTGTGTTCATACATTTCACGCGCGGTTCGCGGGATTTCTCCGTAAAAAGTTTTTCGCGGCGGCAAAACGCTTTTATCTTTATCGGGAATACTGTCATAAAGCGTCTGAAAGTCGTGCGCGGATTTCATTGCAAGTGCTTTCAGACAAAAGTATTCATCTTTTGTCAACGGCGCTTTCTCCGACTCAAAAATAACATCGGAATCGGCATCTGAAATTTGTAAATCGGAAACCTTTTCTTCGCAAACAAGCGCTTCTATGTCTCCGCGAATCGGTTCTCCCATCCATGCGCAATATGCCGATATTTCTTTCTGTGCTTTTGTTTTTGCCTCATCAAGGGTCTTTCCCCTCGTACAGGCTCCGACATTGTCAACAGACCAAAGCAGCGTGTCGTTTCCGTTATGCTCCCAAACGCATTTTTCGGTCATGATCAACTCCTGATGAGCTCTTTCGGAATAAGTTCGGGGTCGTACATAACTTTTGAATGGTTATCAAGGATAAGTTCCTTTTTCAGAATATTTCCCGTTGCCTTTTCGATCGTATTTCTGTAAATCTTGGAAATACGGTAGTATTTTTCGCCCTCTTTTTGGAAATGGTGGTCTTCTTCAACAATTTCGTAACGCCACGGGTATTCGCGCTCGCTTCTGACTTCGCCGCAGAGGTCGTCCCCGTCACACCAAAGCAAAATTTGTATTGCTTGGTCGGTATCGTTGCGGAAACGGTAATCCATATAATTATAACAAACGGAAGTGCCTGCGCTGAACGGCACACGCTTGCCCTCGTCGGGCGCAAGCGCGTCGGAATGGCTGTGAAACTCCGTAACCGTCATCGGGGTATGCAATATCAGCAAATGCAGCGTATTGGCAAGATTGCAAAGCCCGCCGCCGAGCCCCGCCACAACTTTGCGGGAACGCAGCACTCTGCCTGCCTTATATCCTTTGCGTTTTGTTATTTTTCCCACCGTGCCCCAAAACGAAAAACTTTCGCCGGGACGAATGATTATACCGTTTATTTTTCCGCCCGCAATGGCGATATTATCCGCCTTGTTATGCTGCAAAACGGGATCAATTCCGGGGCCGTGTTTTATCATGTGCGAACGATGAAAAGTCACCGTGCTCGGAAGTTTTTCATCGGAAAAAGCCCTTGAAAAACTTTCTTTTGAACGCAGATTTTTTATATGACGGCGAAGAACTTCTTTCTTTGAAGATATTTCAAAAAACAAGGGGTTCATATCGCAAAAAAGTTTTCTGCTCATTTTTCAGGATCTCCTTTCAGAATATCGCCGAGACGGTCTCTGTACTTTCTGTTTCGCCGATAAAACCACAGAATAAGCATTTCTATATAACGTTTTTTTCCGATTTTTTTCTCGTTCGGCAATCTGATAAAATGAACGAGAATATTCGGCAGCCCGCACCTGTTCGCGCCGACGGTGTCAACAAACATTTGATCTCCGAGATATATGACTTCGCTTTTATTCAACCCGAGCATTTCAACGGCTTTCAGATAGGCCTCGGGTTCGGGCTTCGACGCATTGCAGATATACGGAGCCTCGATGTTTTTCATAAACCTCGAAACGCGTTCTTCGTCGTTATTGGAAAGCAGAAGCGTCCGAAAACCGATATTCTTCAATTCGGCAAACAGCGCGTCAACTTCCGGCGTCGAATCGTCTCCGTGATGAACAAGCGTGTTGTCAATGTCGAAAACAAGCCCCCGAAAGCCTTTTTCATAAATTTTTTTATAATCTATCGCGAAAACGGACTGGGCATACCCATAGGGATAATACTTTTCCAACATACTATTTCTCCATATATTCGAGAACGGTTCTTATCTGCTCCTCAAACGAACCGCCGAATTTATGTTCAAAAAATGCTCCGCCTATAGTAAACGACCACGGGCGGTAACTTTTTATCTCGTCAAGCCGTTCAAAACTGTTCACGTCGCCCGCAATGCAAACGGGAGCGTTGACTTCCGCAACAAATCTGCGATTAAGTTCAAGCGCGTTGCCCGTATATCTGTATCCGAGCAGATCTATGCCGTAAACGCCTTTTTTTATATATCGGCAAGCCTCTTCTATCATTTCGTCCGCAGTACCTTCAAGAACGGACGGACGCTCCTTGATCCTGCCGACAAACGGAGTATATACAAGCCCGTTGTCTTTGCAAAAATCGTTTACGGAATCGGAAAATACCGTTCCCATAAGAATGTCGCAACCGCACTCGACCGCCAGTTTCGCTCCCGCGAGACTTTCTTTTTCGGAATATGCAACAACCTCAAGAGCCGTGGTCTTTCCGAGTTCTTTCATATATGTATACAATGCTTTCATTTGCAAAAAAGGAAGAGATTCCTCTTTCATTCCCCAGACCCTGACAGGCGTATTCTTGCAACTTTCGAACACCTCTGCGGCGTCGGCAACCGTTCTGTCATGGTGTGTGAGCATAACTATCAATTCAGGCGTGTTTTTCATTTCCTTTTTACGGCAAGAAAAAAATCAAGAGATTCCCTGCCCGTTAAGTACCCCTTTCCGTTTTTGCTTTCCTGATTTTTTACGATTTTCTGTTCCGCAAACAATCAATATTGTAATTATATCATATTTTTATCGTTTTTTCAATACGCTGAATTTAATTTTCGGTTCAAACAAATTAAATTCAAATTAAGTTTTTCAGGAAAAACTTTATACAGAGACAGAGTATCATGCGTTAAAAGTAAAAAAGTAAAAAATCGAAAGACATCTTGCGATATCTGTAGATTTGGTGCCGGTGGCGGGGGTCGAACCCGCACGGTGTCGCCACCGCGGGATTTTGAGTCCCGTACGTCTGCCAGTTCCATCACACCG
>JABLTO010218147.1_pt1 | contig 19078 bp, 15 predicted proteins | sample 7160091 | NCBI WGS metagenome assembly JABLTO01 (sample SAMN14651225, study PRJNA627086) | human gut metagenome | isolation source: feces | host: Homo sapiens
GCCTGCAATGCAGGCGGCGCGTTTTCATGTTGGGGCGGGCGCACCCCATGGGACTCCTGGAAGATCCACGGGATTGCCACGCCAGCCGGGCGCGTAAGGAACGCGCGCCCGGCATACCCCGCGGTATGATGCGGGGCAAGTGTGCGCACTGGCTCGCAATGACACGTCTTTTTAGGGCCGCTGCGGCGGGGAGAAAAAACAGGACAGGGTCAACCCTGTCCTGTTTTTTGGGTTTTTACTTGTTGATGAGCTTGCTGAAGCGCATGAAGATGGCCGCAGCCTGTGCTCTGGTGGTCGTCCCCTTCGGGTTGAGGCGGTTGCCGCCCACACCGTCGAGGATCCCGTTCTGCACGGCCCAGATCATCGCGTTGCGCGCCCAGGTGCTCACGTTCGCGCTGTCCGTGAAGGTCAGCGTACCGTTCACCGCGGGGCTGCCGACGTAGCGATAGAGCATCGCGGCGAGCTGTTCGCGCGTCAGGGAACCCATCGGGTTCGTGCCGTCGGTGATGCCAAGGTTCATGGCCCACTTCTGGCCCACTTCGTACCACGTGGAGCTGCGGCGCGTGTCCTGACCAGCGATTCTCGCCAGCATGGTCCAGGTCTGCGCGCGCGTCGCCGCCGCGTTCGGGCCGAAGGTCGACTTCGTCGTGCCGTTCATCAGGCCGAGGCTGTACGCCCAGTCGATGGCCTCATGATACCAGCGGCTTGCGTCGAGGTCATAGAAGCTCTCGCAGGCGCAGTTGGCATACCCGTTCGCGCAGGTATTGCCGCCGATGATGATGGGCAAAACCACATCGATGGCCGTCTGAGCCGGGTTGACCGTCAGCGTGCCGGGGACGAAGCGCAGCGTGTAGCGCGGGACAAAGTCCGTTTTCAGCGTGGCGCTTGCGTTGACGGCATAGGTGCCAGCGGTCTTGCCGTCGGTGGCGGCGGAGGCCGTGAGGGTCTGGAAGACCTGCGCGGTTGTCTGGCCGCGCTTGAGTCCGGTGACGCTCGCCGCGAAGGACGGGACGGGGTCATTGGCGGTCATGGTGGCGCTGCTGGCCGTGACGGTCAGCGTGGAGGGAACGACCGTCAGGGTGTAGCTGTCCGTGGCGGAGGCATACTCTCCATTCTCCGGGGCGTTTGCGGTGATGACGGTTTCACCGACATCGAGGATTGTCACGACGCCGTTGCTGTCGACTGTTGCGACAGCCGGTTTGCTGCTCGTATACTCCGGAGTGGTCTTTGCGTTCTGCACCGGGTTGGTGTAGGTGTCTTCGGCGTAGCCGACGATCGGGTTTGCATAGGTGAAGCCGAAGCCGGTCTGAGCGTCCTTCGCCGTGACATTGACTGTGACGGTGAACTCATAGCCCTCGTAGTTCGTAGAGGCCGGAACTGTGACTTTGAAGGAGCCGGTATCCCCTGCCTTTGTCGTGTCCTTCAACTTCCAGTTGATCGTGACGACGCCATCCTTGTACTCGGCCACAGCGGACTCGAAAATGCCACCAATGTCGCGCATAGTCCAAGCGCCGTTCGTCAGGCCCTTGTACTGTCCTTCGCTCAGCGTAACCGTGAGCGAGCCGGGCTGACCATATTTGGTGGAGGCGGTCTGGTCGCTGATCGGCTTTTCGCTGCTCTTGCCGATCGTCCACGAAACATTCATATTAAATGCTCCGCTCGTTTTAGACTTTGTGAAATTGTGGCGCATGGACGCACTTGCAGTGTAATCACCGGCATCCGTCTGCTCCAGGCAGTCCAAATTGAAATCATCCTCAGTGAAATACTTTTTGAGGAATGCTTTCCGCTTCGCATCCGTTGCCGTCACGTCCCATGTAACATTGCTCTTTTGCAGCTTCTTCGGGGTTGTATCGTAAGTGAAGGTCACCCCGCTCTTCAGCTTGAAGGTCAGGTCGCCCGGCTGAATTTCGTACGACCAAATTTGCCAACGCTTCTGCACACTGCCGGACAGATTGCCGTTGGGCACAGCTAGAACCTCAAGGAAATGTCCGCCTGCATTGGAAGCCTCCACCTCTCCGGTAATCGTGTAGTCCGTGTCCTTCGTCAGTGTGACTGGACGGCCGTTGTAGGTGAAGGAAACCGTGACCGTGACAATCTTTTTCGTACCATCGAAGCCCGCGCTGGTTTCGCCGGAGAGCTGGACATCGGCGTCTGTAAGCACATGCGGTTTCACATTGATTTTCAGGGTGGGAGCGGTCGTGAAGGTATAATTCGCAGTCCCGAGGGTGGTAAGTGTCAGGCCAGTCACAGTATACTCACCGGCATTGACCGCAACAGCCGTGTTGGCCACATTTTCGATCGAGGGTACGTCCACGTTATACAGCGTATTGAGGTTGACTTCCTGACCGTCGACCGTAACCTTGGCAGCTTTCATCATCGCATACAGCTCACTGCCGTAAACGCCAAAGTCAGCTTCCAGCGTCACATTGAAGGGATCGACCGACTTCTTGCTGATTGTCCACTGAACGGGCGTTGCCGGGAACTCGATTTCGTAGTTTGTGCCTGCGCTCAAATCTTTGTTCGCAACGTTATACGTGCCCGCATTGTAAACAGTCACGTCCGCGCCGCTCGTGGTCGTCAGCTTCATCGAGCCGGTGATTTTCGCGGCCTTTGTGCCCTCCAGGTTATTGGAGACGGTATACTCACTCGCGAGCGCAGCATTGATTTCCGTGTCCTGACCATACGTAAACGTCTGCTTGTTCGGCGTTACAATGAGTTTGCGCGCGGTGATTGTGCCTTTAAGTTCGGAGAGGTCGGCGGTGTAGTTCGTCGCGGGTTCGCCACTGGCCGTTTTCAGGCAATTCGCGTCCGCCGACGTCAATTCAACATTAATATCAGTGCCTACGTTCTCCTGTGCGAACTTCAACACGCTCTTGTCGACATTCAACGTCTCATACACAGTGACGGCGAGCGTCACATCGGGCAGATTTGCCGTGCCATCGTATTCCTTCGTGATGGCTCCGTTGACCGTGATTTTGACGGTCTTCGGGCTGATGGTGAAGTTGGTGAAGCTGTCGATGGGGTAGCTATTCGTCTTGCCTTCGCCCTCATCCTTCACATAGATGAGTTCGATGGTGTAGGTTCCGGCGTTGGCCTTCGGCTGTTCCGTATAGGTCTTGGACGAATCGAAAACTTCTGCGCCGTCTTTCTTGACGACGACCTTGACGGAACTGGTCACATCCTGTCCGGCTGTTCCGTCCTCATTTTCGATATGGACGGTCGGGTAGGCTGCTGCGCCCCACTTGATTTGGTTGTAAAGCTCTGCCCACGTCTGTCCGGCATAGTCCTTCGGATTCGTGTTCAGCCACATGCCGACTTTGTAGTCAGCGCCGTCGCCGTTGACGAAGCTCATTTGGGCAAAGTTGAGGGTCAATTCGACTTTATGGCCGGTTGTCGTGCCGCTCTCGGTGAAGGTCAGGACTGCTTTGCCGCCTGCCGACTGCGGATTGATCGTCAGAATCCCGTTATCATATGTCGCGCTATGCACATCTGCGCTGGTGCTGACCCGGTCGGTCAGGGCAGTGCCGTACTGGTCTTCGACTTCGGAGAGGGCGATGGTGTAGGTTCTGCTGCCGGTGTTCGGCACGATCAGGTTGTAGGAGGCCGTCTCGTCTTTGTCGAGGATCGTGGCTTCCTTCGTAAAGCCTGTTGTGCCATCGCTGGCCGTGCCCGTGACCTTGAGGTGCGCGAGCTTCGAGGCGTCTTTGCGGAGGGTGATGGAGATGGGGATGTTGTCGACTTTGTCGTTCTCGCCGGTTCCGTAGGTGGCCGTCATGGTTGCGGTCAGCGGGATTTCAGTCTTGTCCCCGAAGTACTTTGCTGCGGACGCATTTACGGTGAACAAACCGCTTTCCCCGTCAAACGTAATGTCGCCTGTTTCAATCTGCTTGTTGTTCAGTTTGATGCTGCCCTCGTCCAGGGTATACGTATAGGGATCGCTAACCAGCGTCGTGTTGTACTGATCCTTGATGTCCGCAGACACAGTGATTGTGTTTGCTTTCGTCTCAGTTCCGTATTGATACGGCACTTCAACTGTCGGTGCTGTGGTTCCTGCAGCGCCGCCGGTATAAGATGCCGTGCCCGTATACTCGGATTCGCCGTAAACCAGCTCAAACGGCTCGCTCATGAGTTTCTGGTTCAGGTCAAAGTTTCCAAAACCGTTATCATTGTAGTTATCATCGAATGTGCCAAACTTATATATGCCCGGCTGGACAAGGAGAGTTCCGTCGTTGTCCAGAGAATTCTTGATCGTGGCCGTGACAACGCCCTCTGCGTCCACGCTTCTCTCGGCCGCAGCGCATATCTCATACGCTTCCGGGTTCGTGCTGCTCTGCTTATACAGCGCATATTGGCTGGGCCGGAGGAAGTTCTTGCCCTCCACCTGATAGATCTCGCCGTACTGGTCGATCGCGCAGACCGGTTCAAACTCCAGCACCAGTTCATCGTTCGCGCGGATGCCGGGCAGGGTCGCCTTGCCGTTCGTCACGCCGCTCTTGATCTCGATTTCCGTGCCGTCCTTCGGCTTGCCGGTCGCGCTGTCATACAGCTTCAGCTCCGTCACCACAGACGCGGCTCTTTGCAGCGTGAGCGGCAGCGTACCAAGCTCTTTGCCGTTGAGCGTCGCCTTGACCGTGACCGTGCCCGCCTGAGCCGTCTTGTCGATGACGAGCTTGTTGCCATTGCTGATGGACACGCCTGTATACGTGCCGTCCAGCGCAATGGTCACGTCCGTTGCGGACGGTTCTGTCCCTTCGGGCATCGTCTTGCCGTCCGCCTGACGGAATTCCTTCACAATGATCGAGAACGTCTTGTTTTCCGTCGGGCCGTAGGGGATATCGATCGTCGTGACCGGCCCGCTGGGGAATTCATTGCCGTTCATATCGCCCAGCACGACCGTCGCACTCGCCGCCTGCGGATACTGGCTCTGAATCAGGAATTCCAGCGTGTCCGCCGGAATATTGGCTTTCTCGCCATCCGGGTCAATCACGCCCAGCTCGATCTTGCACCAGACGTCCTTTTTCAGTTCCTTCGTATAATACAGCGTATCCGAGGCCCACTTGCCGGTCGTTGGATTGCGATTGAAATGGACCGCAGAATAAGCAGGATCGGCGTTCCCCGCCTCATTGGCGAGCGGTGTCGTATGGTCAGCCGCGTTGTAAAGCGTGACCAGCGGTACAAACGAATAGCCCTCCATGACCTTGCCATACTGGTCAAACACATTGGGGTAAACGGACGTGCTGTTATGCTCCGCGCCGCCATTATACACCGGAGCTTTCGGCGGGTGATTCGCAAAGTCCGCGTCAAAATCCGCCTGCGTCTTATACTTGCCGTTGTGGGTCGAGAAGCCCGCTCTCCACGGTGTGCGCACTGTGTCCTTCGTGACCGTGTACGTCAGCGTGGCCGAGGCAGTGATGCTTGCATCATCCGCCGCATGCAGGTTATTGACAATGATATTGCCGGAATTGCCGCTGGTCGGCATGAGTTTCAGCGCTCCATTAGAAACATAGTTACCCGTGATCGAGGTATCTGCGGCACTGCTGGCATCATGCAGATTGCCGTCCTTGTCCACGATCTTGAGGTAATTCAACAAATCAACGCCCTGTTCTGGGTCATAGGTCGCCATCGTCGGGGCGGCGAAGGACGATTGGGTCAGAATGACGGTGGGGAGGGTGGCGTCGGCGGGGATGACAACGGCTGTGCCGGAAATAAATTCAACCTTATTCTTGCTGTGAGAATCTACATGTGCACCTTCGACATATGTCGCAAACATGCTCTCCTCAGCACCCGGCTTCGCACACAGACTGACCTGCGCCGTTGTGGTTTCCGTTGCCAAAACTTCGATATAGCAAAGCAGCTGCTTCTCCGCAGTGGCTGTAAAGCCATCCTTCTTTTTTGAGACCGCCCATGTCAGCAACGGTTTTTTTGTTTCCGGGGCTGCCGCTGTTGCGCCAGAGAGAGTCAGCACACCTTTCGTGCTCTCATCATACTCCCAGTCGTCACCGTCCCAGCGCAACGGCTTGGCCGGATAGACGCCTGTGATCTGAACCGCGCTGTTCTCGCTAATTGCGGAAAGGTTCATCGACATAATGATGTTGTCGGTGCTCCCTTGCACATAGGCCGGAATATAGGTTGTCTCACCGGCCTTGACCACGGCATCTTCTACCGTCAGGGTCAGGATCTTTTCCGACGTTGTCGTTGTCGGCTCTTCCGCTCCAACGACCGCCGCAAACGACAGCAGCATCGCCAGCACGAGCAGCAGCGATGTCCCGCGTTTGATGATGTTCTTCATGGCTGTTTTCCTCCTCTATGCCTGTTCCTATTTTCCAAGTGCGTACTTCGGATTTCCGTCGTTTGCCGCATACTGCAATATCCGCACAGCATCAACACCGCTAATTTCGCCGTTCAAATCGACGTCTCCAGCTGCCCAAGGCGCACTAAACTCATACTTTGGATTTCCAACATTTGCCGCATACTGCAAAATTCTCAGCGCATCGACGGCGTTTACTTCGCCTTCGCCAGTTACGTCGCCGAGGGTGTAGTTCAGCTTTACGGCGGCGACGTTCACGTCCGTCAGCGTCCCGTCCTTGTTCACGCTGATGATACGGACAAGCGCGCTCGTGTGATTCTGCGGATAGATGTCGAAGGAGACCGAGCCGTTCGAAGCCGTGGCTTTTGCGACGCTCTGGTCAATGTATTTGATGTTCTCGGCGGTCGGCACGATGAGCGTCTTCGCCGCCTCGGTGGTCTTGACCTCCGTGATTTTGCCGTCTTTATCCTTCGTCTCCAGCAGGAAGACGATCACCATGTCGCCTTCTTTGAGGGCGCTGTTCGTGTAGGTGACGTTCAGCTTGTCGCCGTCAAATTTCAGTTTGCAGCCGTCCTTCACCAGCGATACGGCGCTGACGCTCTTGGTTGCGTTCGTTTCGCCTTTTCCATAGTCGATTTCTGTCGCCATGGCCGCTGCGCTCAGCGCAAGGGTCAGCGTTAAGATGAGCGCGAGGAGCCTGATCGTTCGTTTCATCTCGTCCTCTCCTTTATGTTGATTTTTATTCTCGCCATTTTTATTTTCCCTCTATGGAGGGAGGGGCTTTCCGCTGCGGCGGGGGGGCGGTGCGGAGCAGAATTGGGGGCCTTAATCCCCTCAGACCTCGCTTCGCTCGGCCAGCTCCCCTTGATGCAATCAAGGGGCGCCTTTGGATCGCTGCGGCGGGTTATTGGGTGGGGAATTTTTCGAGATAGCGGGTGATCATGACGGCGATCTGGGCGCGGGTGGCCGGAGCCTTGGGGGCGAGGGTCGTTCCGGCGGCGAGACTGTCCGTCCCGCACCAGATCTCCTGATAGACCGCCCAATAGACCGCCGCGCGGGCATAGGACGGGACGTCGGCTGCGTCGGTAAATGTGCGGTCGTAGATGCCGGTGAGCATCTGCTCCGTGCCGCTCTCGCTGCCCGCCATGCGGTAGAGAATCGTCGCAAGCTGGGCGCGCGTCACGGAGCCGCCGGGGTTGAATTTTCCATTGCCGACGCCGTTGACCACGCCGTTTTGCTCGGCCCAGGCGATGGCGTCGCGGTAATAGTTGTGTGTCAGGTCGGTGAACGTTGCAGGCGTCTCCACCTTGGGCGAACCCATTGCCCGGTAGAGGATCGTGACGCACTCGCCGCGCGTCATCGCGTCGGCCGGGCGGTATTTGCCCTCGTAGCCGAGGATCAGGCCGAGATCCGCGGCCTCTTCGATCGCGTCTTCGGCAAAGCTGCCGTCGGTGTCGGTGAAGGTCTTATCGCCGGTCTCGCCGGATTTGTCCGGCTGCTGCGAAGTACTGCCGGAGGCGACCGTCACGTCGACTTCTTTTGCGTCTGAGCCGGCAAAAACCGTGTCCGTCAGCCGGAACGACGGCTTTCCATCCGCCAGCGCCGTGAATTTCAGCACGCCCAGCGCACCGTCTGCCTTGACGGGGCTGACGCTTGCGGCTGCAAGCACCGCGCCGTCTTCGCCGCTGGCGTTCGTCGCGCTCAGCGTCCCGCTCAGGATGGAGCCGGTATTACATTCGTCGCAGCGGAGCGATTTCTGGTCGTAGCTGACCGTGAACTGGATCGCGCTCAGGCCGGGGTTGTTCTCGATCACGACGCGAACCTCAAACGTCTGGCCGGCTTTGACAGTCTCCGGTGTTTCGACGCGTACTGTGGGCGTGCCCGCCGCCCCCGCTGAAAGCGCAAGCGCCAGAACCAGCGCCAACGTCAGCAAGATCGACAAACCTCTGCGGATCATTTGTCGCATCCCTCCTTCAGGATAGAGTAAGCCTATTTTTATGATTTTAAGTATACGCAAGTTCCGGCGGGAAGTCAATCCATCGGATGGAAATTTTACCGGACTGTAACATAGAAAGCCAGCACTCCCGCTTTTTGGGAGTGCTGGCGAAATTCCGCGCGGCTGAGGGACATGTCAAAAAAGAGGTTGTTTATGATGGGAGGGTCTGTTTTGGGAATGTGCCGCCGGAATGGAGAGGAAGCGGCAGCGGTTCTCGAGACAGCCGCCGTATTCATCGGTGCGCTTGTTGAACGCCGGGGAGAGGAACTAAGCACCTCTTCATCTGATTTCGATAACATAACAATATTGCGGTTATCTTCCAACAATATTGCAATGTTCATCTTTTCTGACATTATAAGGATTGTGCCGCTTTATCTATAACCTTGTTGCCGTTCTTTATAACGATATTCTTCTGTTCAAAAATATGAAACGCCGGGGAGCCTTTTGGCCCTCCGGCGTTGATTTTGGTCTGTACTATAACAATTTTGCGCTAATCCTGCAACAATCTTGCACTCCCGTGCTGTTTCCGCGCCCCGGACGCGCCGCGGGCGGCAGGGTGCATTGGTATGGTATCATGATAAACAACAGGCGCAGCCCGCGCAATCACCATCTTCCCTGTTTTCATAACGATGTTCGCATCAGAAGGAGGTCATGTATGAACCGCGAAATTGTCATCGATAAGAAAGCGAGCCGATCACGCTCGACGAGATGGCCTCGGCCTGCCACACGAGCAAGAGCGAATTCTGTCGTCTGTTTAAGGCGGCCATGCACCAGACGCCGTTTGACTTCCTCCTGCATTACCGCATCCAGAAGAGTCTCCCGCTCCTTTGCAGCACCGATCAGTCCGTCACGGAGATCGCGGGCTGCGTCGGGTTCAGCGGCTCGAGCTATTATTCCGAGGTGTTCCGGAAGTTTATGCAGTGCTCCCCCACCGAATACCGCAGAAATAACGCCGCGCAGACGCAGGCTTGACGCAGCAAAACCCGAAAGGCAGCCATCATGGTTGCCTTTCGGGTTTTATATTCCCGCTGCGGCGGGGGTTGCGTTCAAAGGCTGGCGAAGACCGGCTCGATTGTATCGAGGTCGTAGGGTGTCGCCTGATAGACGAAATAGTTCAGCCAGTTCTGATAGAGCAGATTGGCGTGGCTGCGCCAGGTGACGCGCGGCGGCTGCGTGTCGTCGTCATCCGGGAAGTAATTCTCCGGCACATGGATCGGCAGACCTGCGTTCTTGTCGCGCAGATATTCCTTTTGCAGCGTCCCGGCGTCGTATTCCGAGTGGCCGGTAATGAAGATCTGCCGCCCGCCCTCGGTCGAGAGCGCGTAGATGCCCGCCTGCGGCGAGGACGCCAGGATCTTCAGCTTGCCGCACGATTCTACTTCTTCGCAGCGGATCGTGGTATGGCGCGAATGGGGCACCATAAACGTGTCGTCAAAGCCGCGCATGAGCATCGAGCTGCGCCGCTCGACCGTGTGCGGGAAGACGCCGAAGAGCTTCTCCGGCAGGTCGTATTTCCGGATGCCGTAGTGGTAATAGAGGCCCGCCTGTGCGCCCCAGCAGATGTGGAACGTGGAATAGACGTGCGTTTTGCTCCATTCCATGATCTCGCACAGCTCCTGCCAGTATTCCACATCCTCAAACGGCATCTGCTCCACCGGTGCGCCGGTGACGACCATGCCGTCGAAGTTGCGGTCTTTGACCTGGTCGAACACCTGATAGAATTTGAAAAGATGCTCTTTCGCCGTGTTCTTCGACTTGTGGGACGACGTGTGCAGGAATTCCAGCTCTACCTGAAGCGGCGTATTGCCGAGCAGACGTGAGAGCTGCGTTTCCGTCTCGATCTTCGTCGGCATCAGGTTCAGCACCAGAATTTGCAGCGGCCGGATGTCCTGTGTCACGGCGCGCGTCTCGTCCATGACGAAGATATTTTCGCCCGCCAGCGTCTGGGCCGCCGGCAGGCCGTTCGGTATTTTGATCGGCATGGTGTCCTCCTCAGCCGCGCAGCGCCTGATCGAGATCTGCGATCAGGTCGTCCGCATCTTCCAGCCCGCAGGAATAGCGCACCAGCTCCTCGCTGACGCCCGCGGCGAGCAGCTCTTCCGCGTTCAGCTGACGGTGCGTCGTGGACGCGGGATGGAGGCAGCATGTGCGCGCGTCGGCCACGTGCGTCTCGATGGCCGCGATCTTCAGGCGGCCCATGAAGTCCTCCGCCGCCGCGCGGCCGCCCTTCACGCCGAAGGACACGACGCCGCAGGAGCCGTTCGGCAGGTATTTCTGTCCGAGTTCATAGTATTTGTCGCCGGGCAGGCCGCAGTAGCGCACCCACGCGACCTGGTCATTCTGCTGTAAAAACTCTGCCACCTTTTGTGCAGTCTCACAGTGGCGCTTCATGCGCACGTGCAGACTCTCGAGGCCGAGCGCAAGATAATAGGCGCTCTGCGGCGACTGCGCGGGGCCCATGTCGCGCATGAGCTGCGCGGTGGCCTTTGTGATATACGCGCCCGCGAGGCCGAAGCGCTCGGTGTAGGTGATGCCGTGGTAGCTCTCGTCCGGGGTGCAGAGTCCGGGGAATTTTTCAGCATGCGCCGTCCAGTCGAACTTGCCAGAGTCAACGATACATCCGCCGAGCGCACCCGCGTGGCCGTCCATATACTTCGTCGTCGAGTGCGTCACGATGTCCGCGCCCCACTCGAACGGGCGGCAATTGATCGGCGTGGCAAACGTGTTGTCCACGATCAGCGGCACGCCGTGCCGGTGCGCGGCGGCGGCGAATTTTTCGATGTCGAGCACGGTCAGCGCCGGGTTTGCGATCGTCTCGCCGAAGACGAGCTTCGTATTCGGGCGGAAGGCCGCGTCCAGCTCCTCCGGCGTGCTGTCCGGGTCGACGAACGTCACGTCCACGCCCATGCGCTTCATCGTCACGGCGAAGAGGTTATAGCTCCCGCCGTAGATGCTCGACGAGGAGACGATATGGTCGCCGCACGAGGCGATATTGAACACGGCGAAAAACGTCGCCGCCGAGCCGGAGGCCGTCAGCATGGCCGCCGTCCCACCCTCGAGCGCGGCGATGCGCGCGGCAACATGGTCGTTCGTCGGGTTTTGCAGGCGGGAGTAGAAATAGCCGTCGGCCTCGAGGTCGAAGAGCTTTCCCATCGCGCTGCTGGTATCATATTTGAATGTGGTGCTCTGAATGATGGGGATCTGCCGCGGCTCGCCGTTCCCCGGCGTATAGCCCGCCTGTACGCACCGTGTTCCAAGTCCTAGTTCTGCCATAACTTCTGCCTCCTGCCTGTGATCTATGGAATTCTGCGAGTTCGCCCCTGCGCGGGGCGTTTGGCCTATTTTACCGCAGATCTGCCGATCTGTCCAGTCCGGAACGCGGGATGACGTTTACAATCCGCGCGCCACATGATAAAATGTAGAAAAAACAGAAAACCACTCACAGGAGGAAGCATCATGCAGCACCGCTTTTTCGCCCTCATCTCCCGGATGCGCTACATCGGCCGCTGGGGTCTGATGCGCAACACGTTTGAAGAAAACATTCAGGAGCACAGCCACATGGTCGCCGTGCTGGCGCACGGGCTTGCGCTCATCCAGCGCGACATTCTGCACGAACCGGCAGACCCGGATCGCTGCGCGTCGGCGGCGCTGTTCCACGACGCATCGGAGATCCTGACCGGCGACCTGCCCACGCCCATCAAATATTACAACCCCGACATCAAGCACGCCTATAAGCAAATCGAGTCCGTGAGCTGCGAAAAGCTCCTCGGCCTGCTGCCCGAGGAGCTGCGCGAGAGCTATCGTCCGCTGCTGCACGAGTCCGATCCGGGTGTCGCGCGCATCGTCAAGGCGGCGGACAAGCTGTCCGCCTATATCAAGTGCGTGGAGGAGCTGAAAGCGGGCAACCGGGAGTTTGAAGCCGCCGCGCGCCAGACGCGCGAGGCCCTGACCGAGATGCACCTGCCGTGCCTTGACTATTTCATAGCGCATTTTCTGGATGCATTCCAACTCACGCTCGATGAGCTGGATTAGGAAGGGACGCGGGCGGGCAGGGCTGTCCTTCCCTACATTCATCGCCGGAAGTGCAATCGAAAACGTAGGGGGCGGGCATTGCCCGCCCGACAATCCCTCCGTCGGCTTCGCCGACACCTCCCTTTACACAAGGGAGGCTTTGGCCGCTGCGGCGGGTTTTGGGCAGACAGGGTCGTCCGCCCCTGCAAACAGAACCGGAACGATAAAAAAATCGCGGCTCCGAAGAGCCGCGATTTTTGATTGCACATCTTACTTGATGTTGTCCTGCATGTTGAGGGTGGTGTTGGTGACGGCAGGCACGGTCGTGGTGTCGTTGGAGACAGTGACTTCGCCAGCGAACATCTTGGCGACCAGCGCCTTGTAGTCTTCCTGCGTGAAGCTGTCGGACCACTGCGTGGACTCCATCGGGATCTGGACGTAGTTGGCTTCGGGGTCGTCGCCGGAGACGAGGCCGAGAGTCTCGATCTTGCCAACATAGTCAGCCCACTTGCCGTTGAGGATGATGTCGGTCAGGGCATCATAGGTGGCGGGGTACAGGCCCTTCATGGCGGAGGTGACGGTCAGTTCCTTGTACTCGTCGCCGCCGGCATAGTTGGCGATCACGCCAGCCTGATCGACGTCAACGCCGATGACCTTGGCGCCTTCGACCTTCTTGGCCGCGTCAACCGCGGAGGTGTAGATGCCGCCGCCGCAGGCGAAGACGACCTGCGTGCCGCCCTGGTACCAGACGTCCATAGCCGCGGTGATGTCGGGATCGCCGGAGAACATGTTGCCGTAGACATAGTTCAGCTCGACAGTCTTGTCAAGCTCCTTGGCCGCGGCGTCAACGCCCTGCACGAAGCCGTAGCCGTAACGGACGACAGCGGGGACAGCCATGCCGCCGAGGAAGCCGAGCTTCTCATAGCCCAGCTTGACAGCTGCGTAACCGGCCATGTAGCCGCAGAGCTCTTCCTGATAGATCGCGCAGTAGACATTGCTCATGTCAACGTAATCTTCGAGGTTCCAGTTGTCGGGGTCGTAGACGTAGGTCTCGCCAGCAGCGGCAACACCGGCCTCGAGCAGATCGCCCTTGCCGACGTCGAGCGCGACGAACTTGACATCCTTGTAATCCGGAGCAGCCTCGACGATGGCGCCGCCGAAGGCATAGCCCGGCATGACGATGACGTTGTAGCCTTCGTCCACAGCCTTTTCGATCATGGCAACACGGTCAGCGGTGTTGTCACCGGCGGGCTTGAAGTAGTTGAAGGTGATGCCGTTGGCCTCGCAGAACGCCTTGCAGGCTTCGTACGTGGTCTGGTTGAAGGACTGGTCGGTGATGTCACCATAGTCGGTGATCATGGCGACGGCGTATTCGCCATCGGTCTCGACAGGCTCTGCGTCCGTGGTGGTGTCGGCGGGCTCGTCGGTCTTTTCGGTATCTTCGGTGGTGGTGTCGGCCGGGGTAGTGTCAGCCGGGGTCGTATCTGCGGGCGTATCATCGGTGGTCTTGGATGCACAGGCAACCATGCTCAGGACCATGAGGACTGCCAGCAGCAGCGCAATGATCTTTTTCATTTTTGTTCCTCCAATTATTTTTTGTATGTCCTTGGCGGACATTGCAGCCTTTTGGGCTGCATGACCATTATGACACAGTCATGCAAAGAAATCAACCGTTTCACGCGATCTTTGGCATAAATTCACAAGATTTTTTTACTTGGCTGACATATATTTAGCCGCGTTGAAGCCGTAGGGCAGGAGCTGTTCCAGCGGGACGGCCTCATAGCTGTCGTCGCCGCGGCCCATGTAGATCATAAAATCGGGCGCGCAGAATTCCTGCATGACCTGGCGGCAGACGCCGCAGGGCGGGAAGATGTCGGTGACGACACCGTCCTTGCCGCCGACGACGGCGATGGACTCGAATTCCGTCTCTCCGGCGGCGATGGCCGTGAAGAACGCGGTGCGCTCGGCGCAGTTGCTGGGTCCAAAGGCCGCGTTTTCGATGTTGCAGCCGAGATAGACTTTTCCGCCCTTTGTCAGGAGCGCCGCGCCGACTTTATAGCCCGAATAGGGCACGTAGGCGTGCTGCATAGCGGTCTTGGCCAGTCTGACCAGCTCGGTGGGGTTCATAAAACCGTCTCCTTTCCGCAAAAATCAGACAATTTCAGAGGCAAAGCTCCGGCCCGGCGTCTCATACGGGACGTCCAGCAGCTCGGCGACCGTCGCCGCGATGTCGCAGAAGCCGGGGCGTGTGCCGAGGTTGACCGGCCTGACCTGTTTTCCGAGGGCGATCATCGGGATATATTCGCGCGTGTGGTCGGTGTGTTTGAGATAGGTGGGGTCACAGCCGTGGTCGGCAGTGATGATGACCATGTCGTCCTCGCCGAGCTTCGCGAGGAAGTCCGGCAGCCACGCATCAAATTCATGCAGGGCACGGGCGTAGCCATCCGGGTCACGCCGGTGGCCGTAGAGCATATCGAAGTCGACGAGGTTCACGAAGCAGAGGCCGGTAAACTCCTTGTCCGCATAGGCCATCGTCTTGGCGAGGCCGTCGGTGTTGCCGGTCGTGTAGACGAACTCGGTCATGCCGTGCCCGGCGAAGATGTCGTGGATCTTGCCGACGGCGATCATGTCCTTCCCGGCGGCGACGATCGCGTCAAGGACGGTCTGCTGCGGCGGCTCGATGGAAAAATCGTGCCGTCTCGGTGTGCGGTGGAACGGCCACTCGCCCTCGAACGGGCGGGCGATGACGCGTCCAACGCCGTGCTCGCCGTTCAGGATCTTTCGGGCGATGCGGCAGTAGTCATAGAGCTGTTCGTCGGGCACGATGGACTCGTGCGCGGCGATCTGGAAGACGGAGTCCGCCGAAGTATAGACGATGAGGTCGCCGGTCTTCAGGTGCTCTTCGCCGTAATCCTTGATGACCTCGGTGCCGGAATAGGGCTTGTTGCAGAGGACGCCGCGGCCCGTCTGTTCGCGGAACGGACGGAGCACATCCTCGGGGAAGCCGTTCGGATACGTGGGCAGCGGCTTTTCCGAGACGATGCCCGCGATCTCCCAGTGGCCGATGGTGGTGTCCTTCCCGCGCGAACGCTCCTGCAAACGCGCAAGGGCCGCCTTCGGCTGCGCGGCCTTCGGCAGGTAGTCCACACCGTCGAGATCACCGAGTCCGTAGGAGATCAGGTTCCGCATGTCAAACTCCGGCGAGGCCGCGCAGGCGCGCAGCGTATTCGAGCCGACGTCGCCGAATTCCGCCGCGTCCGGCTCTTCACCGATGCCGCAGGAATCCAGAACAATGAGGAAAATTCGCTTCATACGATCACTTTCTCCTTACTTTTCGAGCTTGATGGCCGTCTCCAGCGCGAGCTGCATCATCTGGGTGAAGCCGGTCTGGCGCTCCTCCGAGGTGGTGAACTCCTGCCGGACGAGCTGGTCGGAGACGGTGCAGATCGCGAGGGCGCGCTTGCCCGCGCGGGCGGCGTTCATATAGAGGGCCGCGGCCTCCATCTCGACCGCAAGAACGCCCATCTTCGCCCAAGCGTTGTTGGCCTTCCAGCCATCGGGCATGTCGCCGTCGTCGCCGTAGAAGCGGTCGGAGGAAAGAAGGTTGCCAACGTGGTAAGGCAGCCCCAACTGCTCCGCCGTCTCGACGCAGGTGCGCAGCATGGTATAGTCCGCGATCGGCGCGAATGTGCCGGGCAGGTGATACTGCGTGGCCCAGGCGGAATCGGTGCAGGCGCCCTGTCCGACGACGATGTCACGGATGTTGACCTGCGGCTGCAGGGCCCCGGTGGAGCCGATGCGCATGATGTTCTCCACGCCGAAGACCGTGAACAGCTCCCAGGAGTAGATGCCGATGGACGGCATGCCCATACCGGAGGCCATGACGGACACGCGCGTGCCCTTGTACGTGCCGGTATAACCCTGCACGCCGCGGACATTGTTCACAAGGATCGGGTTTTCTAAGAAATTCTCCGCGATGAACTGCGAACGCAGCGGATCGCCGGGCATGAGAACGGTCTGGCCAAAGTCACCGGGGACGGCCTTGATATGTGGGGTCGGATAATTTGCCATGAGGTCATTCTCCTTTATTTATATAATATGGTGGGCCAAAAGCGCGGCAGAAGTCTGCCGCGCTGATGCTGTTTATTTTTCTGCTTCGAGCTTTTTCACGATCTTGACGACGCGGCTCGTGCCGAGGCGGGACGCGCCCAGTTCGATGAACTTCTCCGCGTCCTCCAGCGAGGAGATGCCGCCTGCGGCCTTGATCTTGACGCCGGGCTTGACGTGCTTGGCGAACAGCTCCACATCGTGGAACGTGGCGCCCGCGGTCGAGAAGCCGGTGGACGTCTTGATATAGTCCGCGCCGGAATCGGAGACGATCTCGCACATCTTGATCTTCTCCTCGTCGGTCAGCAGGCAGGTCTCGATGATGACCTTCAGCAGCCTGCCTTCGCAATGCTGCTTGACGGCCTTGATCTCCTCGAGCAGGTCGTCCCAGCGCTGATCCTTGACCCAGCCGATGTTGATGACCATGTCGATCTCTTCCGCGCCGTTATGGACGGCGTCGGTCGCCTCGAAGCATTTGCTCGCGGTGGTCGAATAGCCGTTCGGGAAGCCGATGACCGTGCAGATGGTGAGCTTGCCGTCCACATACTCCGCCGCCTGCTTGACGTAGGACGCCGGGATGCAGACCGACGCGGTATGATACTTCATGCCGTCGTCGCAGATCGCGCGAATTTCCTCCCACGTCGCCGCCTGCGCCAGCAGCGTATGGTCTACCTTACTCAGAATCTCGTTCAGTTCCATGGAGCAGTTCCACCTTTCTATGTTCTCGAATGTAATCTTGATAGCATTTATGACACATGGCGATATAGCTGTCGTTGCCGCCGAGGAAGACCTGGCTGCCCTCGGTGATGACGTAGCCGTCCGCGTCGATGCGGGCATTGACGGTCGCCTTGCGGCCGCAGTCACAGATGGTCTTGATCTCGGTGATGGAGTCCGCCAGCTCGAACAGGCGCAGGCTGCCGGGGAACAGCCGCGTGCGGAAATCCGTCCGCAGGCCGAAGCAGAGCACGGGCAGATTTTCCCGGTCGACCAGCTCGCGCAGCTGATCGATCTGTTCGCCGGTCAAAAACTGGCATTCGTCCACGATGATGACGTCGACATCGGGCCGCGCGGCATAGAGCGCGCGGATGTCTGTCGCCGGCGGGATGGCCTCGCACTCGCTGATCAGGCCGATGCGGCTTTTGAGGATGAACTGTCCGTCGCGCTCGTCCGCCGAGGGCTTGATGAGCCAGACTTTCATGCCGCGTTCTTCGTAATTATATTTGGTGATCAGCGCGGTCGCCGTTTTGCTGGAGCCCATCGCGCCGTATTTGAAATAGAGCTTGGCCATGCGTCGCCTCTTTCTCTCCGCAAGGGATCGTTCTGTACTTTATATTATACAGACTTTTCCCGGAAAATAAAGCGTTTTTTCGGAAAGCGCAGAAAAAAGTCCACTTCTCAAAGACACGCGCCAGCCTTACTGATTCGGAAACTGGATCTGCTGCCGCACCTCTTCGGTTGCAAAAATGCGGCAGAGGGAATTCATTTCGATCTCGATCGTGCCCTCCCTCGCACCGTATCGATATTTGAAGCCCGTGCCGAAGTTCGACTGGTCGTTTTCTGTGGGCTGCTCATAGCCCTGCACCGCGGATGTGATCTCCCGGTCATACGTGTCGCCAGTCACGTAGGTGCCATTGTATCCGGTGTCAAGATAGAGCACACCGTCGACCATCACCATCGGGATCAAATCATATTGGACAGACTCTTCCTCCTGTTTGGCACAGCCAACGATGCTGAGCGCACAGATCAGTGCCAAAAGGATGGCCGCAACGGTTCTCGGGGTAAAGATCTTTTTCATTCATATCCCTCCTGAAATTTCATCCTGCGTTCAGCAGAACAGCGTGTCCCAATTCTTCGTATAGAAAACCTCGCTGATCTCATCAGACGTGAAAACAGGCAGCATCTCCGAAAATCCATCGGCCAGCTCCTTCGATCGTTTCAGTTCCGAAAGCGGATACCAGAAAACATCCCCCTCGTCCGACGAGCACAGCTCCCCGGAAAATCGGCTTGCTACATACAAAAAGACGATAAACCGTTTCCCGTCCTGCTCTTTCTGGAACTCCTTGATCCCGCAGAGCTTCGGGTTTTCGATCGTAAGGCCCGTTTCCTCCCGGATCTCGCGAACCACGGACGGCGTGACAAATTCATCCTGTTCCACGTGTCCGCCGGGAAAATTCCATCCATGCCATGTGCGATCACCTTTTTTTCTGCACGAGCACATTTCCCTTCCCGTCGCAGACCATGCACATATTTGTAAGCTCGACTTCTTCCATTCTCGCCATCCGTGTGACCACCTATTTCTTTTCATGATTTTATCTTACTATATCATAAAAGGCGAAAAAAGAAAACAGCGCGCGATTGCAGGCTGCCGCGCGGCTCCGCCGCGCCGCCCAGCTCAAGCGAAGCTGCTTGATCCAACGCGAAGGGGACTCTTTGCCCCCTTCACACTTCCCCAGCGGCTCAATAAGGCAAAAAGAAGGTAGCCCGCTTTTGCAGACTACCTTCAAGAATGTTGGCATTACCTATTTTCCCGGCCAGTCACCCGGCAAGTATTTTCGGCGGACATGAGCTTAACTTCTGTGTTCGGGATGGGAACAGGTGGACCCTCACAGCAATCAATACCAACTTCTTCCGGAAGGCTCTCACCTTCCTCTATGTCA
>JABLTO010109478.1_pt1 | contig 19076 bp, 14 predicted proteins | sample 7160091 | NCBI WGS metagenome assembly JABLTO01 (sample SAMN14651225, study PRJNA627086) | human gut metagenome | isolation source: feces | host: Homo sapiens
TATATATTTTATAATTATTAATATAATAAAGTAGTAAAAATATAGGATGAATGGGTATATTAATACTAAAATAAATGATAGGTGATTATTGATATGTTAAGCAAACAAAAACAGTATAAGTTAGTTTTAAAATTATGCATTATAATATATATTTTAACTTCAATTATTGGTTTTTATCTTAATTATGTAAATAATAATTCTACGGCTTTTTTTATGGGATTTGCAGCATTAATAACACCATTAATAATTCCTTGCCTATTTTATTTATTTAAATTAAAGGCTACAAATGAGATTTATATTATTAATCTTATTTTTATGTATTTTGCATCATTGATTGGAAGCTGTTTTAATGGTTATAGCATTCCCTTTTTTGATAAAATTTTACACTTTTCAAGTGGGATATTTGCATCTTTATTAGCAGTTATTCTTTTTTATATAATAAAAAAAGAAAAAAAGATAACTGATCATCAAGATTATAAAATATTTCTATTATTTGTTTTTAATACTAATCTTGCTATTGCAATGTTATGGGAATTGTATGAGTATATGATGTTAATTTTATTTAATAATGATTGTATTAATCATTATAAAACTGGAGTACATGATTCAATGACAGATATGCTTTGTGCATTAGTGGCAGGGACAATAATAATTTTTTTGATCAGACGTTTTTATCGACAAGAAAAAAAACATTTTTTATTACGATTATGTGAAGATTTTTATGATCAAAATTTTAATTAAAAGCATATCGATTGAAGCAATTATAAGTAGTATGCTAGAATGGCTACCTAAGGATGTGAAATGATGAAAATTCAAAAAAGAAATGGTTTATATCAAGAATATGATAAAAATAAAATAAAACTAGCTATTCAAAAAGCTTTTAATAGTCTTGATCAAATTATTGGTAAAACTGATTTAGATAAGATTATTGAGGAAGTTGAAAAAGATCTAGCTGATCAAATTAATGTTGAAATGATTCAAGATAAAGTAGAAGAGGCATTAATGAAACAAGGATATCTTCAAGTAGCAAAGGCATATATTTTATATCGTCAAAAACATAGTGAGCAACGGGATATCATAAATGAATTAATTGCTTTAATAAAAGATGAAGGATTAATAGAAATTTTTAATACGATTCAAAAAGATTATCCCGACAAAGAATACTCTTTACAATTATTATTAGCGAAATTTAAATCTTTTTATAAAGAAGAGATGAGTTTTCAAGAAGCTTTAACAATGTTGATAAAGGCAGCAAATGAATTAACTAGTAAAGAAGCTCCAAAATGGGAAATGATATCAACACGTTTTTTAAGTTATGATATATATCAAAGAGTAGATAAAAAAATGAAAGAATATAATATTACTACTTTTTATGATAAAATTAAATTTTTAACTAAACAAGGCTACTATGGTTCATATATTTTAGAACATTACTCCCAATATGAAATTGAAGAATTGAGTAATTATTTAGAAGATGAACGTGATAAATTGTTTACATATAGTGGTTTAGAGTTGATCATGAAACGCTATCTAATCCAAAATCATCAACGTGAAATCTTAGAAAAACCCCAAGAGATGTTTATGTTGATTGCGATGCATTTAGCTTTAAAAGAAAAAGATAAAGTTAAATGGGCTAGAGAAATTTATGATATTTTAAGTACATTGAAAGTAACAATGGCAACTCCGACAATGTCCAATGCCAGGAAACCATTTCACCAAATGAGTTCGTGTTTTATTGATACAGTTGATGATTCATTAGCGGGAATATATAAAAGTGTTGATAATTTTGCTAAGGTATCTAAAAATGGTGGCGGGATGGGTCTTTATTTTGGAAAAGTTCGTGCAAATGGCAGTAGTATCCGTGGATTTGAAGGTGCTGCTGGTGGGGTGATTCGCTGGATCAAATTAGTTAATGATACTGCAGTTGCAGTAGATCAATTAGGTGTAAGACAAGGTGCTGCTGCAGTATATCTAGATGTTTGGCATAAAGATCTACCAGAATTTTTACAGCTTCGGACTAATAATGGTGATGATCGGATGAAAGCACATGATATCTTTCCGGCTGTTTGTTACCCTGATTTGTTTTGGAAATTAGCTAAAAATGATTTAGATGCACCTTGGTATATGATGTGTCCGCATGAGATTTATGAAGCTAAAGGATATTATTTAGAAGATTACTATGGTGAAGTTTGGGAACAAAAGTATTATGAATGTGTTGTAGATAAACGAATTTCAAAACGCGTGATGACAGTTAAAGAAGTTGTAAGATTAATTATTAAATCTTTAGTAGAGACGGGGACACCGTTTACGTTTAATCGTGATCATGTAAATAAAATGAATCCTAATGGTCATCAAGGAATTATTTATTGTAGTAATTTATGTACAGAAATAGCGCAAAATATGAAAGCGATGGAAATTTTGCCTTATGAAGAAATTAAAGTTGATCAAGAAACAATAATAGTTGAAAAAACTAAACCTGGAGATTTTGTGGTTTGTAATCTTGCTTCATTAACATTAGGGCGAATAGATGTTACAAATGATGACGAATTAAAACATATTATTAATGTAGTTGTTCGGGCTTTAGATAATGTAATCGATTTAAATTATTATCCTGTTCCTTTTGCCCGAATAACTAATCAAAAATATCGACCAATTGGGTTAGGAACAAGTGGTTACCATCATATGCTGGTGAAGCAGGGAATTGCTTTTGAAAGTGATGAACATTTAAAGTTTGTTGATCATCTTTATGAAAAAATTAATTATTTAACTTTAGAAGCTTCTTGTAATCTAGCTAAAGAAAAAGGCAGCTATGAATTATTTAAAGGTAGTGACTTTGCAACAGGAGCATATTTTCAAAAACGCCAATATAATGATTTAAAATGGCAAAAGCTGCAAAAGAAGATTCAACAATATGGCTTAAGAAACGGCTATCTTTTAGCTATTGCGCCAACTAGTTCGACTTCAATTATTGCAGGAACTAGTGCGGCTGTAGATCCAATTATGAAAAAATATTTTATGGAAGAAAAAAAGGGCAGCATGATTATTCGCGTGGCACCAGATTTGAACATGAAAACATTTTGGCTTTATAAAAATGCTCATCATATTGATCAAAACTGGATCATTAAAGCTGCTGGAATTCGCCAGCGTCATATTGATCAAGCGCAATCGGTTAATTTATATATGACTAATGAATTTACTTTTAGAAAATTGTTGGATCTGTATCTTCAAGCTTGGCAATATGGAGTAAAAACGATCTATTATGTTCGTAGTCAATCTCTTGAAATTGAAGAGTGTGAATCATGCAGCTCATAGGAGGTTAAAATGGAATTAAAGAAAAAAGCGTTATTTAATGCATCTGGTGATATTGATGTAAGAAAACGTCGGATGATCAATGGTAATACGACTAATTTAAATGACTTTAATAATATGAAATATGCATGGGTCAGCAGCTGGTATCGCCAGGCGATGAATAATTTTTGGATTCCTGAAGAAATCAATTTAACTCAGGATATCCAAGATTATCGAATATTAAGTGAGGCTGAAAGAACAGCATATGATAAGATTTTATCTTTTTTAGTATTTTTAGATTCTTTGCAGACTGCGAATCTTCCGAATATTGGTGAATATATTACAGCAAATGAAGTGAATCTTTGTTTAACGATTCAAGCATTTCAAGAGGCAGTACATTCACAGAGTTATAGTTATATGCTTGATACGATTTGTTCGCCGGCTAAAAGAGATGAAATATTATATCAATGGAAATATGATGAACATCTATTAAAAAGAAATAACTTTATTGGTGAGCAGTATAATGCTTTTCTTGAAAATAAAGATAGTTTTCATTTAATGAAGACGATCATGGCTAATTATATTTTAGAAGGAATATATTTTTATTCGGGATTTATGTTCTTTTATAATTTAGGACGAATGGGTAAAATGTCAGGATCAGCGCAGGAAATTCGCTATATTAATCGTGATGAAAATACTCATCTTTGGTTATTTAGAAATATTATTCTTGAATTACAAAAAGAAGAACCAGATTTGTTTACTGTAGATAAAATAAAAGAATATCGCCAAATGTTAAAACGTGGTGTCGAAGAAGAAATTTCATGGGGACAATATGTTTTAGGTGATCGAATCGAAGGATTAACTAGCGAAATGATTAGTGATTATATTCATTATTTAGGGAATTTACGAGCAGTATCATTAAATTTTGGAACACTTTATGAAGGTTATGAAAAAGAGCCTGAATCGATGAAATGGGTAAGTATTTATAGTAATGCTAATAACATCAAAACTGATTTTTTTGAAGCTAAATCAACTGCTTATGCTAAATCTTGTGCAATTGAAGATGATTTATAGGATTAATAAAATAAGGAAGTTTTAAAATTGTTGATTTTAAAGCTTTCTTTTTATTTTAAAGTCAATATTTTATTATTTATTTGTTTGACAAGACTAACAATCAAGCATAAGATATATGTAGTTAGAGTAAGCTAACACAAAAGGAGGGACCGTATGACAACAACAATAATTGTAATCATTTTGATTGTTTTAGGCATATTTAGTGTTAAGTCATATTTAAAAAAAATCACCCGAGGATGTTGTGGTGGTGAAACAGATAGTCCTGCTAAAAAAATCAAACCACAGGATTTAAAAAAAGAACATTATCGATATTGTGCAACAATGGAAATCAAGGGAATGACTTGCAGTAATTGTCAAAGACGGATTGAAAATATTTTTAATCAAATCGATGGTTATTATATGGAAGTAGATTTAGATAATCATGTAGCAACGCTTTTAACAAAACAACCTGTGACAAGTGAAACTATTAGCGATTTAGTTAAATCAGCAGGATATCGCGCAGCTAAAATAACAGAAGTTTTAAGATAAAGGAGGAGCTTTATGTATTTAGAATTAAAGAAGGTTCAAAAATATTATGGGGAGGGAGAGAACCGAATTCAAGTATTAAAAGGCGTTAATGGTAAAATTGAAAAGGGTGAAATATGTGTCATGTTAGGACCATCAGGTTCTGGTAAATCTACTTTGTTGAATCTAATTGGCGGAATTGAAACGATTGATAGTGGTAAAATAGTTGTTGATGGTATTGATATTTCTACTTTATCAAAAGCTAAGTTGGGAGTGTATCGACGTGATACTTTGGGATTTGTGTTTCAGTTTTATCATTTAGTACCTAATCTAACGGTAAAAGAAAACATCGAAACTGGGGCATATCTAAGTAAAGATCCCTTATCTGTAGAAGAACTATTAAATAAATTAGGATTAAGCGAACATCGAAATAAATATCCTAATCAATTATCAGGAGGGCAGCAGCAAAGAACGGCTATTGGAAGAGCCTTAGCTAAAAATCCAAAATTACTATTATGTGATGAACCAACTGGAGCATTAGATTATTATACATCTAAGGATATTTTAGAATTATTAGAACAAATCAATAATGATTATGGAACGACGATTTTAATCGTTACTCATAATGATGCCATTTCTAAAATGGCTCAAAGAATACTACGTTTACATGATGGACAAATTATTTCTAACTCATTAAATTCATCAAGAATTACTGCCAAAAAATTAGAATGGTAGGTGGTAAGTGTGAAAAATCCATTAAATAAAAGTTTAAAAAAAGAATTCACTAATAACTTAGCTCGCTATTTAGCCATTGCTTTAGTAATGATCGTTATGATTGCAACAATATCAGGTTTCTTTAGCGTTGCTTATAGCGTTAAAGATCTACTTAAACAAAATCAAGAAGAGTGTCTTGTTGAAGATGGCCAAATTACCCTTAATTCTCCTTTGACACAAGAAGTAATTAATAAAATTAATGAAGAACCATTAAGCATTTATGAAAATTTTTATAGTGAACAAAATATTAAAAATGATGCAACATTAAGAATTTATAAAGAACGTAAAAATATTAATCTGGCTACTGTTTATCAAGGTCGGATGCCAAAAAATAATCAAGAAATTGTTTTAGATCGGTTATTCGCTATAAAAAATAATTATGAAATAAATAGTATGATCAATATTAATAAAATAAAATTAAAAGTCGTTGGGTATATAAGTTTACCTGATTATAGTTCATTAATTGAAGATAATAATGATTTGATGATGGATGCAATTCATTTTGGGGTAGCGATCGTAAATGATGATTTGTTTGAACAATTAAGCGATATAAATATAAATTACACATATAGTTATCTTTTAAATAATGATGATGCTAGTGATAAAGAAAACTATGATCAGCTAAATAAAATTAGAGATATTTGTCTTCAAAATGGATTCATGCCAAAAGGAATGATGACACAGCAAATGAATCAAACAATTTCCTTTTTGCCAAATGATATGGGTGGCGATATCCCAATGATGAATATGTTATTTTACATAATTTTGGTCATTTTAGCCTTTATTTTTGTTGTTATTTCTCAAGCAGTTATTGAAGATCAGGCAACTGTCATAGGTACATTATTGGCTAATGGGTATACTAAATATGAATTGATTCATCATTATTTAGCGGTACCAATGATCATCGTTATTATTAGTGCAATTATTGGTAATATTTTGGGATACACACTAATGCCTTCATTTTTTTCAACGATGTATTATAGTAACTATTGTTTACCACCATTACAATTAAAATTTATTTACGAAACATTTATCAATACTACTATACTTCCCGTCGCTATTATATTTGTAGTGAATTACGTAATGCTTTGGCGCAAATTAAATATTTCACCATTAAAATTTTTAAGACGAGATTTAAGTAAAAATAAAAAACGTCACTATGTTCATTTAAAACAAAAATCCTTTATTAAACGTTATCGCCAAAGAGTAATTCTTCAAAATAAAGGAAGTTATTTAGTTTTAATGATCGGAATTGTTTTTGCCAGCTTCTTATTGACTTTTGGTTTCTGTGTTGCTCCTTCAATCAACAAATATCTTGATAATATGAATGATAGTGTAAAATCTAATTACCAATATATTTTAAAAGCTCCCGTTGAAGCTGATGGGGAAAAAGTAGTTTATACTTCTTTAGAAACATATTTTAAAGCTGGGGATATTGATTTAGATGTATCATTTTATGGTTTAGATAATAACTCAAAATATTATCCAGATATCAAATTACCAGACGATAATGAAATCGTAATATCTTATGACTTTAGTAAAAAAGTAGGAATAAAAAAGGGTGATACTGTTACTTTTACTAATATATATACTGATAAAGAATATAAATTAAAAGTTTATGATATTTATGATAGCCGTACGACCATTAGTGCTTATATGTCACGTAGCTCATTGAATGAGTTGTTGAAGCAGGATCTGGATTATTATAATTGTTATTTATCTGATAAAAAATTGAATATCGATGATGAATATATCGCAACAATAATTACAAGAGATGATGTTTTAAAAATTGGTCAACAGATGATAGAATCTTTTTCTCAAGTAATTCCTATTATGACGGCTGTTGCAATAATTATTTATTTAGTTGTAATGTATATTTTAACGAAATTAGTATTAGATCGGAATGCTAGTTATATGTCTTTTTTAAAGGTTATGGGATATGATGATCAAGAAATCAGTAAGGTTTATCTTAAAGCAACAACTTTGGTAGTTATTTTTTCATTGTTGATTAGTTTACCAATTTGTAAATATGGCCTAAAAATTTTATTTATTCAAGCGATGGTTAGATTTGCAGGATATCTTGAAATATATATTTCATGGTATTTATATGTAATGATATTTATTGTTGGTTTAATTACATATCTTGTTGTTAACATATTTTTAAATAAACAGATTCAAAGAATTGATTTAGGAGAATCATTAAAAGATACAGAATAACGATCGTTATTCTGTTTTCGATATTACGGAGGGAAAAGAATGTTAGAGGATATCGAATTACCGTTTGTTAAGATAAAAAATATAAATAAATATGAAAATGAATATCAGATAGGTCAAACTGATGGTAAAGGTGTAATGTATAGTATTGATGTCTACCCTGGTATTCAAGTTATTTATAACGATTTTCATTGCTTTGAAGCGCCAACAGATAATTCTAATAAGAAATGCTATCTTGAAATCAACCATTGTTTAAAAGGTAAGTTTGAATGTCAGTATGATAAAAATTATTATGCTTATTTATCTCAAGGTGATTTAGCGATTAGTTTTAACCCTATTGATAAAATGACCCATTCATTTCCGCTTGGTTATTATAATGGTGTTGAAATTTTAATAGAAATCGATACAGCTAGACATAATAAAATATTGGAAGCATTTCATATCGATATTGATTCGATTGCTCAAAGATTAAAAGATAATTCTAGAGTATATATTTTTAGAGCAACAGCTCAAATTGAACATATTTGTTTGGAAATGTACGAAATAGAAGAAGAAATGAAAAGAGATTATTTAAAAATCAAAGTATTGGAATTGTTATTATTTTTAAGTCACCATGATTTTGGAATTTTAGAAAATAAGAAGCGCTATTATCCCAAAAAACAAATTGAGATAATTAAAGCAATCAAAGCTGATCTAAGTAAAAATTTATCTGATAAATATGATTTAGAAAAATTAGTAAATAAATATAATATTAATATTCATACTTTTAGAAAAGCATTTAAAGAAATTTATGGTAAACCAATATATCAATGGTATAAAGAATATCGATTAGAGTACAGTATTGGTTTATTAGTAAATACAAATAAATCAATTATTGAAATAGCCAATGAAGTAGGTTATTGTAATCCTAGTAAATATGCAGCAGCTTTTTACCAATATACTGAAATGACACCACAGCAATATCGTAAACTGCATCTTAAAATGGAGCAATTATAATATTTTGGAGTAGCGTTAAGTTAAATATAGCGGTATACTTTTATAAAAGTTAGCTTTAACTAACTTTTGTAAGGAGGGATGATATGGCAGTATTAAAAAAATTATTTGCTTATGCCGGCAAATATAAATATTTAACAATTCTTTCCATCATATTTTCAGTAATAAGTGCAATTATGCTGTTAATGCCTTTTATTTGGATTTGGAAAGTTATTGATGTCATTTTGGATGTATATCCAAATTATAGTCAAGGTGAAGCTGCGATTCAATATGGTTATTATGCTTTGATTTGTGCAGTAATTGGAATTCTATTATATGTTGCTGGTTTATTATGTTCGCATTTAGCCGCATTTCGAATTGCTTCAAATATGCGAAAAGCAGCTTTACACCATGTAGTGTTATTACCATTAGGTTATTTTTCCAAAGAGGGTAGTGGAAAATTAAGAAAGATTATTGATGAAGCAGCAGCTTCAACAGAAACATATCTAGCACACCAATTACCAGATATGGCACAGTTGATAACAACTGTATGTGCTGTGATTGTTTGTTTATTTATTTTTGACTGGAAGTTTGCAGTTGCATCATTGATTCCAACATTATTAGCTTTATCCAATATGTTTAAAATGGTTGGACCTGATTTACAAGATTCAATGAAAGCATATATGGATGCATTAGAAGGAATGAGCAATGAGGCGGTAGAGTATATTCGTGGGATTCCAGTAGTTAAAACGTTCCAGCAAACTGTTTTTTCATTTGATCGTTTTCATCAGGCAATAAAAAATTATGAAAAATTTGCAATTGGTTACACCAATAAAATGCGTATACCAATGACTTTATTTACTACTTTTATTAATAGTATTTTCATCTTTATTATCGGGGCAATGATATTATTGATTTTAAATGGTTTTAATTTAGGAAAATTAATGCCTGATTTTCTATTTTATGTGATTTTTACCCCAATAATTGCTGTAACTACAAATAAAATCATGTTTGCTAGCGAAAATACGATGTTAGCTCAAGATGGCGTAAATCGAATCGAAGGAATCATTAATGAAAAACCTTTTTCTTATTCAAAGAGTACAAATAAGATCATTAATAATGACATTGAGTTTGAACATGTTTCATTTTCATATCCAGGTAGTAGTAATGAGGTACTTCATGATATCAATTTAAAAATAAAAAGTGGTACAACAGTTGCTTTTGTAGGCAAAAGTGGTGGTGGTAAATCAACTTTAGTTTCTTTGATTCCTAGATTTTATGATGTAACTAAAGGTAATATCAAAATTGGTGGTATCAATGTTAAAGATTTAAGTGAAAAAGAATTGATGAATAAAATTTCGTTTGTTTTTCAAGATTGTCGATTACTAAAGAAAAGCTTTAGAGATAATATCAAAATGGGATTACAAGTTAGTGAAGATAAAATCATTGAAGCTGTCGATAAAGCCCAATGTAGTGAGATAATTAAAAAGTTTGACTTAGGACTAGAGACAAAGATAGGCAGTCAAGGAGTTTATTTATCGGGTGGTGAAACACAGCGGTTAACTTTAGCTAGAGCGATTGCTAAAAATGCACCTATATTATTGCTTGATGAAGCAACAGCATATGCTGATAGTGATAATGAAATTCTGATGCAAAAAGCAATTATGGAATTAACTAATAATAAAACAACGATCATGATAGCTCATCGTTTATCAACGATCGTCAATGTTGATTGTATTTATGTTGTTGATGATGGAAGCATCGTTGAAAGTGGTAATCACGAACAATTAGTTAAAGAAAACGGGCTATATGCAAAGATGTGGAAACAATATTGTCAATCTGTTGACTGGAAAGTAGGTGAAGCATCATGATAGAAAAGATTCAGGCACGTTTTGCATTGACGCGCTTAGGTGCTATAAACTTGGTTAAAGCATGTATTTCATGTACGATCTCATATTTAGCCATTGCAATGTCTATCGGTATTTTATATTATTTTACTTGTGATGTTTTAGATTTATTGTTTAACGATAAAAATATATCTTATGGAATCTATCTTATTGAATTTATTGTTGTTGTAGTATTGATCTATGTGGCTCATTATATTCAATATAACATGACATTTTATAACACTTATAAAGAAAGTGCGAGACTACGAATAAGAGTAGCTGAAAAATTACGACAATTTCCGTTAATGTTTTTTTCAAAGCGTGATCTTTCGGATTTAACGACAACGATTCTTTCAGATGTTACGGGAATGGAGCAGGCCTTATCACATTTTATTCCAGAGTTTTTTGGTTCGATTGCTTCTACGATCTTACTTTCATTATCAATGTTTTTCTTTGATTTTAAGATGGCATTAGCTGCTGTTTGGTGCGTACCAGTATCATTTTTATTAGTCATTTTGGCTAAAAGGAAACTAAGTAATGCAGGGTTTAAAGATCGGCAAAAGCAATTAGTAAGAACTGAAAAGATTCAAGAAGGAATGGAAACAATTAGAGACTTAAAAGCAAATCATTTTGTTGATGAATATTTAACGGAAGTTGATCAGGTAATTGATGATTGTGAAAAAAGTCAAATTAAAACAGAGTTAACAAACACCCTATTTGTGGTAAGTTCACAATTGATTTTAAAATTAGGAATCGCAACAGTTGTAATATATGGTGTAACTTCATTAATTGATCATACGATTGATTTAAAGATTTTTATGCTCTTTTTGATCGTTGCCTCACGTCTTTATGACCCATTGAGTGCGACATTACAAAATCTAGCTGCGATAATTGGCTGTGATCCTAAAATCGATCGTCTTAATGAAATTGAAAACTATCCCCTACAAACTGGACAAGAAACATTTGATCTCACTAACTATGATATCGAGTTTAAAAATGTAAGTTTTTCATATCAAAAAGGAAAGCAGGTACTTAAAAATGTTAATTTTGTTGCAAAACAAAATGAAATAACGGCTTTGATCGGTAATAGTGGTGGCGGTAAAACAACTTGTGCTTCTCTTGCAGCTCGTTTTTATGAATTGGATCAGGGAATGATTACAATTGGAGGAATCGATATTGCGACAATTGATCCAGAAGTTTTATTATCAAAATTTTCAATCGTTTTTCAAGATGTCGTTTTATTTAATAATACGATCTTAGAAAATATTAGAATTGGTAAAAAAGATGCTACTGACGATGAAGTCAAAGAAGCAGCTCGCTTAGCGTTTTGTGATGAATTTGTAGAAACTTTACCTGATGGTTATAATACAATAATTGGAGAAAATGGTTCAAAACTTTCTGGGGGACAGCGTCAAAGAATCTCAATTGCTCGAGCAATCTTAAAAAATGCTCCAATTATTTTATTAGATGAAGCCAGTGCTTCATTAGATGTTGAAAGTGAGACATTTGTTCAAAAAGCTTTATCACATTTAATTACTGGGCGCACAGTTATAATGATTGCCCATAGAATGCGGACGGTTGCCAATGCTTCACAATTAGTTGTTTTAGAAGATGGACAGGTTGTTGAACAAGGAACACCAGAGCAATTAATAAAACAAAATGGTGTTTATAAAAGAATGGTTGATTTGCAAAATATGAGTAATGAATGGAAATTAAACTAGCATGAAAGTGCTAGTTTTTTATGGTAATGTATGATAACCAAATCAATTATTTGATTTTTTCATTATTTTTCGATACTCATCAGGATAGAGTCCGGTATTTTTTTGAAATAAGGCAGCAAAACGACCAGCGTGGTGATATCCAACGGATTGTGCTATTTGTTTGATTGTAAAATCTGTCGCTACTAATAAATATTCGCCATGAGCAATACGTTTATTTTGGATATATTGGGTTATCGTATAGCCATAACATTTTTTAAATGAATTACGTAATTTTGTTTGTCCCATACAAGCAATCTTTGTAAGGGTATCAGTTTTAATATTAAAAGCAAAGTGATCGTTTATATATGATTTTACAGCATCTAAATTAACTAGATCTTCTTTTGATAACTCATTATGAGAAACAATATTTTTACTTTTGATCGATTTATCAATGATCAAGGATAATGCTTCAGAAACTTTACTTTCATAAAATAAATGAGCTGCTAATCCCGTTCCCTTAAAGTTTTGTAATTGGCGCATCAATAGGACTAACTGGGGAAAATCATTAATACCATCGATACTCAAGAAAGCATTTTTATAATCAAGAAACTCATTAGGATATTTTTGCTTCAAATGATCATGATAATAACCAGGCATCAATATTAATTCAATTCCTTTGATAGGAACATTTTTATGATATTTAGCACGATATATTTGATGATTAGAAACATGTCCTCTAATACAATTTGCATTCAATCTTTTATATGGTGCTAATTCTTCAGCAAAAATAGTATCATAGTAGCTAATAGAAATAAAATCCTGCTGTTTATAAGCAATAACCTTATCTTTTTTAAAACGAATATCGATCATGCCAATTGCAAACATTCCCTCTCTTTCATAATACTAATAATAACCTTCACCTAAATCATGGGGCAGTTCATAACAAGTGCCTTCTATATTTACGTTATCTTTACAAGGACAAGGCAAAAAGCCTAATTGGTTTAAACAATCTTCTAGTAAATTATCAACTTTATTTTTCATAATTTCCTCCATGAGCCACATTCAACGAACATTAAGCACGATTCAACACAATTACGATGAAAGTATTGCTTAAATGATAAATTAGTTTTAAATTATTTTTGTAAATTAGTTAGAAATTTCTAACTATTATATAGCAATTATTTTCAATTAATTCAAGTAAAAGGAGGTTTTTTTGTGAAAAAAGAACAAACATGGATTCAAGCATTGTTATCATTTGCTTCGCGCTGTAAAGGAAAAATGATGATATCAGTACTTTGTTCGATTATTAGTGTATGCGGTGGATTTGTCCCTTTTATTGGGGTTTACCAAATTATAAAATTATTTATTGAAGGTGGGATAGATTCTTATAAAATATTATTTTGGTGTGGTATTAGTATTAGTGGATATATCGTCCGTTTAGTATTTTTTGCGATTTCAACGATTTTATCACATATTAGCGCTTATACTATTTTAGAGACGCTACGAATGGAGATTGCTGATAAATTAATGAAAGCGCCATTAGGTGATGTTATGAATCAAACGATCGGAAAAATAAAAAATGTAATTGTTGATCAAGTTGAATCAATTGAACCGCCTTTAGCACATTTTATTCCTGAAGCCACGGGAAATACAGTGGTTCCTCTAGGAATATTTATTTTCTTATCTATTTTTGATTGGCGAATGGCATTAGCTTCATTAGCTACGATTCCTTTGGCCTTGATACCTTTTAAGATCATGATGAGAAATTTTAATGAAAAATATGATGCCTATATGAAAGCAAACAATTATGTTAATAGTGTGATCGTCGAATATGTTGAAGGAATTGAAGTAGTTAAAGCATTCAATCAAACAAGCAGTTCTTATGAGAAATTTGCTAAAGCTGTTGATTCTTTTAAAGAATTTACGTTAGCATGGTATCAAAGCACGTGGAAGTTGATGTATCTAGCGTTTTCAATTCTACCATCAACATTGTTGGTTACTTTACCAGCAGGTTTATGTCTTTATGTTAATGACTCATTAACAGCTGCGCAGCTATGTATGTGTTTGATCTTATCATTAAGTATTATGGCACCATTGATGCGTTTACAAATATTTATTAATGATTTAAAAGTGATGGAATATGGAATTAAAGAAACTTTAGCGTTTATCAATATGCCTGAATTAAAAGATGCTAAAGAAAATGTTATTTTAAAAAATTATGATATTGAATTAGAAAATGTTGATTTTTCATATACAGGTAAGGAAACTGATAATGTATTAAAAAATATTAATTTGAAGTTACCCCAAGGTACTTTTACAGCTTTAGTAGGACCTAGTGGCAGTGGTAAGTCAACGGTAGCGCGATTGATTGCAAGATTTTGGGATGTTAGCAGGGGCTGTATTAAAATAGGTGATAAAAAAATTGAAGATATTCCTTTAAAACAATTATCTAAGCTGGTCAGCTTTGTCACTCAGGATAATTTTCTGTTTAATTGTTCACTAAAAGAAAATATTCGACTTGGCAATCTTCAAGCTAGTGATGAAGAAGTTTATGAAGCTGCTAAAGCTGCTTGTTGTGATGAATTTATTGCAAAGTTAGAAAATGGTTATGAAACTTCTGCTGGTGATGCTGGAAAGAAATTGTCTGGTGGTGAAAAGCAGCGAATCGCAATTGCACGAGCAATTTTAAAGCAAGCTCCAATTGTTATTCTTGATGAAGCCACAGCCTTTACTGATCCTGAAAATGAAGATAAGATTCAAAAATCTATTATGGCGCTTACTAAAGGGAAAACATTACTTGTTATTGCTCATCGATTATCAACGATTCAAAATGCCGATCAAATCGTTTTGTTAAAAGATGGTCAAGTTGATGCAATTGGAACACAAGATGAGTTATTGCAAAACAGTTCACTATATGCAGATATGTGGAAAGCGCATATTGGTGCTAAAGTCTGGTCAGTATCAAAAAAAGGGGTGAAGGAATATGTTTAAAACGACAAGAAGGATCATTCAATGGTGTCACGAGTATAAAAAAAGAATGTATCTAGGATTTGTTTGTGCCTTTTTTGCAACGTGGTTTGGAGCAGCACCAACGATAGTAGCTGCTTATGTATTAGGAGAAGTAATTGATAGTAGTAAATACAAACAGCCATTTGATAATAATTTAATTATTTTATCTTTTCTTGGTATCGTTATTTTAGTCTTATTACGTTATGTTTTTACGTATTGGCGAGCTAAATTACAAGAAAGTATTGGTTATGAGATTGCTGCAAAACAAAGAATAAAAATTGGTGATGTTTTAAAACGAGTATCTTTAGGCTATTTTCAAAAAAATAGGGCAGGAGATATTTTAAGTACCGTGACGACAGAATTATCGGCATTAGAACTGCAGGGAATGAAAATGATCAATGAAGTTGTTAATGGTTATATTAATGTTGCAGCTTGTATTATTTGTCTGGCTTTTTTTAGCATTAGTGCTGCATTAGTAGCGATTGCTGGAGTTGTTTTATCATTAGTTTTTTTACATGGAATAACTTGCCAAAGTGAAAAAAATGCACCGATTAATGAAAAGGCAGTAGAGGAAATGTCAAATGCTGTTATTGAATATGTCCGTGGTTTACCAATAGTTAAATCATTTGGACAAGAAGGGGCATCAATTGCAAGTATGAAAAAGGCTTGTCGTGATAGTAAAAAAATTAATATTAAGATTGAAATGGGTTTTACCCCTTATAATTGTTTACATTTATTTGTATTAAAGTTAGCTTCTGTATGTTTAGTTTTAATAACTGCTTTGATGACTTATCAAGGAGAAATGGAATTACCTATCATGTTGATGTTTTGTATGTTTTCTTTTACTATTTTTGGTAGTGTAGAGTCCGTAAATGATTCTGCTCATGTACTAGGAGTTATTGATTCTGCTATGGATAAACTTGAAGCAATTGAACAGGCTAATTATATTGATAAAAATGGTAAAGAAATAAAGTTAAATAGTTTTGATATTGAATTTGATCATGTATCTTTTGGTTATGATTCACGAGAAATTTTACATGATATTTCATTTAAAATTCCTCAAAATACGACTACAGCAATTGTTGGTCGTTCTGGAAGCGGGAAATCTACATTATGTAGTTTATTAGCAAGATTTTATGATGTTGATCAAGGAGCTATTAAAATCAATGGAATAAATATTAAAAAGTTTACTTGTGATTCTTTACTTAGTAATATAAGTATGGTTTTTCAAAATGTGTATTTATTTCATGATACCATTAAAAATAACATTAAGTTTGGTAAGAGCAATGCTAGTGACGAAGAAATTATTGCAGCTGCAAAAAAAGCACGCTGTCATGATTTTATTATGACATTGCCTGATGGCTATAATACGATTATTGGTGAAGGTGGTTCTTCTTTATCTGGAGGTGAAAAACAACGAATTTCGATTGCTCGGGCTATTCTTAAAGATGCTCCGATTATCATCCTTGATGAAGCAACAGCAAGTATTGATCCTGAAAATGAGCATTTGATTCAAGAAGCAATCAGCGAATTAACAGATGGTAAGACAATTATAACGATTGCCCATCGTTTAGCAACAATTCAAAATGCAGATAAGATTCTTGTTATTGATGAGGGAAAAGTTGTGCAACAAGGTACTCATCATGAATTGATTGAACAAGAAGAAATTTATAAGCGTTTCATTGAAATCAGAGAAAAAGCTGAAGGTTGGAGAATCAATTAAAAATTTATAACATTAAGAATAGGAAGCTAAAATTTTCTATTCTTTTTAGTATAATAAACTGCTAGAACATTTAAAGAATTAGTTAAAAGGAAAAGGGTTCATATGATATGATAACCTCCCAGTAGACAGTGTAAATAATTAAACACTGACTATGGGAGGTTTTTATATTGGGAAGAAAAAATAAATATTCAAAAGAAGTGAAATTAAATATAGTTAAGCGTTATTTGAATGGTGAAAAATCCTTTCGGGCTCTCGCGGACGAATTACACACCAGCAGTTCTCTCATTCAGCGATGGGTAAGGATGTATAAGGAATACGGAGAAGCTGCATTCGATACAAATCAATCTAATAACATATATACTAAACAATTTAAGCATAAGGTTGTTTTGGCTTATTTAAATGGGGATGGATCGTATGCTGATTTGATGGTAAAATACAATATTTCTTCAGATTCCACTATCATAAAATGGGTAAATGATTATAATAGTCATATAGAACTAAAAGATTATATTCCTGGAGGAGAGGATATCTATATGGCTAAAAGCAGAAAAGTAAATAAGGAAGAACGTATTGAAATTGTCAAGTACTGTCTTGAACATGATATGGATTATAAGACAACAGCCAAGGTATTTGAAACAACTTACGCTAATGTCTTTAACTGGGTTAAGAAGTACAGGGAAAAAGGTGAAGATGGCTTAGGTGATAAACGCGGTCGCCATAAAACTGATGAAGAAGTTGACGAAACTGAAAAATTAAGACGTGAATTAAAGAAAATGCAGCATGAAAGAGATATGGCTTTATTGGAGGTTAAGCTCCTAAAAAAGTTAGACGAGATCGAAAGGAGGAGGTTTACAGAACAAGCAAATATGAAATCGAATATGAAACAATCAAAGAAACGAGCAAAGAAGAAATAGATAATGGAAATACACCAAATATATCACTGATGTGCAGAATACTCGGTGTTAAACGTGCAAACTACTATAAATGGCTGCATCATGAAAAAAGTGCCAGAGATAAGGAAAATGAGGAAATAGCTGAATTGATCAGAGAATATCATAAGAAATATAATGGATTATTAGGATATAGAATGATGACTGACAGGATTAATAGGGATCATAATAAAAACTACAGTGATAAACGTATCTATAAGATTATGAGAACATTAGGTATTCAAAGTATTGTTCGCCCTAAACGAAGAAGCTGTACAGTTAGAAAAAACAATAATACAGCCAAGAATAATCTTAACAGAGACTTCAATGCATCAAGACCTAATGAAAAATGGATAACTGATGTCACTGAATTCAAATACGGACCACACAATGAATATAAGCTATATCTAAGCGCCTTTCTTGATCTATATGACAGAACAGTTGTTGGTTATGAAATCGGAGACCACAATAATAACGTACTTGTTTTCAATACATTTGATCATGCAGTTAAAGATAATCCTGATGCACATCCTTTGTGTCATTCAGACGGAGGTTTTCAATATACAAGTCCAGCATTCATCAATATGCTTAATAAACATGGGATGACACAAAGCATGTCAAGAGTTCACTGCTGCATAGACAATGGACCGATGGAAGGATTCTGGGGAATCATGAAATGTGAGATGTATCATTACGGAAAACATTACAATACAAAAGAAGAACTTATAAAAGCTATAGAAGATTGGATTCATTATTACATGTATGAAAGATATCAGAGAAGATATGGAGTCAAGACACCATATGAAGTCAGAAGCGAGGCCTTGACTAATGAAATACCAAAGCAATATCCAATACCTGAAAACAAAAGAATAACAAAATATAAGCAGGAACATTACACAGGCAGTTCAACTTTAAGTACATAAAGAAAATGAAGTTGTCTCATCGACAACTTCATCAAAAACATTTTAATTATTTCACCTGTCTACTTGACAGGGGCGGTTCA
>JABLTO010013294.1_pt1 | contig 19075 bp, 20 predicted proteins | sample 7160091 | NCBI WGS metagenome assembly JABLTO01 (sample SAMN14651225, study PRJNA627086) | human gut metagenome | isolation source: feces | host: Homo sapiens
AGTATTAAAAGAGTATCTGTCCAGGGTTTCATAAAAAGTGTTCGGCTTAAAACTATTTTCTAAGAGTATGTCACAAATGTTTGATTACTATAGAGGAGCCTGTTTGCGCTTTTACGGAATTTGTTGACAAAAGGCATATAAGTTATTACTATTTTTATAGTTATGATTCAAATCAGGACAGGAATTTTATGTTGAAGTCGTCATGGGCTCGGGGACTGAAATGAAGTGCCCGGGATTTACCCGCGGACGCAGAGGGGAAAACGGTTATGATGCCAATTCTTGATTATCTGGACGGGATACTGTATTATCCCATCCTCGTTGTGGTATTAACGGCGGCAGGGCTGTATTTTACATGCAGGACGGGTTTGGTGCAGTTCCGTATGTTTTGGGAAAGTATCCGCCTTGTAATGGAAAAGCCGCAGAATGAAGGGGCGGTTTCTCCCTTTCATGCACTCATGGTTTCCACGGCATCCCGCGTAGGTACAGGAAATATTCTGGGGGTTTCCACGGCAATCTGTCTTGGCGGGCCGGGTTCCGTTTTCTGGATGTGGGTTATCGCCGTCATCGGCGGAGCGTCCGCGTTTATTGAAAGTACCCTTGCCCAGGTCTATAAGAGAAGAGACAGCAAGGGAGACAGCTACGGCGGGCCCGCTTATTACATCGAATCCGCCATGCACAACCGCACCCTTGGCGTACTTTTCGCTTTCTTCCTCATCATCACCTATGCCGGCGGCTTCAATATGCTTGCCTCTTATAATCTGCAGTCCACTTTTGCGGCATACAGCTGGTATGATCCGGCTGTCACACCGTGGATTATCGGTGCCATTCTCGGCGCGCTTGTAGGGTACTGCATCATGGGCGGCGGAAGGCGTATCCTCCGTGTCACCGGTGTTCTCGTGCCGATTATGGGGCTCATCTATGTGGCGGCGGCTGTGATTGTCGTTGTGATGCATATAAATCTTATTCCGCAGGTGTTTGGCATGATTTTTGCCGATGCTTTTGATTTCCGGTCCATTCTGGGCGGCGTTTCCGGATCCTGTCTCATGTTCGGCGTAAAGCGCGGACTCTTTTCCAATGAAGCGGGCGTAGGTTCCGCGCCGAATGCCGCCGCTTCCGCTGATGTAAGTCATCCTGTCAAGCAGGGACTTGTACAGATGCTGTCCGTTTTCATCGACACGCTCCTCATCTGTACGGCGACCGCTATGATGTGTCTGGCCTCCGGTACTCCGATTACAAAAGAAATCGCCGGTGCGGGATATGTGCAGAATGCCGTGACGGTGGCTTTTGGAAGCTTCGGCCCTATTCTTATCACGGTGTGCATGGTGCTTTTCGCCTTTTCCACACTGATCGGCAACTTCTTCTATGTGGATAACTGCCTGATCTTTATCCATAAAAAAGAACCGGGAAAATCTTTTATGACGGGCTTCCGTATTTTAGCAGCCCTCGTCATTTTCGTCGGCGCGGGCATGTCCATGGCGGCTGCCTGGGATATCGCCGATATTCTTATGGCTCTTATGTGCCTGATCAATATTCCCGCCTGCCTTGTTCTCGGCGGAACGGCAGTCAAAGTGATGAAAGACTATGAGCGCCAGAAAAAGGAAGGCAGGGATCCGGTCTTCCGTGCGGCTGACGTGGGTCTGGATCTTGACGAAGTGGAATACTGGAAATAGTAATTTCGTACTAAAAAGCTCATTCCGGAAATTGACGGGGTGGGCTTTTTCAGGAGGCGGCATATGTATCCCCGGTTGAAAATATACTTGAAACGGATTGAAGAAAATACGCGGGTCGTCAGACAGCTGTGTGCCGGTCACGGTATCCGCGTCATGGGCGTGACGAAGGCATGCTGCGGTGCGCCTGAACTGGCGGAAGCTTATCTGGCGGGCGGCCTTGCCATGATTGGCGATTCCCGCGTGGCGAATCTGAAGAAACTGGAAAATATCGAAGCGGAAAAGTGGCTCATCCGTCCGCCCATGCTTTCGGAAATAGAGGATCTGGTCTGCTATGCGGATGTGTCGCTTCAGTCTGAAATGGAAACCGTCCGTGCGATAAATAAGGAGTGTGAAAAGCAGGGGAAGCGCCATAAAATCATCCTCATGATGGATCTTGGCGATATCCGCGAGGGATATGTGGATGAAGAAGAATTGATTGCCGCTGCGGTGGAAACGGAAAAGCTTTCTCGTGTGGATCTTTACGGTATCGGCACCAACCTGACCTGCTTTTCTTTTATTCAGACCGATGAGGAAAAAATGGAACGCCTTGCGGAAATGCGGAAGAAAGTGGAGAATGCCGCCGGCCATACATTGGAAATCGTCAGCGGAGGAAACAGCGCGGCCCTGGATCTCATGATGCGCGGAGGTATTTGTGAAGGGGTAGATAATTTCCGTCTTGGGGAAAGCCTTCTTTTCGGCAAGGAACGGAGCAGGTATACTTTCCTGCCGGGAACGAGGAATGATGGATTTATTCTGGAATGTGAAGTGGTGGAAGCGAAAGTCAAACCGAGCCTTCCCTGGGGAACGGCGGGGGTGGACAGCTATGGACGGAAACCCGTTTTTACAAACAGGGGTGAAAAGAGGAAAAAGGTCATCTGTGCCATCGGACGTCAGGATTTTGATGCGGAAACGGCAACGCCTGTGGATGAAGGCATTCTTATCTTAGGTGCCAGTTCGGATCATCTCATGCTGGATGTGACAGACAGCGTGAAGGAATACAAAGTGGGAGATATCGTGGAATTGCGGCTGGGGTATTTCTCCGTTCTCCGCGCCTTCACTTCGCCTTATGTGGAAAAGATATTTCTTAAAAAATGAAGAAATCGGGAGCAGGACAGGGCGATTCTTCAGCAGAAAAATATGTTTGTTTTTCTCATGAAACAGTGGCGGATTTTTAAGAATCCCGTATAATAGAGAAAAGGATTTTTTGTAGTCTGGAGGATGGTACTATGGACGCAATCGAATGCCTGGTTACAAGAAGAAGTATCCGTAATTATACGAAAGAGCCTGTTTCCGCAGGGGACATCGAAAATGTGGTGGAAATCGCGCAGATGGTTTCCTGCTGGGAAAATACGCAGCCTGTCCGCTATGTGGCGGTGCTGGACAATGATCTGAAGAACCGTATTGCTGATGAATGCACGAAGAAGTTTCCCTGGAATACGGAAAACATCCACGAAGCGCCTGCGCTCATCGTGCTTTGCACAGTAAAAGGGCTTTCAGGCTATGAACCGAATGGAGAAGCGTCTACGACAAAGGGAACCCACTGGCAGTCTTTTGATGCGGGCATGGCGGCGGATCATTTCTGCCTTGCCGCACGGGCGGTGGATCTGGGGACGCTCATCATGGGACGGTATGACGAAGAAAAGATCAAAGAAATTCTTGATCTTCCCGAAGAATATGATGTGTCCTGCATCATCGCGGTGGGCCATCCCGAAGTCATACCCGCTGCGAATGAAAGAAAGCCTTTAAAGGAAGTGCTGACTTTCAGATAAGGAATAGGAGAAAAGGAAAATAACGGAACTCTCATAAAAGGGAGTCCGTTATTTTATTGGCAGGGAAAAATTATTTTCTTTATCCACTTCCGTCTGCTCCGGCATGCCGTGATATAATGGAACAAAAAAACAGGGGGAGTCTATGTCTTTGCTTGAAACTGCCTGTCCTCACTGCGGAAAGTCTATGGTGTTTTCACCAATTGATTATATCAATACGGAAGAGCGTCCGGAGATGATACAAAAAGTGCGCGACGGGGAGGCTTTCGTGTCGATATGCGGCCATTGCGGTAAAAAGTCCCATATGGACTATTCCTTTTTGTACTATCAGCCGTCGGCGCTGTTCCTGGTGTACTATGCAGCAGATCAGGAAGACTATGAAAAGGCATGGAAGATGCTTACCAGGCAGGATAGAGAACACCGCCTTGATGAAGAAAAACTTCGGGGCGTGAAGAAACGGCTTGTCACGTCACGGGATGCACTTCGGGAAAAACTCATGATCCTTGACGGCGGTTTCGATGACCGCGTCATTGAACTGATGAAGGGTCTTGCCTTTATGTCGCTCCGGCGTCATAGTCCCGAACTTCATCCGGAGCGTGTCCTTTTTGATATGGGGGCTGACGGGAACCATTATTTTCGCTTTGAGGAAAAGGGAAAAGTCATCGCGGCATATGCATTTGAGGCGCCGATGTACCGCGAAATCGAAACGGGTGTGAAAGATATGCTGGAAACACTTTCAAGGAACCAGCCGGTTATTAATGCGGAGTGGGGTGCTAAAGCCCTCCGCGCGATTCATCAATCATAAGGAGCGGTTATGTCACAGTCACAGATGCAGGAAATCACCTGCCCGAAGTGCGGGAAGAAACAATTTTTCCGTGTGTGGGACAGTATCAATACGATGGAAGATCCTCCGCTTAAGAAAGCGGTCAGGAATGATGAAGCCTTTTCTTTTCATTGCGTGGACTGCGGTGCGTCTGCTGTGCTGCATTATAATTTCATCTACCATGAACCGGCGGAGAAGCTTTTTATCGTATGCAGCGCTGATGGTTCCGATTACACGGCGATGAAAGAAACACTCACGGCGGAGGACAACGCCTTTAAAAGCTACACGAGACGCATCGTCCTGTCTCACAATGAATTCAAAGAAAAACTATTGATTTTTGACGCGGGATTTAATGACAAAATCGTGGAAGTCATGAAGAGCGGTATTTATGCCAATGTGGAGGCTCATTACAAGGATAAGGGGATTGATGAAATATTTTTTGCCACCAACGAAGAGGGGGAGCACGGATTCCTTCTCCGCGGACATGGAGAAATGCTGGCAGCGGTGGAATTTGACAAAGCCCTGTATGACGCGCTCCTGGAAAAGGCATTGGAAACCATAGACGCCCTTTCGCCTGCGGATGTCATTATTGATACGGAATGGGCGCAGGCAATGGTGGAAAGGCTGTAAGCTGTCATCAGCATAATAGATTCTTCACTCCGTGTCATTGTTCCGTTTTCCGTCTTTCCCACAAAGCATTTTTACCTCCGTTCAGAATGACGGCGGACGGCAAGGTGTCATAATGAGTGAATGTGAAGGATCTGCTGCCATGGTGAGGAGAGCCGGTAAGACGTCATTAAAGTAACAGATTCTTCACTCTGTGTCACCATCCCGTTTTCCGTCTTTCCCACAAAGCATGCTTGCCTCCGTTCAGAATGACAACGGACGGCAAGGCGTCATTCAGAGCGGCAGCGAAGAATCTATTGCCGTGGTGAGGGAATCGGTAAGACATCATTAAAGTAATAGATTCTTCACTCTGTGTCACCATCCCGTTTTCCTTCTTTTCCACAAAGCATGCTCGCCTCCGTTCAGAATGACGGCGGACGGTAAGGCGTCATTCCGTGCCCCGGTGAAGGATCTGCTGCCGTGGTGAGGAAGACGGTAAGACGTCATTCAGAGCGGCAGCGAAGAATCTATTACCGTGGTGAGGGAATCGGTAAGAAGATAAAAGCTATCAGCTGTGAGCTGAAAGCTGTTAGCCGTTAGCTGTGAGCTGTGAGCTGTCAGCTAAAAGTGCTGAATGACGGCGGACGGCAAGGCGTCATAACGAGTGAATGTGAAGGATCTGCCGCCGTAATGACACAAAAGAATAGAATGAATTTTTGCAAGCAAAAACGCCGCTGTTGGATATGCGGCGTTTTTTTTCATCTGTAAGCCGGCGGCTGCTTTTTATTATTTCATATATTTATAGAGGAAGGCATTGACTTCTTCCGTGACGAACTGGTTGGATTCTTCGCTCAGCTTGAAAGAGCCGCCCAACATGCACCATGTGATGAGCGCACCGTAAAGATGGGAGAGAAGAAGTTTCGTAAGGAACGCGACCGGTGTATCTTCTTTCAGCCGGTTTTCTTCTTTGGTGTGCTTGAGAATGGTATAGATTTTACGATATCCTTCGCGGAGATTTTCCGCGCCTTCTTCTGCGGAGCGGGGAGACATGATATCGCGGATCCATTGGCGGATCAGATTTACACCCATGCGGTCCGCTTCATGGAGAATGGCATTGAAGTAATAGGTCAGTTTTTCCTGGGGGCCTCCGGGCATCGTCATGGCAGTGGTAAATATTTCTTCTATGACTCGGGTGGAAAATTCACGAACGACATCTTCCTTGCATACAAAATAGTGGTAGAATGTGCCTTTTGCCACACCGGCATCTTTCGTGATTTCTTCGACGGAAACATTGTCAAATCCCCGTTCGCTGATGAGTTTTCTGGCGGAAGCGGTCAGCTTGGCTTTTGTCCGCTCGGCTTTTTTGGTTAAAGGCATTGCGCATCCTCCTTTATTATTTATGTTATATTAGTATAAAATAAGCGGGGTATAAATGCAATGACTTTTAGTCATTTAAATGATCCGGGAAGGGTTTGGAATAAAATTTCCGCCGCTGTAATTGGGCGGTTTCCTTTGGTATAATAAAGACAGGAAAACGGAAAGAATACAGTGTCCGGGTAAATGGTTTGGAGGAGCTTCATGGACGACGGCCATATATGGTTTGAATTATTTATTATTGTTCTGCTTGTCTTGGGAAATGCCGTGTGTTCATTGGCGGAAATTGCCATTGTGGGAGCGAGGAAGACGAAGCTGCAGGCGCTGGCGGACGAGGGGAAGCGTGGCGCGGCGCAGGCGCTGAAGCTGACCGGACGTAAAGAGGAGCTGTTCTCTACCATCCAGGTGGGGATTACCACCATCAGCATCGTGACGGGTATGTTCTCCGGCGCTTCTCTGGCAGGCCCTCTTGCTGATTTTCTTGGCGGCATTCCTGTAGCCGGCGCTTTCCTGGCACCTTTGAGTATGTTCTTTGTCATGGCGCTGGTGACGTATTTTGCTTTGATTATCGGGGAGCTGGCACCGAAGTGGATCGCCATTGCGGAACCGGAGAAAGCAGCGTGCCTCATCGCTCGTCCCATGATTTTATTTTCCAACCTGTGCAAGCCTCTTGTGGTATTCAGCACGTGGTCAACGAAGCTTGTGGTGGAGATGCTCGGCGTCCGCATGGGGGGCGAAACGCCCGTATCGGAAGAGGAAATACGTGTCCTTCTCCATCAGGGGGCGCGGCTAGGCACGATTGACAAAAAAGAACCGGAAATGATTGAGAATGTTTTTTCTCTGAATGATCTCACTGCGTCGGATACTATGACCCCGCGGCCGCAGCTTGTATGGATTGATCTGGAGGATACGGAGGAAAATATCTGGGAGGATATTAATCATTCCACCCACTTCCGTCTTCCCGTGGGAAACGGTTCCCTTGACGATTTCAAAGGTCTTGCCGATATGAGCGAAGTGCTCCGCGACCAGCACCGGAATCCCGGCAAGTCTATCAAAGCGTCCATCATGGACTCGGCTTACCGTCCGCTCCTGATTCCCGAAACGCTTATATTGACAAAGGTTCTTGCCCTTTTCAAAGACAGGGTGGTTCACGAAGCGGTGGTCATTGATGAATACGGTACCCTTACGGGACTGGTCACGCTTCATGATGTTCTGGAAGAAATCGTGGGCGATATGCCCGGCGACAGGGAAGACATGCTGGAAGCACAAAATAAATTTATCCGCCGCACGGAAAATTCCTGGCTGGTGGAAGGGCTGTGCACCATTGATGAGTTCAGGGAGTATTTCCATATCGAAGAAGAACTTCCGGGAGAAGCGGAAGATGACTACAAGACGCTTGGCGGGTTTATCACGTACCTGTTCGGCTATATTCCGCAAGAAACGGAAAAAATTTCTTTCGGAAGGTTTACCTTTGAAGTGATGGACTGCGACAACCGCAGAGTTGATAAAGTATTAGTTACGGAAGGGGAAGAATAAGTATGTACAAAGACGGAGATTACAGGGGATTGTCCTTAGAGGATGCGATTCTTGCCATTCATGACGAATTGCGGGAAAATCGTGCCTTCCTCCAGATGTCTCTTCTTGATCCCGATCCCGACAACCGTCCCGCGGAAGCTTTGCGGATACGGAAGATCATGGAGCTGGCCGGCGTCATGGAAAACGTGCTGGACACGCTCATGATGGAAGCTCACGGATCGGAGCCGGAAAAAGCCGGCCACGACGGGGAGGAACTTTCCCATAATGAAAGACCTGAAGGCGGCATTGACATGGAGTACAGGAGCCACACGCTTGGAGAACCTGACGGCAGTGAAAATATCGAGCAGGATTGGAATATGGATGCCATGGGAGATGAATCGGAAGACGAAGAAAAGACGAAAAAGAAAGATAAGAAGAAAAAAGGAAAGAAAAATAAAAAGGATAAAAAAGGAAAGAAGAAGGGGAAAAAGAAATAAGCAGGGAGAGCCGCGCTGTCATCGGGCGGCTTTTCCTATGCCTGCGCCGCTCTTTCCTTTCCTGAAGTATGGGACAGGGAGCGTTTTCATGGTGGAATTTTCTCTTTTTATTTGACCGGTACGCTTTTATTGGCTACACTGGATATAATGTTTTTGAAAGGCGGTAGTATGGAATTCAGTATAAGAAACAGAAAAGTGTGGTTCGTTTTCCTGCTTCTCTGTATGGCCCTCTTCCTTTTGAGCGGCTGTGAAATGAAAAAGATGGGCGGCGATGCCGCGTCGAAGGAAAGTTATGTCGTCACTGACGCGTTTGACAATCAGGTGACCATTCCCCATAAACCGAAAAAAATTCTTGGAACCGACTCTGCCATCGATACGATGCTTCTTGGCGTTGTCGAACCGTCCCGGCTCGCGGCGTGCTTCATCGCGGATAAAGATCCCGGCATGTCCTATATCGCGGACGAAGTGAAGGACATCAAGCCGGAGATTCCCCTGAACGGGATTTCTATGGAAATATTGACAAAAATAAGTCCCGATCTTATCGTGGCGTCATCTTATACGAGGCAGAAGGAACTGGATATGTGGCGCAGCCTCGGCTATCCTGTCGTCATGATCGACGGCCCGACGTCCATCGCCCAGGCGGAAAAGGATATACGCATCATTGCGGCTGCCGTGGGGGAAACGGAGCGGGGCGAAAAGGTGGTCGCCGAAATGGAACGGCAGTTAAAAGAAGTGGACAGTACACTTTCTGCAAGGAATCTTCCGCCCCAGACAGGACTTCTTGTCTCCCAAATGAGCCGTTACGGCGGACCGGGTTCCATGTACCATGAACTGCTGACAAGGGCGGGAATCAAAAACGCCATTGCCGAAGTGGGTGTAGCCAACGGGCAGCTTTTATCGCAGGAGCTGATTGTCAAATCGGATCCGGATTTCTTCTTTGTTTCTGCTGACAGGGAATCGGATGAAACGGGAGCGGGGAAATTCAGGGACAGTTTTCTGGCAAATCCCGCTATTCAGAATATGCGTGCTTACCATCGGGTCATTCCCCTGGAGGACCGGTATATCTATGCGTCGTCCCAGAACTGCGTCTATGCGGTGAAAGCGATGGCGAATGCCGCTTACGGTCCTCTTTTTGATATGGGTGGGGAAAAACAGATTAAAGGATATTGAGGAGGGGCTATGTCGAAAAAAAGTAAGAAGAAGAACAGAACGTTGGATATCATCATCTTAATGATGCAGATGATTTCACTCATCGCCAATCTCTGGCTCCTGAAACATGCCATTGACAGAAGTATCGTAAAGAAAAAGACGGCGGGGGAGAGACATTGAAGCAAAGTGTGAGCCACTATGTCATGCCTGATGAAAAAGAAGAAGCAACAGCGGAATTGGTGCACCGCTTGGGGCTGGACGGCATTGAAAACCTTATTTACGGCGATGAACCGTCATCCAATCTTTTCACATCGCTCACGGTGGGGGCGCATCTGCGCTTTTGGCCGAGGTGGATGGATTTTTACCTGGGAAATACAAAGCGCTATAAAAAACAGTTCCCTGATGAAAAAGCCCTTACCGCTTACTATGGTGCCTCCGACACGGACGGCTGGCTTGAAGAAATACGGAAAAATATCCGCGCGGCGCTGGCGGAAAAGCCGGAGTACCTCGTATGGCATGTGGCGGACTGTACTCTGGAAGAAGCATGGACACGGCAGTTTTATTACACTTCGAAAGACGTTCTTCGGGAAACGGCGGCTATTTACAATGTCGTTTCCGAAGAAGTGCCTGAAACGGTGGAAGTCCTTTTCGAAAATATTTTCTGGCCGGGGCTGTGCCGCCTTCTGCCTTCTGAAATAGACTATTTCTTTTCCCTTTTGAAAGGGTCAAATGTAGGACTTGTCTTAGACACGGGCCATTTCATGAATACCAATCCGGATCTGGAAACTGAAGCGGACGGCGCGGAGTATATCTGTGCCATGGCGGAAAAACTGGGGAGCATGAAAAAACTGTTCCGCGGGATGCACCTGTCCTGTTCCCTGTCCGGGAAGTACCAGAAATCCTGTACCGCCGTGCCGCCGGAGAACATGGACGGAGAAACCGTCATGATGCATATTACCTCTATCGACCAGCACCGTCCTTTCACCACGGAAGCGGCGCGGAAAATCGTGGAATGCATAGAGCCTGCATACCTCACGCATGAGCTTTTTGGTGATTATGGGGAAATCTCCGAAGAGAAACTGAAAATTCAGCTGGCCGCCATCGGAGCATATGGAAGCGGCGGGAAATCCGTTTTTTTATGCGGGTAAAGGAGTCATGATGAAGAAATGCATCTGCCTCTTATGGCTGCTCATGGCCGTATGTTTTTGCAGTCCGGCAGGCGCGGAAACAGGCCTTTACTTTTTATCCTGGGATATGGATGGGGACGCAGTCTGTTATGCGCTGGAAGTCACTACGGAGGACGGAGAAGTTCTCTATGCCGATGATTCCGTCTGGCAGAATGAAGTCATATTTCCGGCGGATATCCCCTCGGAGGCGGAAGAGAAAATTTTCTGGCGTGTGCGGCCTTTCGATTTATACGGCGGGCCTCTCCATGGCTGGACCGAAAGAGAGCCTTTCGAGGCGATCGGCAGTTTTCTGGAACGGGAAGCGCCTCTTCTCCGTCCGGATAATCACGAGGACCGGCGGATGAAACTGCTCTACCCCGTTTATTCCTATGTGGGGCTTCCCGGCGCAAAATCATATGAAGTGGAAGTGACGGACAGCGAGCCTGAAAATCCTGACGGTGCGGAACCGTCCATGTACCGTATATGGTCGAAGGTATCGGAAATCATGGAGCTTTATGACGACTTTCCCCGTACGGGCGTGTACTGGTGGCGGGTGCGGTGCCTTGATGAAGACGGGAATGCCCTCGGCGTGTGGAGCGAGGCGTGGAGAATGGAAATGTCTGTCGACGGATGGGAAACAGGGCTTTTCGGCGACAGCATCAGCCACGGCGGAGGACGGATGTCTTTTTCGCCGTCTGATGCGCTGTACAATCTGGTCTCTTATCTTGACGAGCCGGTGGTGAATCTGGCACAGAGCGGCGACACGAGCCGGCGGATGGCAGAACGGTTCGAGGCGGATGTGCTTCTTTTCCGCTTACAATATCTTCTCATCATGGGCGGTACGAACAGTCTCCGCGGAGGAGAAGATCCGGAGGCAGTCATCGGTGATCTGCGATATATCGGCGACAAGTGCAGGGAAAATGGGATCAAGCCGATTTATCTCACTTTGGCACCAATCAATCCTGACAATATTAAACGTTATTTCGGTGAAGACACGGCACCCGATTGGAAAGAGCGCTTTTCTACGGTGAATGAATGGATACGCACGCAGGATCATATCGATACGGCAGTGCTCTTTGCGGACATGGATGTATTATCACCGGAGTACGGCGCAGACGGTATCCACATCGACTGGAAAGGGAAATTCCTGATGGGGCAGCTTATTAACAGGGAACTGCCGAAGTTTAAAGAATGAGACGCCGACGGAATTTAACAAATCAAAAACGCAGACGGTCACGAGTACACTGTCTGCGTTTTCTGTTTCCTGATATCGTGCTTTCAGAACAGCCGTGATTTCAGTTTCATGGCTGTCCATTTGGCAAGAGCGTCTTTTGCTTCCTGCGGCGCGGTATCCACAAGGCGCACCCGTGCTTTTAACCGCTCCTCCATGGTGACGCTTTTATCGATGTAGGGTTCGAAAGTTTTATACAAGCTCATTTTTGTGATTTCTTCATTGATGTCCATAGGGCCTCCTTATTTCTTGTCATTGGAAAGATGAAGTCTGTCAAAGATCAGGAACGAGAGGGAGAGAAGCATGGCGACGATGGTGGCAAGTCCCATGCCTTTCAGCTGGACAGGCCCCAGTGTGACGGTTGCGCCCGATAGTCCGGAAATCATGGTGACGGCGGTGAGAATCAGGTTTCTTGATTTCGTGTAGTCCACTTTCTTTTCGATGAGCATGCGGATCCCTGAGGATGCGATGAAACCGAAGAGGAGAATGCACACGCCGCCCATAACGGGAGTGGGGATGGCATGGATGACAGCGGCCACTTTGCCGATGAAGGAAAAGATGATGGCGAAGACTGCCGCGCCGCCGATGACCCAGGTGCTGTATACGCCTGTCATGGCCATGACGCCCATATTTTCACCGTAAGTGGTATTTGGCGTGGAACCGGCAAAACCGGAAATCATATTTGACAAACCGTCGGCAAAGAGGGAGCGGTGGAGCCCCGGATCTTTGATGAGGTCGCGGACGACGATGTCGCTGGTGACGAAGAGGTGGCCCAGATGTTCGGCGAAGACCACGAAAAGGGCGGGCATGATCATCATGACGGCGCTGAAATTAAAGCGGGGCGAATAAAAGGTCGGGACGGCAAACCATTCTTTCGCGGCCACATTGGAGAAATCGACAACGCCCATGATGATGGAAAGGATATATCCCGCGATGACGCCGATAAGAATCGGAATAATGGAAATAAATCCGCGGCCCAGTACGGTGGCGAGAATGGTGACGATGAGGGTAAACATGGAAATCATGACAGCCATGGCATTTGTCATACCCTGTGCTTCTCCGGAGAAGCCCGACATGCTCATAGCAAGAGGGGCAAGCTCCAGGCCGATAATGGCGACGATGGAGCCCATGGCGGCGGGAGGGAACAGCACATCAATCCATGACGTCCCTATCTTCTTTACAAGGAGCGCGAGAATCATGAAAGACAGGCCGAAGCAGATGAATCCGCTTTGCGCGTCGGCATAAGTCATACCCTCTGTGGCGGTAACCGCAAGAACCGGAGAGATGAAAGCGAAACTGGAACCGAGATAGGCGGGCAGTTTCCATTTGCAGATGAACAGGTAGAGCAGCGTGCCCACGCCGTTCATGAAAAGACAGGTCGCCGGATCCACATGCAGGAGGAACGGCACGAGCACCGTCGATCCGAACATGGCGAACAGGTGCTGCAGGCTGAGCGGTATAGTCGGCAGCAAAGGCAGTCTTTCTTCCACTTCGATAATTCTTTTTTCCATAAAACCCTCCATAAAAATCTTCACCCGCGAAAAAAGGAAGACCGCGTCCCAAACAGCGATCCTCCCTTCTTTAAAGACAATAAACTTATCTCAAATATTTTATACTTTCATACCTGTAAAAGCAAGAGTAAAGCAATATTTTCTGTAATTCCGTATAAAAACTATTTATAAAGAATGCATCCGAAAAAGTTATGCCCCGCTTTCATAACTTCGGATTTTTCGGCCTGAAAAACGCAAAATTTTCCCTTTAAATTCCAAAAAAGAATTTTTAAAATAATAAAAACAAAGAATAAGAAGAAAAGGGAATAATATAGATAACTCTTAATTATTTTATTCCAAACAATTTTTCATGCTATGATTTTTTGGAAAATTAAATTTTACGAAAACAATATGGAGATGAAAACGTATTACCAAACAGGCATGATTCAGAACAGGAGGGCACAATGGCATTGATTTCACTCGGCTCGCTGGCAGCGGCTATTTTCCTTGGATTTTTCAGAAAAATGAATACGGGGCTTGTCTGTATCGGCTTTGCGCTGCTTCTGGGAAAACTGGCCGGCATTCCGGACAAGGAAATCATCGGCGGATTCAACTATTCCCTTTTCCTCATGCTTCTCGGCGTTACTTACCTGTTCGGACTGGCGGAATGGAACGGGACACTGAAACTTCTTACAAAGAAGATTACCGTTCTGGCAGGGAAACGGACATATCTCATCCCTGTCGTCATGTACCTCTTCGCCACAGTACTGTCCGCGCTGGGGCCGGGTACGATTCCCACCACCGCGATTATGATGGTTTTCGGAATGACGCTGGCCGTGGAAATGAAGATCAATCCTGCCATGCTGGCGGCAATCATATTCCTCGGTGCGGCCGGCGGAGGTATGTCGCCTCTTGCAGCGACGGGGATCATCGGACTCAACCTGTGCGAAGAATTCGGACTGACCGGTATCGAAGCGCCTCTGCTGGTGAACGGCATATTTTCATCCACCGTGTATGCCGCTGTCGTTTACATTGCTTTCGGCGGGTATAAACTGAAATCTGAGAAAGCGCTGAAGTTTTCCGACACGGCTTCTTTTAACAGAGCACAGATCATCACGCTCCTCGGCATCTGCGCAATGGTAGGCGTGGTAATGCTTTTTAAAGTGAATGTGGGACTGGCCAGTTTTACTGCGGCAATGGCACTTTCCTTCTTCCGTGTGTCCGATGAAGGAGAGGCGCTGAAACGGATTCCCTGGGGGACGCTTCTCCTGATCTGCGGCGTAGGGGTACTGATGAATGTGATTATCGTCCTCGGCGGTATCCATCTTCTTTCCGCTTCCCTTGCGTCCATCATGAATGCTGCCACGGCTACTGCCATCCTCGGTGTCACCGCAGGCGTCATGTCATGGTTTTCTTCCACGTCGGGCGTGGTGATGCCCACACTTATTCCCACCGTGCCCCATATCATTCACCAGATGAGCATATCCGTGAATCCGGTGGAATGGGTCACCGCGATTTCCATGGTATCCAATACGGCAGGGATCAGCCCCCTCTCTACCGGCGGCGCGCTGGCCCTTGCGGCATATTCCTCGGAAGCAGGCGCTGCGGCGGGAGAAATGGATCGTCTCTTTGTGAAAATGTTCGGTATTTCCGCGATCGGTGTCGTTACTCTTTCCACGCTGGCATACTTCGGTTTCTACCGCTGGCTTCTGTAAGAAAATATATTTCCTGCGCTGCTTTTCAAGGCGGCGTTTTTTATTGGAACGAGCTGCCTTCTGCTGTTTTTGTTATTCGACGGAAAGGGAAAGCGGTACAGGATAAAAGCTCTTTTTTTCCATAAGAAAAGACCCTGCCGAAACAGGGCCTTTCCCTTTTACATCAGAAGCGGAGCTGCATTCCCACTTCGTAATTTCTTCCCGGAGCGGAATACCATGTGCCGTTCGGGTCATAACTGGTGCCTACATCCGTGTAAAACTGGTCGAATATATTATTCAGGCGGCCATAAATAGAGATGGTATCATTCACGCGGTAATTCGCTGCGAGATCCCATACCCAGAAATTCGCATAATCTTTCATAATCGGTTTGGATTTGGAACCGTATCTGTCCATAATGCCTCTGCCGGTGAGGGAAGCGTCCAGTTTTTCGGAATCATAGTTCACGTGGATATCAATCGTACCCTTTGGCAGGCTTCCGTTGTTGTTGGTGTTTTCTGTTGCACTCAGCGCGTTGATGTGGAGGTATGTATACCCGATGCCCGCGCTCCAGTACTTATTAAGTTTTTTATCCAGAGTGACACTGAAGCCCATGGAATTCATATTTCCCGTGTTGGCATATTTGGAAGCGGCAAAATCATAAATAATTCTGTTTTTCGCGTGCTGGCGGAAAATATTGAATGTACCCGATAGGGTATCGTCAAATTCATGGTTCACGCCGAATTCAAAGGTGTACCCTTCTTCCGGATCGAGATTCTTGTTTCCGTAATAAGCCGCGTTCAGCTGGTACAGATTCGGCGCAACAAAGAATTCCTTGTAGTTGAAATAGAAATTTGTTTTCTCGTTCTTCTTGAAACCGAGAGAAAGGCTGGGAGACAGATGGCCGCCGAAATTGGAATGGTGGTCATAGCGGAGCCCCGGTGTAATATTCCAATTTTCTGTCAGGTCGATTTTATCCTGCAGATAGAATGCCGTATTAGAAGCATGGGCGCCTTCGGAAGCGTCATTTTTATACTTTGTGATTTTATCTTTATACCAGTCAAAGCCTCCGATAATGGTCTGATTATCCAAGGTATAGGTGAGCTGATCGGAAATGCCGAATGTCCGCATGCCCATATCCCAGTTGAAAGGCCAGCTGGCGCCATTCAGGTTGTAGTTGTCGTTAAAATTGGTACGATGGCGGTATACATTAAATTGGTTGGAGAGTCTGCTGCTGATTTTCGCGGTATATTGAAGGCTGATGGCATCATTATCTTTTGTGCCGTAGTCGTCGTGGGCATCATTGGAGCCGTTGTCGGGACGGATATAATCGGATTTATATTTTGCGTAATTGAAAACGACATCAGATCCTTCTCCCAAGTCATAGCCCAGTTTTACATCTATATGTTTTGCGTTCAGGTGGCTGATGACTTTCCGGCCCCAGCCGTCTTTATAGGCGCCCTGAAGATGTTTGCCGGCGTCAATGGTCCAGAATATATTTCCCGCCTTGCCTTCGTTATATATGGTGTATTTTTCCGTAGAGTTGTTGCCGAAACCTGCGCCGATGGTGGTATGGACTTCATCGATTTTTGGTTTCTTCGTGATGATATTGATAACGCCGCCCTGCGCATCGGAACCGTAAAGCGTGGAAGCGGAACCTTTCAAAACTTCGATACGCTCAATGGATGCCATATCAGTAAGTGTGCCGAGATTGACTGCCGAACCGGAAACGCCGTTTGTATTTCTCCTCATACCGTCTACGAGGATAACTACATTAGAAGAACCGTTGATAAAAACTTTGTTGGAAGAATAATTCTGTCCGCTGGCGGAATAATTGCCGAGAACTACGCCGGGGACTGCACGAAGCGCTTCCGATACATCATTGAAATGTTTCTGTGCAATCTGCTTGCTTGTGACAACAGAGACAGATGCGTTTGTGTCAATCTGTTTTTCTTCCGTCCTGGCTGCGGTAACAACCACCTGATCAAGTGTGTACACAGGCGTATCGGCAGCGTTTACAGAAAGAATGCCGCCGAAGGCAGCTGCTGACAGAGAAGCTAAAAGCAATCTTTTTTTCATAGAATCCTCCTTTGATTCCTGTTCCGGGATAAATGGATGTCATAAGCGGATATTATGGCAGCCCCTGATAAAGGCAGTCCGTTCCGCTTTTCTCACAGGCAGAAAAGTGTGTTTAGGGTCTTTACCGTAAAAACTCATAATTATTATAGTAAAGCAAGTATAAATTATCAATTTCTAAGGGTAAAATCTATGCATTTTAAATGACTTAGGTAAAAAAGAGAAAATTCATGTAACCAATCATGCTGCAAACGCATTTATAGACTCATAAATGACTTAGATGCATTCTTGGATATCCGTTTAGAAAACAGCTGTACAAAAGGAAAAAGGGAGACTATAATGAAGAAAATCGATAAAAATGAATTTACTATATATAGAAAGCGTGATTATTTTGGAACTTATGGGACTTCCTGTATTTATAAAAATGAGTCTCTTCATGGCAGCCGTCTTCATTTCGAATATCGTACAGGCACTCACCGGATTTGCCGGTGTCATGCTCTCCATTCCGCCGACAATCCTGCTCTACGGGCCGGACATGGCCAAAGCGGTCATCAATGTGATCTGCTGGCTGGTCTGCGCATACCTTATGGTTAAAAACAGAGAGTACATCAATAAAAAAGAACTGGGACGCATCATTCTCTTCATGCTTATCGGCATGGCGGCCGGTATTTATCTCTACAATATTGTGGACGCCCGCATTCTTGTGCCTGTGTACGGACTTCTCATTGTCGGCGTGGCGCTCAAAAATCTTCTCCTAAAACCGTCCGGTGCATCCCTTCCTGTCTGGGTTGCCATTCCTGTCCTTCTCGGCGCGGGCATCATCCACGGCATGTTTGCTTCCGGCGGCGCGCTCCTGGTCGTTTACCTGGCATCGGCCTTCCGGGATAAAAATTCCTTCCGTGCCAATGTGGCTTCCGTCTGGACCGTGCTGAACCTTGTCCTCATGTTCACAGACTATGAAAAGGGGTTGTACAATACGGAATTTTTTGAACTTCTGGGCATCGGCGTGATTCCTCTCGTCATTGCAATCTATCTGGGAAATAAAATCCACAGCATGATCAACCAGCAGATGTTCAACCGCCTGACCTACGGGCTTCTCCTAGCGGCAGGTTCCATGATCCTTGTGTAAAAAGCGGTATTGACGGTAAGGCGTCATCAGAATAATAGATTCTTCACTCTGTGTCATATTGCTGCTTTCCTGCTTTCTTACAAGGCATTCTTGTCTCCGCTCAGAATGACGATTGGAGGAAAGTGTCACTATGACGGGAAACGTTAAACGTCATCCTGAACGGATGTGGAGGATCTGTACCCGTGATGCGGGGAGACGGTAAGGCGTCATCCAGAGTCATAGATTCTTCGCTCCGTATCACATAGCCGTCTCCCTGTTTTCTCATACAGCATTCTTACTTCCGCTCTGAATGACGGGATACGGTAAGGCGTCATTCAAAGCGACAACAAAGGATTTGTTACAGTGTTAAGGAAAGGGATTCTAACGGGAAGAATAGGGATTGGGTAAGCCTCCTTGTTTATAAGGAGGTGGCCGGCGAAGCCGGACGGAGGATACTGGCTTGGGGGAATGACGCAAAAGAATAGAATGAAGATTCTTTTTCTGCCCCCGTTCTGAGTGATGACGGACAGTTAAGCGTCATCCTGAACGGATGTGAAGGATCTATTACCGTGGTGAGGAAAGCGGCAAAAAGGGGAATAGCTATTAGCTGTTAGCTGTGAGCTGTAAGCTGTTAGCCGTTAGCTGTGAGCTGTCAGCTGCAGGCTAACTATTCTTTTACGATTTGAATCATTCCGGCGAGCGAGTATCCTCGTAAAGTATTTAATCCGAACCGGCAGGATTCGGAGCAAAAAAGACGGTCGGTGCAGCCGTCTTTTGCTTGAAAAAAGAAAACCCCTGGTTAGACCAGGGGTTCAGTTGAGCTTTAGCGTTGAGTCTTTGATATAAAAAAGCCTCCTAAGTATTAATATAAAA
>JABLTO010088513.1_pt1 | contig 19051 bp, 16 predicted proteins | sample 7160091 | NCBI WGS metagenome assembly JABLTO01 (sample SAMN14651225, study PRJNA627086) | human gut metagenome | isolation source: feces | host: Homo sapiens
AGCCGCTGGGAAAACAGCCGGTTTACCGCACCGGCCGCCGCCCCAACGGCCAGCCCAACGCCGGAAGCTGCTCCCAGGCAGCTGGAATGGCAGGGCGAAACCTACACGGCCCGCCCGGACCTGGAGAGCTACCTGCTCATCGGTGTGGACGAGATGGGCGAAGCGGTGGGCACCGAGAGCTACATTGGCGGCGGCCAGGGCGATGTGCAGATGCTGCTGGTGCTGGACAACGCCAATCACACCTGGCAGGTGCTGCAGCTGAACCGGGACAGCATAGTGGAGATGCCGGTGCTGGGCGTGAACGGCAGCGTGATCGGCACCGACACCGCCCAGCTGGCGCTGGCGCACTCCTACGGCAACGGCCGGGAGGAAAGCTGCGAAAACAACGTGACCACGGTGAGCCGCCTGCTGGATTACCAGCCCATTGACGGCTACTTCGCCGTGAACATGGACGCGGTCAACATTCTGACCGACCTCGCCGGGGGCGTGACCGTCACCCTGAACAGCGACCTGTCTGCCCGAGACCCGGCCTGGACCAAAGGGGCCGTTGTGACCCTGACCGGCGAGAATGCGCTGGATTTTGTGCGCAGCCGAAAGGGCGTGGAGGATGAAACCAACCTGTCCCGCATGGTGCGGCAGCGGCAGTATCTGACGGCCCTGCGCGATGAGCTGGCCGGGCGCGACACCGCCTTTGCGGCGGAGGTTTACAGCGCCTTGGCAAACTACACCGTCACCAACATCGGCGGTGGCACGGCGCAGCAGATCGCCGAAAAACTGAACCAATACCAGGAACAGCCGCTGCTCACCATTAAGGGTGAAAGCAAAGTGGTGGATGGCTACTGGGCCTATTATTTGGATGAAGCAAGCTTGCATGAAACAATTATCACATTGTTCTATGGCAAAAATTGACAAAATATGGAAAAAGAGGGGGGAAACTTCAAAAAATGGGGAACCAAACCGTGGATGCGCGTGAAGTGAACACGCAGCATCCCTCCAACGCAGACGCCGAGATCGACTTGGTGGAAGTGTTCTACCTGATGTGGCAGAACCTGTGGAAGATTTTATCGTGTCTGTTTGCTGGTGCGGCAGCGGCCTTTGCGTTTACGTACTTTTTGATCACACCTACTTATAAGGCGTCCGCCAGCATCTACATCGTGTCGGCTTCCAACAACTCGGTGGTCAACCTGACCGACCTTCAGCTGGGTGCCCAGCTGACCAAGGATTACCAGGAGCTGCTGGTGAGCCGCCCGCTGCTGGAGGATGTGATCGCAAATCTGAGCCTGCCCGGCGATTACAAGACGCTGGAGGATCAGATTGCCATCGCCAATGCCTCCGACACGCGCATTCTGAAAATCACCGTGACCGACACGGACCCGCAGCGCGCGGCGGACATTGCCAACGAACTGGTGCGTCAGGCCAGCATCTACCTGCCCAAGGTGATGGAGACCGACGCCCCCAACCTGGTGGAAAGTGCCGTGCCGCCCACCGGCAAAGCGGCCCCCAGTTATTCCAAAAACACGATGCTGGGCGGTATGCTGGGCGCCGTGATCTGCTGCGGCATCCTGCTGCTGCGCTACCTGATGAACGACACGTTCGTGACGCCGGACGATGTGGTGAAGTATCTGGGCGTGCAGCCGCTGGCAACCATTCCGGAAGCAGACCTGGGCGATTTCAATCGGATCGAAAAGCACCGCAGAAAGCGGAAAAAGAAGGAGGCCGAGGGATGAAGAGACTGGAAATTGGTCGGCTGCCTCAGCTGCCCTTTGATATGACCGAAGCGCTGAACCAGCTTCGCGTCAACCTGAGCTTCTGCGGCGATTCGGTAAAAACCATTATGGTGACCAGCAGCGTCCCCAACGAGGGCAAGAGCTTTCTGGTGATGCAGCTGTGGAAGATGATGGCAGAGTTGGGCACCCCTACGCTTCTGATCGACTGCGACCTGCGCAAGTCGGAATTCCGGAACAAGTACAACATCCGCAGCGACGAAGCCATTACGGGCGTTGCCCACTATCTGGCCGGGAAGGCCACTCTGGACGATGCAACGTACCAGACGAACGTGCCCAACGGCTACATGATCCCGGTGAACACCACCGTGGCCAATCCCTCCATCCTGCTGGAGAACGACCGCTTCGCCCGGATGATCCGGGAAAGCCGGGAACGGTTTGGCTGCGTTCTCGTTGACACCCCGCCGTTGGGCAGCGTGGCCGACGCCCTGAAGATCGCCACCCATTGCGACGGAACGGTGCTGGTGGTGCGCAGCGGCGAAACCCCGCGCAAGCTGGTGGAGAATTCGGTGCAGCTTCTGCACCGGACGGAGACTCCGCTACTGGGCGTGGTGCTGAACCGGGCGGACATCGGCAGCAAGTCCAATATGTATTATCGACGCTACTACCGTTCGGGCTATTACAACAGCGAGTATGGCTACGGACAGAAGAAGCATAAATGAAGTAAAAACTGGAGGAAACAACAATGAAAAAACAGATTATTTCCGCGGTGGCCGCTGTGGCGCTGGCTGCCTCTCTTGCAATGCCTGCGGCGGCTGTCTGGCAGCCCAGCCGTGTGCAGCAGTCGGGCACCGGCACGGCAGCCTCTGCGGCCAGCGGCACCACCAGCACTGAGCTGGAGATCGTGAACAATGCCCCCACCGGCGCAGACGGCAAGGTCGTCAACGTGGAGACCTCCCAGAACCCCTGGATCAAGGTGACCGCTGTGGCGGACGCCCTGGCTGCCAACGAGAAGTTCGGCGCGGACCTGAGCTTTGACCAGAAGGCAGGCGAGCTGACCGACACCGGCCTGTTCTACTCCACCAACGCAGACGCCAACCTGATCTACGCTGCCATGGACAAGGCCGACCGCACCGAAGCGTTCTTGAAACTGTTCGGTGAGGATGCACTGGCGAAGGTGCAGGCTGCCCTCGGCGAAGGCGAGGACGTGAACGATTACGAAGCCGCCGCGCTGTTTGACGTGACCGCTTCCGAGGGTGCGAAGAAGCTGCTGAACGGCAAGGCCGTGGATGTGGAAGTTGCCCTGCCCGGCGTGAAGGCGGACAGCAAGCTGATCGGCCTGCACTTCACCAATGGCCCCGAGGACCCCGAGACTGCCCAGGAGACCGTTGCGAAGGATTTCACCAACGCGAAGCTGGAGTACGATGTGGAAGTGATCGACACCGTCGCCGGCGACGGCAAGGCGACCATCACCATGGACAGCTTCTCCCCTGTGATGATTCTGGTGAAGGCCGAAAAGACCGATGCCGCTGCTGCTGAGGCGACTGCTGCCCCCACCGAAGAGCCTGCTGTGACCGAGGCTCCTGCTGCTCCGTCCGAAAATGGCGGCAACAACTGGGTGCTGCCCGCGGTGATCGCTGTGGTGGTTGTGGCCGTTGGCGCTGTGGTTGTGACCCGCAGCAAGAAGAAGGTCACTGCCGATAAGAAGTAATTCGTTCGCACGGCGCGTGATGAACGAAGGGCCTGCTTGCTCCGCATAAAAGGGCGGGTGTCCTGCGAATTTTAAGGGAATTCTGACTTTTGCGGCGTAGAAGATAGAAAAAAGGAAAAACACGGACATTCGACGCAGAGAAAGCAGGCCAAAACAAAAGCGGCTGCCTTAACCAACCGGAAAGGGCGGTGAGGGCAGCCGTTTTTGTTTTGGAAACATAAATTGAGGAAAAGCGTCGTTTGCACTTGCAGCAAACGCATGGACATGAAACCATTGAGGGCGGCATTTGCAGAATTGCAAATTTCTCAAAACCGAGATTGGGACGCAGAGCGCCGGGATGGCGGGCTGCGTCCCGATTGCGCGGTGAATTGGGATGAGAAAAGCGGGAAGGTTCCGGTCACTTACCTGGCCGGATGGTGCCCGCTGATGACATCGGGCGGTCCGGCATGGTGCAACTTGTCAGGGACAAATGCGGTTTTAGTTTTTTTAGCGATGAAGATGGGGCTCCCTGACGTGAGGAGATGAAAATGACGAAGTTAAGACACGATTTGATGCTGCGGATCGTCAAACTGATGAATGCAGCGTTGGTGACGGTGCCGTTTGCACTATGCTGGTATCTGTATTACGCACAGCGGGTGGCCTTCCCGTTTTACAGACGAGGCGACTATCGGGTTGTTGCCCTGTTTTTCATTCTGTACATCATGTTTGGGCGTGTGTACGATGCATTCCAGATGTCCATGCAGCGCATTTCGGAATTGGTGTATGGCCAGTTCCTTGCGGCCGGCATCAGCGACTTCATCATGTACATTGTCATTTGGCTCCTGTCCAAACACCTTCCCAATCTGCTCCCGGGGATTGCGGCCCTGGCCGGGCAGGTTCTGATGACCGTTCTGTGGGCGTTTGCGGCCCATAAGTGGTATTTTCATGTTTTCCCCGAGCAGGATACCGCGGTGATTTACGACGTGCGCCGGGGCATGGAAAAGCTGATCGACAAGTATGGTCTGGCCAATAAGTATCACGTGGTCCTGACCGCTTCTGCAGCCGAGTGCGTGGAGAACCTCTCCATGCTGGATGGAGTTAGCACGGTATTCCTGAGTGGCATCCACAGCCACGAGCGGAACATAATCCTCAAGTACTGCATTGCAAAAGATATCAACGTGTTTGTGGTGCCCCGCATTGGCGATACAATCATGTCTGGCGCGTACCATATGCATATGTTCCATTTGCCCATGCTGCGTGTGGCGCGGTATATGGCAAAGCCGGAGTATCTGTTCGTAAAGCGCGCGATGGACATTGTGGTTTCGTTGATTGCGCTGGTGGTGCTCAGCCCGGTGTTCTTGGTGACGGCCATTGCCATCAAAGCAACGGACCACGGCCCGGTTTTTTATAAGCAGACCCGCCTGACCAAGGACGGGAAAACTTTCGGCATTTTGAAGTTCCGCAGTATGCGCGTGGATGCAGAAAAGGACGGCGTGGCGCGCCTCTCCACCGGCGAAAACGACGACCGGATCACGCCCGTCGGCAAGGTGATCCGCGCCTGCCGCATCGATGAGCTGCCGCAGCTGCTGAACATCCTGGAGGGCTCAATGACACTGGTTGGCCCCCGTGCCGAGCGGCCCGAGATCGCGGCCCAGTACAGCGAAGAGATGCCGGAGTTCGCCCTGCGCCTGCAAGCCAAGGCCGGCCTGACCGGCTACGCCCAGGTTTATGGCAAGTACAATACAACGCCTTACGACAAACTGGGTATGGACCTGATGTACATTGCACATCCCAGCATTGTGGAGGATTTGAAGATTATGTTTGCCACGGTGAAGATCCTGTTTATGCCAGAAAGCACCGAGGGTGTTGAGGAAGGGCAGACTACTGCTATGAGTGGCAAAAAATAACGGCTGGATAGTTTGATTTTGTAGCAATATAGACAAAAATCAAGCGAAAATCCGCGAAATGTGGCATCAGGCATAAACATAGGTCTTTCGATGACAATATCATTCTGCGAGCCTTGTAGGACGATGAAAATATCATCTGAGACTGAAATTGGTCGTAAAGATAAGGGTTTATGCCGGATGGTACGAAAGACTGTGAGCTACTGGCGAGCAGCTGGTGCAGAGCGATGTGCAAAGCATAGGCCAATAGCAACTGTGATGTACGCACCGCAGTCTACATAACACGCGCGTGAAGCGCACAATAGTATAAGAGCTTTAGATAAAAGGAACGGCTCAGACTCCTTGAGATTGAGTCTGAGCGGTTTTTTGTGGGAGAGGGGAACAGAAATGAAAAAAGTAGTAATGCTGATCAACGACACTACATACGCATTCAACTTGCGTGGTGCAATTATTGAAAAGCTGATTAGCGAGGGCCTTGAAGTAGTTATCGTAAGTCAGCTGTTGAAGCACCAAGATAAGCTGAAAGCTATGGGAGCTAAGCTGGTTGGCGTCGAGACTGGGCGTCATGGAACGAACCCTCTTTCCGATATGAAGCTGATGCAGAGCTATAAGAAAATTCTGAAGGCGGAGAAACCTGATGTTGTCCTCACCTATAATATCAAGCCGAATGTTTATGGCGGTATGGCCTGTCAGCAATTAAAAATTCCGTATCTCCCCAATGTAACAGGTCTGGGAACTCCGGTTGAAAATCCCGGCAAACTCCAAAGGCTCACAATTCAGCTTTACAAAATGGGTGTGGCTGGCGGAGCCTGTGTGTTCTTCCAGAACAATGACAACAGAGCCTTTTTTGAGCAACACCATATGCTGAAAGCGAATGCAAGAACGCGTGTTCTTCCGGGGTCGGGTGTTGATCTTGCAAAGCATCCTGTATTGCCGTGGCCTGAAGATGGAAAGGTACATTTTTTGTTTGCGGCTCGTGTGATGAAGGAAAAGGGCATTGACTTATTCCTTGCGGCCGCACGTAAGTTCGCAAATGAGAATACGATTTTTGATGTATGCGGTGCCTGCGACGATGAAAATTACAAGAACATTCTGAATAGCGAAAAGTGCGTCGTTTATCATGGCGAACAGAAGGACATGACACCTTTTTATAGCGAGTGTTCCTGCTTCCTGTATCCTTCCTACTACCCGGAAGGAATGAGCAATGTTCTTCTTGAAGCCGCTGCATCTGGAAGACCTGTGGTTGCAGCAGACCGAGCTGGCTGCCGCGAGACTTTGGATGACGGTATAACAGGTTTCCTTGTACCGGTTAATGATGAGAAGGCGGTTCTTGAGGCAACGGAGAAAATTCTGAAGATGAGCAATGGGGAACGAAAAGCAATGGGTCAACGAGGGAGCGAGAAGATTCGCAAAGAGTTTGACCGTAAACTTGTAGTTCAGGCTTACTGGGAAGAAATCCAGAGAGTTTTAGGTGATTGAGTTTTATGAATAAGTATATTAAAGCTGTTTTTTGCGTTCCTTTTGCGGGAATAAAATATGCGATTTTGAAGTTGGAAAATGGAAAAAGATTTAGTGCGGCTTTTCCAGCAATTGTCTCTCCGCTTACAGAGATTACCGTGGAGGGAAAATCTGAGCTGAGCATCGACAGAAAGCTGAAGATGCATAACGGAGCAAAAATTCGGGTGCGTAAAGGCGGAAAATTAGAAATCGGCAAAAATTTCGGAATGAGCAATGGGTGTGTCGTTACGGCATATGATCACATTAAAATTGGCGATAATGTTATGCTTGGACCGAATGTTTTGATTTATGATCAGGATCATGACTACCGAGCAGAAGGCGGTGTGGCTGCGATGAAGTTCAAGACCGCGCCAGTTGTCATCGGCAATAATGTCTGGATTGGTGCTAATACGGTGGTGCTACGAGGAACGCACATTGGTAATAATTGCGTGATAGCGGCAGGATGTGTTGTTAAAGCTGATATTCCAGATGGTACTGTTTTTCTCCAAAAACGAGTAGCAGAATATCTTACTAGATAAAAGGAGCCTGTAATGCAAAAAAGAGTATTGTTTATTACAAATCGAAACATCCTTACTACATGCGGAGAGCTACGCCTTATTAAGAATAGAGCGGAAGCGTTATATAGTCAGTATGGTATCCCTACAGATTTTATTGCCATATCAAAACTGAGCAGAATCAATGCATCGAATAAGGAAAAAATCCTGGCTGGCGGAACGATTACTGAGGTGCTTCAGGATCCAAGGAAGCCTTGGTCGTTAATAACGGCAGATTGGACTCTTCGAAAATTAATAAAAAAAATAGTATGTAATTATTCGGCAGTTGTTTTTTCAGGATCTGGGATGCCCCTATACGCAAAGTGTGCTCGTGAAGCAAACCAAGAGGCTTTGTTATACGCTGATGTTCATGGGGCATCAGAAGACATCATTGAACTTGTTAAGCAAGCAAATGCAATCAAAAAAATAGAAAAAAATATGATTTATCAAATGGACAGACGTGGCCTAAGAGATAGTACCGCGTATTTGGATGGGTATTTTGCAGTTACGCCAGCACTTGCCGAATATATTAGGAAAAACTTTGAGCCAAAAGAAAATGCAAATTTTGTTATTGCGCCGTGTGCAACGGGAGCAATAGAAGATTCGTATTTAGATGACTATGTAGAATATCGTAGTAGCTTCAGAAAAAAATTTGGCATAAAATCAGGGGAAAAAGTTTTTATATACTCTGGCGGGGTTTCTTCATGGCAGTGCATTGACGAAACGATTCAGTTGTATCATGCAATTAAGAATAAAATACCTAATACAAGAATGCTTGTTTTTTCACATAGTATAGATTCTGTTCAAAAGTTGGTTAAAGGCGACGATATTCAAGTCTGTAGTTTTACACCAGATGAATTAAAAAAAGCTCTCTGCGCAGGAGACTTTGCTTTTTTACTTAGAAAAGACTGCATTACAAATAATGTTGCATTTCCAAACAAATTCCTTGAATATGTGTTAAGCGGGATGAATATCATTACAACTCCGTATGTATTTGAAATTGCTAATCAGGTAAAGAAGAATAATATTGGTATGTTGTATGAAATGGATGAAAATATCACGCCATTGCTAGAATATGTTAGAACCACGCGGCGAGAGGATGTAGAGTGGAAGAAAAGAATGGATGTACTCAAATACAATAGCTTCAAATTAAGGCTACAGCCGTTTGTAGATGCATTAAATGGAGGAAAACAATGAGAAGAATTTATTTGACCATAGATATAGAGTGCCATGATATAAAAAAGCGGAATTTATATATTGACGGCAGTACACGGGGCGGTGGCTGCGGTTTGGAACATATTCTTAAACTTGCTAAAGAACTTAACATTCCGGTGAACTGCTTCCTGGATATTCCGGAAGCCAAGGTTTATGGTGAAAAGTATATTCAGGATATCATATCACTAATCGAAAGCTACGATCAGCATGTTTATCTCCATTTACATCCTGACTATATCACTGGAAATCATGATAAATCTTTTCTATGGCAATATGATAGAGATTCCCAAAAAGGAATTGTTGAAGAAGGATGTAATCTTTACAAAAAATATACCGGACATGAGGTGGATTATTTTCGAATTGGGAGATATGGTGCTGATCCGGAAATGTATGAAGCTCTTACAGAAACGGTAGGAAGCGTATGTGATTTGTCTTATTGCACAAATTGCAATAAAATGTGCCACCTTCAATATGATGATGTTAAGACAAATAATAAAGTTACTAGTTATAAAGGCCATACAATATTTCCAAATACAAGGTATATTGGCCTAAAAGTTGGGAAAAAGAAAGTTTTCATCAATTTGGACGCTAGCGATAGCACATATAATGAATTTACAAGATTGATTAGAACAACCAAATTAAATCAACTTGTATTAACTATGCACTCATGGAATTTCATAAAGAAATATTTTTTCTTGAATCGCTACCTTTCGCTAGACAAGTATGAGGAAAAAAAGTTTAAGAAGATGGTTGATTTTGCGAGAAAGAATGGATTCGAATTCTGTGATCTGCGTGATACACCACCGTGCGTGCAAGAGCAAGAAGATGACGAGGTTATCGATTTGTGTAAAAGCTACAGAGACTTTCCCAGTATGATTATGAATAATTTTACCCGTTATCGCCGGATTGGGAGACTCAACAAGAAATATTTTTTGTTTTATGCAGCGTGCTATCTGATTTGCTTTGTTATACTTTGCATTTTGCTTTGGCTGTTGCTGAGGGGGTAATGACAGTGAATGTTCTAGTCATTTATTTGTCGGAATATAATGGGTTAAGCTCGTCGGCAAAAAGAATGCTTGGGCTGGTTAAAGGGCTGGTCGAAAAAAACTTAGAGGTCACACTATTAACGACTGAGTTTGAAAATCGGGCCACTGATGAAGAAACCAACAAAATGCTTCAGAAAGTACAGATAATTACTCTTGAAAGCAAGATTTATTCGTCAGGCAGCCAGTTAGGGAAGAAAGACTATAGAAAGAAAGTAAGACATATTGTAGGAAGTTTGTATAGGCTTGTTTGTATTTTTGGGCATACTGAAAGAGTTGCTAAGAATGTTAAGATTGATATACTTCCCTACAGAGAATACGATTTTGCGATTTCTATTTCTGATCCGAAAACATCGCATATTGCGCTGAAATCTCTATTGAAGCAAGGTTTGGCATGTAAGAAAATTGTTGAATATTGGGGTGACCCTCTTTATGGGGACATCACATTTAAAAGCATTTATCCTAGTTCGTTTATTCGAGATATTGAAGAGAAAATGTTGATCCTTGCGGATAGTATTGTATATACATCCCCATTTACAGTGAAGAGAGAGCAAGAAATTTATCCGAAATTGAGCTCAAAAATGAAATATGTACCTACTGCATCCGAAAAGAGAATATTTAATCAAAAAAAAAAGGATGACTCTTTCGTTGTAGGTTATTACGGTGCATATCATTCAAGTGTAAGAAATATAATGCCGCTATATAATGCATTCGCTGACAGTAAGTGTGGGAATGCAATTTTAAATATTATTGGAGATAGTAACCTTAAACTGGAATCGAAAGATAATATTTTGGTACAACCAAGAGGAAATATCAGCCAGTATGAATGCGACACAGATATTTTAGTATGTGTTTTAAATCGAACTGGAACTCAGATTCCTGGAAAATTATATTACAATGCATCGACAAATAGGGCTGTTTTAGTAATACTAGATGGCGATGAAATTTCAGAAATGCGACGATTCCTTGCAAGGTTTGACAGATTCTATATTTGTGAAAACTCAGAGGGAGAGATAGCACGGACGATTGAAAAAATCAGAAATAGTCATAAATGCTGGAATCCGTGTGAATTACTTCAACCCGATGTCGTTGCAAAGATGGTTCTTGAGGATTGATATGAAAGAGATAATATTGTGTTCAGCTCTTGCGTTGATGCTCTGCTATCATATATTTCTACTCCACGATATCAATGCAAAATGCGGCGTTAATTCTCATTCTGCTGTTATATTTACGTTAATCATTTATGTTGATATTGTTCCTCTAATAGTTTTTACTGGCGGAGCTGATGCGATTACAGACTCTTACACGAAGATTATAGAAGTGATTAAGAATTGTTCATTGACGGATTTTTTTGTCGCAGAGATGGCAGTCTTTTTATTCACTTCAATCTATGAGCTAACATACAGATCGAAAAACAATCTGCTATCGGTGGAAGTTAATCGCTTTGACAAAGGAAGAATGAACGACTGTCTCCATTTTTTCGCGTGGTTCACTTTTATAGTTGGAGGGGCTTCATTTCTACTTTATATACGAGCATTTGGAGGAATCTCGGTACTACTGTCATATGCGGAGTATTTTAGAACATTCCGAACCAATAACAGTGAGATTATCGGAAGTGCAGCATTAAGGCTTATTGTTCCAGCAAGACTGATCCTCGTGACGCCTATTTTATTCTTTTCATATATGAAAAGTGTTGAGTTTAAGTCAAAATACAAAGCACCATTGTATGGTATTTGCTTTATCATATCAATTTTTCTCGCAGGGGTCTTTTTACTTTTCAATGCTGGAAAAACCAATCTCGTTATTATGATGATTTGTTTCGGTATGCCCATTCTATCAAGAAAGGTTCGGCATCCGTGGGCTTTATCCTTGACCGCAGGTTTTTTGATGATTCCACTTGTCGGGGCTATTGACTCAATTTTTACATATATTACATATGGGCAATGGTATGGATTTTCAACCAACATTGGAGCGTATATAGGTCAGTTTTGCTATGTGTTCGCAAACCTTATCAATTTGGATAAGATGATTGAATTGCATGGATTTAGATGGGGAAAAGACTTTATAACAGGTCCACTTTCAATTGTGCCTGGTATAAACTTTCCTGCATCTTATGAGGTTTCTTCTGAAGCAATATTTGGAAAAAGCTGGCAAATGATTGCTGGAGTCCCAGATGACATAATCACATTTGGTTATCTCCAGCTTGGATTTATTGGTGTTCTCTTTGTTGGATGGCTTTTAGGAATTGTGTCAGGAAAACTTGATCGTCTGATTCGTCAAATGAATTATGGAACCTTTGGCGTTCTTATAACGACGATAATTATGTCAATGTATAGTTATCTGATAAATGCAGATTGGAGTGTTCTTGTTAAGAGTCAATTTCAACTTACTATATGTGTCATTTGCATCCTATATTCCTTCAATACTCAGGATGGCAACCGCAAACGAGTACGATTTGTTTTCGGAAGAAGGTAAATAATGAAAGAATTGTTGAAAAAGATTTATATAGCCTTTTCAAGATGCTTTTTTAGCATATTCTATGATAAAAAATATCTTTCTGGGAAATGGTTTGATGAGGTGACAGGTTGGAAATGGTGCTGGCGATGCTTTTGGCCTCAAAAGGTCAAAGGATACAATAGAAACATTCCTTTTCCTGTTAATCCAACAACAACAATTGGAGCTATTGATAATTTGACGTTTGACATTGAGAATATAGATAACTTTTGGAAATGGGGGTCGTATTTTCAATGCTGGAACGGTCATATTGTGATTGGACATGGAACATGGATTGCTCAAGGCGTTGGAATTATTACAGAGAATCATGATCCTGTTGATTTAGAAAAACACTTACCGTATAAAGACGTTTGCATTGGCGAAGATTGCTGGATTGGGATGAATGCCGTAATTTTGCCTGGGGTGAAACTTGGCAATAAAACAATTGTAGGCGCGGGATCTGTAGTGACAAAATCCTTCGAAGCAGGGCACTGTGTAATTGCTGGTGTTCCAGCGCATGTGATTAAGCAATTAATATAAAAAGGAGAAAGACTTTGAGTAGAAATCCTGGTAGAAGTTTTGTGCGTTCGTTGGCAATTTTAGCATCAGGATCTTTCTTTGCACAATTAATTACGTTCTTGGCATCGCCAATAATGACAAGAATGTATACAGCTTCGGAGATTGGTCAATATACGTTGGTACTTACGATTATTGGACTGTTTGGGAGTGTTATATGTGCAAGATATGATATGGCAATAGTATCTGAAGAAGTAGAGGAAAACGTTCTCCCACTTATTTCTCTTTGTTTTTTATCTACGATTGCCTTGAGTATTGTGATTACGATTGGGAGTGCATTTTATTATTATTTTCAAGGCTATTCCACAAGCCAAATTACATTTAACGCATTGTTTGTCTGCCTGTTGCTATTACTAAATGGTATATCTAATGTTTTGATTTCCTACAATAACCGCTGCAGAGAATACGGAGTGATGACCTCTGTTAATCTGATTAGATCAGCCGCCAAACAGGTTGTAATGATATGCGGTGGGTTAGTGTCGCCGATGGCAGGAACATTAGTTGGTTCAGAAGTGGTTGGCACGATTTTTGGCGTTAACAGGCAGGCTAAGACTCTTAAGCAGCGCACCAGTGGATTTAAAGCTTTTAAGGGTGTTACAAATTCTCAAATTCGTGATGTGGCACGAAAACATAATAAACAGGCTTTTTTTTCTACGCCGGCTCTATTTGCAAGTAATTTTTCGTATTCATCTATTAATTTATTTATCAATACACTTTTTGGCGATGCTGTACTTGGATTGTACTCATTGTCTTATCGCCTACTTGGGCTACCCTTGAATATCATCAGTTCTAACGTTTCAAGGGTGTATTTAGAGGAAGCATCTAGAAATTTTCAAGAGTCATCATCATATAAAAAGGTTTTTATAAGAACATCTTCACTTCTAACTGCGATAGCGATACCGATGACGGTTACTTTGTTTATACTATCTCCACGGCTTTGCGCATTGCTTTTTGGAAAAGATTACTATGTAGCTGGGATTTATCTTCGATACTTGGCACCAATGTTTGGCATTCGCTTCGTTGTAAGTCCGCTTTCAGTAGGTATGCAGATTTCGCAAAAGCAAGATTTTGAACTCCTGTTCCAGATTTTATTTGTAACGGCATCGGTTTCTGCATATTTCCTGGCAAGAATATATGTGATGACTATTGAGAAATATCTCCTCATTATTTCTATTGCATATTCGGCAATTTACATTGGATTTTATGCGTTTTTATTTACAATAACTCAAAAAAATGGAGGAAAGAAAAATGGTTAACGTAATTGGTTTGGGTTACATCGGTCTGCCTACTGCTTTGATGATGGCTTCCCACGGCGTGGAAGTTATCGGTACCGACTACAATAAGGAGCTTGTCGCTACTTTGAATGCTGGCAAGACTACCTTTAAGGAAAAAGGACTGGACGAACTGTTCCAGAACGCTCTGAAGGCCGGTATCAAGTTCACCACCGAATATCAGGTCACCGATACTTACATCGTGTCTGTTCCTACTCCGTATGACAAGTTCAGCAAGAAGGTTGATGCCTGCTATGTTGTTGAGGCTGTTAAGGATGTTATGCGTGTCTGCCCAAAGGGCGCAACCGTGGTTGTCGAGTCCACTGTTTCTCCGGGAACCATTGATAAGTATGTCCGCCCGGTGATTGAAGAAAATGGCTTTACGATTGGTGAGGATATTAACCTTGTCCATGCTCCGGAGCGTATCATCCCCGGCAATATGGTTTACGAGCTGCTGCACAATAACCGCACGATTGGCGCTGATGATAAGACCATCGGCGAAAAGGTCAAGACCCTGTATTCTTCCTTCTGCCAGGGTGAGATCGTTGTTACGGATATCCGCACTGCAGAGATGACCAAGGTCGTTGAGAACACCTTCCGTGCAGTTAACATTGCCTTTGCAAACGAGCTGGCAAAAATCTGCCGTCACGACAATATGGATGTCTATGAGATTATCAAAATCTGCAATATGCATCCTCGCGTAAATATCCTGCAGCCGGGTCCCGGTGTTGGCGGCCACTGCATCAGTGTTGATCCTTGGTTCCTCGTTGGCGATTATCCGTCTCTGGCAAAGGTCATTGACGAGTCTATGAAGACCAATGATGGTATGCCGGACTTTGTGCTGAACCGTATCTACGAGATCATGAAGGAAAAAGGTCTCACGGATGTGAGCCGTGTTGGTCTCTATGGTCTGACCTACAAGGAGAACGTGGATGATATGCGCGAGTCTCCGACGCTGCAGCTGCTGGAAAGCCAGGAACGCCATCTGGCAACCGGTCTGAAGGTGTACGACCCCTTCATCACCAAGGATGTGGTCAAGAACCAGTATCACGATTTGGATACTTTCCTGGCTGACGTTGATATGGTTGTTGTTATGGTCAAGCATACCGAGATCCGTGAGAATGTGGATAAGCTGGTGGGCAAGGTGGTTTTGGACTGCCACAATGTCATTGATCTGCCGGGTGTGTATCACATTTAAAAATGATGAAAGGGGCTGTGCAGAAAAGGCAGATTAATTCTACACGTCCTTTTCTTTAGGAGAATTATGCTATGAAAAAAGTAATGCTCGTTTTCGGTACCAGACCGGAAGCAATCAAAATGTGCCCGCTCGTTAATGAACTGAAGAAGCGGAAAGAGTTGCAGACTATTGTATGCGTCACAGGCCAACACCGCCAGATGCTTGACATGGTGTTGGAAGCATTTGATGTTACCCCTGACTACGATCTGTCCATTATGAAGGACAAGCAGACCCTATTTGATGTGACCACCAACATCTTGAATCGCATCAGAGAGGTACTGGAAAAGGAAAAGCCGGATGTCGTTCTGGTTCACGGCGACACCTCTACGACCTTCGTGACTGCGCTGGCATGTTTCTATTTGCAGATCCCTGTTGGTCATGTTGAGGCTGGTCTGCGTACTTACAATATCTACAGCCCATACCCGGAAGAGTTCAACCGTCAGGCTGTTTCCATCATCAGCAAGTATAATTTTGCTCCCACTGAACTTTCTAAGCAGAATCTGCTGAAGGAAGGGAAAGACCCGGATAGCATCTATGTTACCGGCAATACGGCAATTGATGCACTGAAAACCACCGTGCGTGAGAGCTACACTCACCCTGAGTTGGAATGGGCAAAGGGGAGCCGGCTGATTATGATTACTGCGCATCGCCGTGAGAATCTTGGCGAGCCGATGCGTCATATGTTCAAGGCAATCCGCCGTGTAATGGACGAGCATCCGGATGTGAAGGCAATCTACCCAATCCATATGAACCCAGCAGTGCGTGAGATTGCGGATGAGTTCCTTGGTGGCGATGATCGTATCCACATTATCGAGCCACTGGATGTTCTGGACTTCCATAACTTCCTGAGCCGCAGCTATCTGATTCTGACTGACTCCGGCGGTATTCAAGAGGAGGCACCATCTCTCGGTAAGCCGGTTCTCGTTATGCGTGACACGACGGAGCGCCCGGAAGGTATTGCAGCTGGAACTCTGAAGTTGGTAGGTACAGAGGAAAAAACAATTTATAACGAATTCAGCCGTCTGCTTTCTGATAAGGAAGAGTATGAGGCAATGAGCAAGGCAAGCAATCCGTATGGCGATGGTCATGCGTGTGAGAGAATTGCAGATGTTCTTTGCAATATAGAAGAAAAGTAAGGAAGCTGAAATTGTGACTACAGTATTTATCACAGGTGCATCCGGATTCATCGGATCAAACCTTGCCAAGCGTATTCTTACTACGGAGTTGGACACCGAGGTCATCGGGCTGGACAATATGAACGACTACTACGATGTCCGCATCAAGAAAGCACGTCTGGCTGAACTCCAGAAGTTCGAGAACTATACCTTTATTAAGGGAAATCTCGCAGATAAGCGCCTCATAAATGACATCTTCGAGCGGTACCACCCTGATATTGTGGTAAATCTCGGTGCACAGGCTGGCGTTCGCTATTCTATCACCAATCCGGATGCTTACATCGAAAGCAACATGATTGGATTCTACAATATTCTGGAAGCCTGCCGCCACTATCCAGTGGAGCATCTAGTGTACGCCTCGTCCTCGTCTGTCTACGGTAGTAACAAGAAGGTGCCGTACAGCACCGATGACAAGGTAGATAACCCGGTATCCTTGTATGCCGCCACCAAGAAGTCCAACGAACTGATGGCTCATGCCTATAGCAAGCTGTACAATATCCCATCCACCGGTCTGCGTTTCTTCACGGTATATGGTCCCGCGGGTCGCCCGGATATGGCATACTTTGGCTTCACCAATAAACTTGTCAATGGCGAAACCATCAAGATTTTTAACTACGGCAACTGCAAACGCGATTTCACCTATGTAGACGATATTGTTGAGGGCGTTGTTCGCGTGATGAAGAAGCCGCCCGAGAAGAAGAACGGCGAGGACGGTCTGCCCATCCCGCCGTATGCCATCTACAATATTGGCAACAACAATCCGGAAAATCTGCTGGACTTTGTGCAGATTCTGTCTGAGGAGTTGGTTCGTGCCGGCGTCCTGCCCGCAGATTATGACTTCGAGGCGCACAAGAAACTTGTTCCCATGCAGCCGGGTGACGTGCCTGTGACCTATGCTGATACCAGCGCACTGGAGCGGGACTTCGGCTTTAAGCCGCACACCCCGTTGCGTGAAGGTCTGCGGAAGTTTGCGGAGTGGTATAAAGAGTTTTACATGGCGTAAGGAAGGAGGAAAGCAATATGAAAATCGCAGTTGCAGGAACCGGCTATGTCGGTCTGTCCATCGCTACGCTGTTGTCGCAGCATCATGAGGTTATGGCGGTGGATATTATCCCTGAAAAAGTTGACCTCATCAATCAGAAAATGTCTCCGATCCAGGACGAGTACATTGAAAAGTATCTCGCGAAGAAAGAACTGAATCTCGTTGCAACGCTTGATGCTGAAGCGGCCTACAAGGACGCAGACTTCGTTGTCATTGCAGCACCCACTAACTACGACAGCAAAAAGAATTTCTTTGACACATCTGCTGTTGAAGCTGTCATCAAGCTGGTTATCCAGTATAACCCGGATGCCATCATGGTCATCAAGTCTACGATTCCGGTTGGCTTCACGGCATCTGTGCGTGAGAAATATCACTGTGACAACATCATCTTCAGCCCGGAATTCCTGCGTGAATCCAAGGCTCTGTATGATAATCTCTATCCGAGCCGCATTATCGTTGGTACTGATTTGGAAAATGCCCGCCTGGTAAAGGCGGCCAATACATTTGCCGGTTTACTGCAGGAAGGCGCCATCAAGGAGAACATTGACACGCTCATCATGGGTTTCACCGAAGCTGAGGCCGTCAAGCTGTTTGCCAATACCTATCTGGCCCTGCGCGTATCTTACTTCAACGAGCTGGACACCTATGCGGAAATGAAAGGGTTGAATACCCAGCAGATTATTGAAGGTGTCTGCCTCGATCCTCGTATTGGTAGCCACTACAACAACCCGTCCTTTGGTTACGGCGGCTATTGCTTGCCGAAAGATACCAAGCAGCTTCTTGCTAACTATGCCGATGTTCCGGAAAATCTGATTGAGGCTATCGTTGAGTCCAACCGTACCCGTAAGGACTATATTGCCGACCGTGTGCTGGAAATTGCGGGCGCATACGAAGCCAACGAGGACTATGATCCGAGCAAGGAACACAATGTTGTGGTCGGTGTTTTCCGTCTGACCATGAAGTCTAACTCTGACAACTTCCGCCAGTCTTCCATCCAGGGCGTCATGAAGCGTATCAAAGCCAAGGGTGCCACTGTGATCATCTACGAGCCGACGCTGGAGAATGGAACAACCTTCTTTGGCAGCGAGGTCGTGAACGACCTTGAGGAGTTCAAGAAACGCAGTCAGGCTATCATTGCCAACCGTTACGATAGTTGCTTGGACGATGTTCAGGAGAAGGTCTACACGCGCGACCTGTTCCGCAGAGACTAATTCTTACCGGCCGTGTGTTCCAAACACATGGCTGTGCTGCTCAAATATGCTACCTCTCCGTGGCGAGCAGCAGGCAACAGAGATATCCTCTGGCTAAAGCATATGTTTCGTTTATGAGCTCTTTGAATGAGGGAAAAACTTAATAATGGGAAAATACTTTGGAACCGATGGTTTCCGTGGGGAAGCCGGAATCACTTTGACTGCTGACCATGCCTATAAGGTTGGTCGTTTTCTGGGCTGGTATTATAACACTCTGCGTGAGCGCAACGGCAACAACGAGCCTGCCCGCATTGTCATTGGTAAGGACACTCGCCGCAGCTCCTATAAGTTCGAGTACAGTCTGGTCGCAGGACTGACCGCCTCCGGAGCAGATGCTTACCTGCTTCATGTCACCACTACTCAGTCTGTGGCCTATATTG